>FWPV01002746.1_pt1 | contig 42002 bp, 26 predicted proteins | sample 2228371 | NCBI WGS metagenome assembly FWPV01 (sample SAMEA103939776, study PRJEB20133) | metagenome
TCATATATCCTCCTTACCCCATCATCATATAAATAATTCATAATTATGTCAAGAAAAAAGTGGAGAGGACTCAGTTTCTTTCCCCCTTGACGATTGTCTGATTTTGATTATAATATATATGCTTATAGATTTTCGTATAGGAATCTGAATAAATTCCTATACGAGAAAAATAAAGAATGGACAACCACAAGGGTTGTCCCTACAATTAACAAATTATATAAAAAATGTAGGGACAGGGTTTATCCCTGTCCAAGGGGTTTCAGGGGGTATCTCCCTGATGTATCTTGTTTATCATTCAGGTAGCTATTATCTGGGCTGGTCTTTGAAATATTTATTATCAAATCAGAATTGTCCAGGGTATTGGGTCTCCATAAAAAATTAGAGGTTAAGAGGTTGAGAAGGTGCGAAGTTATGAAATCATAACTTCGTAGCCTCATAGCTTCTTAGCTTCATCGTTTTATATCTGGAGAGTTTGATCCTGGCTCAGGACTAACGCTGGCGGCGTGTCTTAGACATGCAAGTCGAACGGGTGCTTAGTTGTAGCAATACGATTAAGCATTAGTGGCGAACGGGTGAGTAATACAAAAGTAACTTACCCCGGAGTGGGGCATAATCCCGCGAAAGCGGGACTAATTCCCCATATGCTCACGAGGTGCGAGCCTTGTGAGGAAAGGCTTTGGTCGCTTCGGGATAGGCTTTTGTCCCATCAGCTTGTTGGTGAGGTAATGGCTTACCAAGGCGATGACGGGTAGGGGGTGTGAGAGCATGTCCCCCCACATGGGAACTGCGACACGGTCCCAACTCCTACGGGAGGCAGCAGTCTAGAAATTTGCGCAATGGGCGCAAGCCTGACGCAGCGACGCCGCGTGGGGGATGGAGTCCTTCGGGATGTAAACCCCTGTTGTCGGGGACGATGATGACGGTACCCGATGAGGAAGCCACGGCTAACTCCGTGCCAGCAGCCGCGGTAATACGGAGGTGGCGAGCGTTGTCCGGAATCACTGGGCGTAAAGGGTGTGTAGGCGGTCTGATGTGTCGGGTGTGAAAGCCCTCGACTTAATCGAGGAATTGCATCCGAAACTATCGGGCTTGAGGCCGTGAGGGGAGAGTGGAACTCGCGGTGTAGCGGTAGAATGCGTGGATATCGCGAGGAATGCCGATGGCGAAGGCGGCTCTCTGGTGCGGTCTCGTAAGAGAGCTAATTAGTCTTTGGTCTTCGGATCAAGGGTTAATTAGTCCTGACGCTGAAACACGAAAGCTGGGGGAGCAAACGGGATTAGATACCCCGGTAGTCCCAGCCCTAAACGATGTACACTTGGCATATGCCGTTTTGGTGTGTGCCGGAGGTAACCTGTTAAGTGTACCGCCTGGGGACTACGGCCGCAAGGTTGAAACTCAAAGGAATTGACGGGGACCCGCACAAGCGGTGGAGTATGTGGTTTAATTCGAGGCAACGCGAAGAACCTTACCTGGGCTTGACATGCTGGTAGTACTGAGCCGAAAGGCGAGGGATCCTGCTTCGGTAGGAAGCCAGCACAGGTGCTGCATGGCTGTCGTCAGCTCGTGCCGTGAGGTGTTAGGTTAAGTCCTGCAACGAGCGCAACCCCTGCCCTTAGTTGCCATCTTGTTCGTAAGAATGAGGGAACTCTAAGGGGACTGCCCCGGTTAACGGGGAGGAAGGTGGGGATGATGTCAAGTCATCATGGCCTTTATGTCCAGGGCTACACACGTACTACAGTGCCTGTTACAATGGGGAGCGAGACCGTAAGGTGGAGCAAATCCCAGCAAAGACAGGCATGGTTCGGATTGTGGGCTGCAATTCGCCCGCATGAAGCCGGAATCGCTAGTAATCGCAGATCAGCATGCTGCGGTGAATACGTTCTCGGGTCTTGTACACACCGCCCGTCAAGCCATGGGAGCCGACAATACCCGAAGTTCCGAGGATTCGGGATCAAGGTAGGGTCGGTGACTGGGGCTAAGTCGTAACAAGGTAGCCGTACGGGAACGTGCGGCTGGATCACCTCCTTTCAAAGAATATCCAGACTCAATACCCTGGAAGTTTTTTTGCACGCTTTTATTAGACCTGTCTCTAAATTGTTTTGGGGATAGAAAACCTTGTCCGAATAATGTCATCCTGAAATTATTTCAGGTGAGACATGTAGTTTTTTAATTAAACCATTACAGCGTTTGGGTTTAAATAATCACAATAATATTTTTGTCTTGAATTTTGGAAAAACTTCTGTATAATATCACTGTGAAGTTATTCTGGTTGCTGACACCAATAAAACAGCAGATGCATCAATTTTGATATGTTGATATTTTTTGCCTTTTTCATAAGCCTTATGGTCATTAACAACGGTGACAATCTTGATTCAGTATTCTCTCTGGCACACCATAATGATACAATATATATAAAGAACGGAACATATACAGCAATTCCAGAAGCATATTGTGAATCAGTCTGCGGCAACTGCCTGGAACCATTTACTGAGGTAAATACCACTGTCGGGTTTTTCATCAAAGACAAGGCGCTTTTCATAATTGGTGAGAACAGAGATAGCACAATCTTGATTACAAGTGCTGGATACGGTGTTCTTTTTAGTGGTTGCAATGGTGCTTATCTTTCAAATCTCACAATAACCGGTGGCAGGCGGAGTGCTGATGGACGAGCAACTGACGCAGGTATTGTTGTAAAAAATGGTAGGGTGACAATTGAAAATGTTGTTGTGAGAGATAATACTGATCGTATTGACACAGTTGTTGTTGGCATCGGTGGAATTTTTGGCAGGGAAGGTGGTGAGTTGATAATAAGCAATTGTATTATAACCAACAATGGCTGGGATGGAATTGCCTTATATCGTGGGGCGAGTGCATACATTGCTGATAACATTATTGAAAAGGGAAGAGGTGCAGGGATTGGTATTACCTGGGATGCTTCAGCAATTATTCTGCGCAATTTCGTCTCAGACTACTGGAAAGGAATCGGTAGTTTTGGTAATTCAAGTGTTATTGTAATGAATAATGCAATTTATGATAATCTTGGGTGGGGCTTGATAGCCACGGGCAACTCATATATGAAGGCAATAAATAATGTGATTTACCATAATGGCAATTGCGGTTTTGCAGTATGGGAATCAACTGCAACTGGAATTTTTTCAAACAATATTGTTGCTGGTAATGGTTGGAAAGAAGAATGGGTCTGTCCTTGCGTGGGTATATGGATGAATGGAATCCCGGAAAATTTTGCTATTCGGTTCAACAATTTTTGGAATAACAAAGCAGGTAATTATCTGGGTATGAGTGACAGGACAAATGTTGATGGCAATATTTCTGCCAATCCAGTGTTTACTGACGACACAAAATTCCGGCTAAAGGCTGGCTCTCCCTGTATAGACGCTGGTGACACATTGCTAATCGATCTTGATAATACCCGTTCAGACATGGGCATATATGGTGGTCCCATGGCAAGAATTCAAACACAACACAAGTGATGTTTATTTAATCAAGAGAATATGCGGGAATTGCTGGCTCTAAAAAAATACTTCAGAAAATACTTCTGGCAGATTCTGATTGGTGTCATTGCCTTAATAATCATTGACCTGTTGCAGTTATTTGTTCCCAGGATAATGAAACTTGCGATTGATGCCCTTGCCCAGGGAAAGGCAACGACCGGTCTGCTCGGCTATTATTTCCTTTTGATTATGGTGATTGCTGTGGGCATTGCCTTTGGTCGTTTCTGGTGGCGGTATCTATTGATTGGTTCAGCCCGAAAAATAGAAAAGGAATTGCGTGAAGATTTTTACAATCACCTGACAACACTTGATGTTAGTTTCTTTGATACACACAAGACCGGAGATTTAATGGCGCATGCAGTCAATGACATTAATGCAGTAAGGATGTCCATTGGTTTTGGTCTGGTAATTCTGGTTGATATTTTTGCCCTTGGAATAGCTTCTCTTGTAATGATGATTTTAATAAGTCCTCTTCTCACATTCTATTCTCTTTTACCTTTTCCACTTATTACATTTTTCTCTGCATATTTTGGCAGGTTTATTCACCGCCTTTTTGAAAAGGTGCAGGAATCTTTTTCAAATTTAACCGAGCGTGTGCGCGAAAACCTCTCTGGAATAAGGGTTGTGAAACTATTTGTTCAGGAAGAGCCGGAGATAGAAAAATTCAGAAAGACCAGTGAAGATTATGTTGATAAGAATTTGAAATTGTGGAAGGTCTGGGCTTTATTCTTTCCAATCATTATGGGTCTTGCAGGACTTGGTGAGGTGATTGTTTTAGGATTTGGCGGACGCTATGTCATTGCTGGTGCAATATCTGTGGGTTCATTTGTTGCCTTTATGGTCTATTTGCAGATGATGGTCTGGCCTATGATGGCGATTGGCCGGGCAATCAATATGTTTCAGCGTGGTGCTGCTTCACAGGGTAGGTTGAATAGAATTTTCAATAATAAATCTGTGATAAAAAGTGGTGATAAGCAGATTACTGAAATTGTTTCTGAAATTGAATATGAGAATGTAACTTTTATTTACCAAGACAAGGAAAAACCCGCGCTCAAAGATATTCAATTAAAGATACAGAGCGGTTCCTTTATTGGTATAACCGGTCCAATAGGCTCGGGTAAGTCAACCATTGTTCATTTACTATTGCGACTTTATGAACCACAGAGTGGCACTATCCTGCTCAATGGTATTGATATTAAAGAATACAGGCTTGATGAACTGCGCAGGCATATCGCCTTTGTTCCCCAGGATACATTCCTGTTTTCTGATACAATTAGGGCAAATATCTTATTTGGAAATCAAAGTGCGGATAAGAGTGAACTTGAAAAGGTAACAAAAATAGCAGAGATTTATGATGAGATTATGGATTTTCCCCAGGGCTTTGATACAATTGTTGGTGAGCGTGGCATAACCCTGAGTGGAGGTCAGAAACAAAGAATTGCATTGGCGCGGGCATTGATTCTGAAGCGCCCGATTCTCATCCTTGATGATGCTTTCTCTGCAGTGGATGCCCAGACCGAACAGAAAATTGTGAAAAATCTCAAATCAGCAATGGTTAATTGCACCACCATTATTATTTCCCATCGCCTTTTTGCAATTAAGGAAGCCAGGGTGATAATTGTCCTTGATGATGGTGTTATTGTGGAAATGGGGACCCACCAGGAATTACTCAGAAAGCGCGGTTTATACTACAATATCTTCAGGACCCAGCAACTTGAAATGAAACTGGAGAAAATCCAATGATGCATGAATTCCATACTGAGGAAAAGGATTTAGGCAGGGTTTTTGACAGAAAGATTATCAGCAGATTGCTTGTCTTATTAAAACCCTATCTGCGCTATCTACTCATCTCGTTTGTTCTTCTTATTATTGCTGCCCTTGTTGAACTTGTTTTTCCCAATATTATGCGCTTCACAATAGACCGGTATATTACAAAGACAGGCTACAAATTATATACGCGAATTGATTTAAATGTTCCCCATCTTTCACCGGATACATTTTTTATTACCCAGGCACAACTGTCAAAGATTTCACCGGATGTAGTCCATAAATGGCAGCAGGAGAATGTAATATCCAAGACCAGATATTATTATTTATTTAGGGATGAAATTGATAGCACAGCCCAGAGATTTATTGATGAAAACACAGGAATTTTTGAACAGTATGACAAATTGGTTATTGCTTCGTATGAAAGACTGAACAGAATCAATGCTTCGGATTTGCTCAAAATCAGAAGACACGACCTGAATGGTGTCTTTAAGATGGCATTGCTTTTTCTTGCGATTATTCTGATTGGTGTTGTTGTCAATTTTATTCATCTGTATCTGACACAATATGCCGGCCAGTTATTCATGCATTCTTTGCGAATGAAGATATTCCAGAAATTACAGGACTTAGACCTTTCGTTCTTTGACCACAATCCTGTGGGCAGGCTTGTAACCAGGGCGACCAATGATATTGAGGCGATAAACGAGGCATTATCAAGCGTCTTTGCAACGCTTGCCCGCGATATTCTGCTTTTGATTGGTATTGTCATTATTATGCTCTGGATCAATGTAAGACTAGCACTTATCACATTTGTAGTAGTACCCCTGGTGGTGATATTGACTTCTTATTTTAGAATCAGGGCAAGGGATATATATCGGCTTGTCCGCAGAAAACTCGCTAAACTCAATGCTACTCTCCAGGAATATATTTCAGGAATGAGGGTAATAAAGGTCTTTGCAAATGAGGAAATGAGTCAAAAGAAATTTGATGAAATCAATAGAGACTATTTATCAGCGAACTTAAAAGAAGTTACCCTGATGTCATTTTTCAGACCGATTATTGAAGTGATAAGTTCTCTGGGCATAGGGCTTGTTTTGTATTATGGCGGTGGCAGGGTAATTACTGGAAATTTATCACTTGGTATTCTCATTGCCTTTATCACTTATGTGGAAATGTTCTTCAGACCGATAAGAGAACTTACTGAGTCTTATACGATACTACAGTCGGCAATGGCGTCAAGCGAAAGGATTTTCCAGTTGCTTGATGAAGAGATAAAAATTACATCAATGCCCGGAGCAAAGGAATTGACCGATGTAAAGGGCGAGATTGAGTTTCAGAATGTCTGGTTCAGTTATGATGAAAAAGAGTGGGTATTGAAAGATGTATCATTCAGGGTTAAGCCCGGTGAGAAAGTTGCCTTTGTGGGCCATACTGGTGCAGGCAAGACTTCAATCATAAGTCTCATTTCAAGGCTTTACGAAATTCAAAAAGGCAGGATACTGATTGATGGCAAGGATATTAGAGAAATAAGCCTTGAGTCTTTGAGGTCAAGGATTGGAGTGGTAATGCAGGATGTATTTCTCTTTGCAGGTGATATTAAATCAAATATCAGGCTTAACCTGCCCATTGAAGATGACCGTGTCAAAGAGATTGCTGCATATATAAACGCAGATAAATTCATAGACCGGTTTCCACATAAGTATGATGAGACAGTAATGGAAAGGGGTGTAACACTTTCTACAGGTGAGAGGCAGTTATTGTCATTTGCCCGTGTCCTGGCGTTCAATCCGAAGGTTCTGATTCTTGATGAGGCAACTGCAAGTATTGATGCAGAAACCGAGCAGTATATTCAGGATGGGTTAAGAAAACTATCTACAGGCAGGACAACTATTATCATTGCCCATCGCCTGAGCACAATCAAAAATGTGGACCGAATCTATGTTTTGCATAAAGGTGAAATAAAAGAAGTTGGCACACATGAGGAACTGCTGGTAAAGAAAGGAATATATCACCACCTGTATAAACTCCAGGAAATGCAGTAGTTAGATTTCCTGAATACAATAATTGTAGGGCATGGTTTATAGTTAAATGGCAAGGTTTATCGTTGTCCGTTTTCGCAGCCCGTATCGTTATAAGTTATTGGTTAATCGTTATTGAAAAATTACCGAATGACGATAGCCGAATGACGATACGGATAGCGACATCCATAAACGGACAACGAAACGACAATTTTCTTCTGACTAAAGCATGCCCTGATGCATATCAGGGTCGGACGCTACATTGCTACTGGCTACTGGGATGCTGATTACTTTTTTCTATTTTGAATTTGTTTCGGATTTCGTGCTTTGGATTTAAGCCATCATAGGGCAAGGCTTTAGGGGCTGTATCATAATTCAACATTTCGTAGAATTGTAGCGGTTTGATTTATCAAACATCATTAAATTTCATTATCTTTTCATCTCTTTTTCGTACCCGCCAAACAAAGCGGCGGGCAGGCAAATGCGACCGCTACAGAGGTTGCGACACAGGACCATCCGTTGTTTCTCATTTCATTATTGATTTTTTTTAGAAGATTTTTATAATAATCTTGCATGAAGGAAAAAAGGATAGCCTCAATACTTTATGCAGATATTTCAGGCTTTACAGCCCTTTCACAAAAACTCAATGCTGAGAAACTTGCCGATGCCATTAGCGAGACATTCAATTTGATTGACAGTGTAATCAATACTTACTCAGGAACAATAATCCGTCATGAAGGAGATAGAGTAATGGCGATATTTGGTTATCCCCGTTCCACAGGCAATGATTCTTACTATGCACTGTCTGCCGCACTCAAACTCAGAGAGGTAATCAAGAATTCCCCTCACAGATTGGGTATCCACATTGGAGTGGGCACCGGTGAGGTAATGATTGTGGATAATGAGGTGTTCGGTTCGGTGATTGATGAGACATCAACCCTGGAAGAGAATGCTGAAGAGAATGAAATTTTAACAAACGAAAATATCTACAGGATGAACAAAGACAAATTTGTATGGGAGGTAATAGATTCAAGGATAAGACTTCTTGGTCAGAGTAATTTACCGGCGCGATACCAGAAACCCCTTCTGGGAAGGGAAAACGAGCTCCAAACTCTGCATAAATTTCTGGAATCTGGTGCAAATGTAATGGCTGTTTCTGGTATGAGGGGTATTGGAAAAACGCATCTAATCTACGAAGGTTTGAAAAAAATTGACCCTGAGACCAAATTTGAGATATATGAAGCAGTCTTTTTATCAAATAATATTCTCATACCCTATAGTGTATTTGTTGACCTGTTGCGACAGATTGTTCCCAATTTTCAGCTGGAACAGTTTCTTGACCTGAGTGATGAAAGCTACCGCCTGAAAATCTTTGGTCAGATCACCGAAGTTTTTGCCAAACAGGCAAATATCAGCCCAATAGTTATTATCCTCCAGAATCTTGAGAGTATTGATGCGGATTCCCTTGAGTTTTTAAAGTATTTCGTAAATAACCTGCCTGAGAATATAAGATTATTCCTTGAGATAGATAGTGCCAGGCATGAGATAATAGAACAGCTCAATGATATAAAGGAGATAAAAGAGATTTCTGTATTGCCGTTAGACCAAAAAACAATGAAAGTGATAGTCCAGAGTTTTTTATCTGATTTGGACATTGATGATGACTTGATAGAAAACTGCTGTGAGTTCTCCCAGGGTAATCCCTTACACGCTGAGGAGTTATGTAGAATAATCAGAAATACGCCAAATGTTGGAGAAAGATTAAAGGGGATATTGACATCCTATCGCCTGCGTGAACTGGCATCCGGAATAATTGATGATATTCCTTCTAAATTCAGGGATGGCTTTTTCTATATTAGTATTCTGGGAGATGGAATTGACAGGACGGTTCTTCAACATTTTATCCCTGATATTCAACCGCTTTTCAGCTGGGCACAGGAAAGAGGAATCTTATATGAAGCAGGACAGAAATACTGGTTTAAATCACCGCTCTTGCAAAATGAACTCTATTCCCGTCTGACCAAAGATAAACGACGGGAAATACATCTCAGCATTGCACAGACTTTTGAGGCATCCCTGGCGATTCCTGAAAATTTTGGAACTATTAGCCATCACTATGAACAGGCAGGCGTAAAACAGAAAACACTGGAATTTATGCTGAAATGGGCTGGGTACCTTAAATCAATGCACAATACAAGTCGTGCTGCAGAAGCCTATCACCGCGCCTATGAACTCGTTGACAATGAAGATACTGAGAGGAAATTCAGGATTGTGTCAGAACTTGTAAATCTGTATAATAGAATGGGTAAACGCGAACTGGAAGCAAAAATGATTGAGGAAATGGAGAGACTTGCAATTGAACACAAGAATGACGAATGGTTCTGTAAATCTGAGACTGCAAAGGGGATGTATTTCAAGGTACTTGGTGATTATGGAAAGGCAAAGGACATCTTTGAACAACTCAGTAATAAATTCAATACCTGTGAGGTGTTTGAACAATTGGGGATTATCTACTACGAATTGGGTGAATTCAGCAAGGCAATTTTGGTTTTGAATAAGGGACTTGATATGGCAAGAAGCGAAAATAACCAATCTTCTGTAGCAGCATTTTTCCGACATCTTGGTCTGGTATACTGGAAAAAGGGTGATAAAGAACTCGCTTTTATGAATTATCAGAAGGCAAAGGCAATTTATGAAATCCTTCACAATGATGTAGCAATTGCAAGCATATACGCAAATATGGCTGGTGTCTATTTCTATCTGAGTAAATTTACAAGTGCTGCGGAATTATATAAGAAGGCACTGGAGATGGCAGAAAAGATTGAAGACCGGATATTTCAGGCACAGATGCTATCAAACCTTGGTTCGATCTATCTTACTCTGGGTGAATATGAAAGGGCAGTTGTTTATTTTCAGAAGGCGCTTGCTCTTGATAAACAGATAATGAATCGTAAGGGAGAGGCAGTTCGTTATAACAACATTGGCAATATTTATGCGGAGGTCGGAGATTTTGAAGAGGCATTGAATTATTTCAGACAGGCACTGGAAATTGACGAGAAGATTGGAAATAAAACCGGCAATATCATACGATTAGGTAATATTGCAAGTTGTTTAATGCAAATGGAAAAAGAAACAGAAGCAGAGATATTTCTGCAGAAGGCAGTTTCAATGAGCGAGAGTATGCAATTGAAAGACTATCTTGCTTATTACTACAGTGAATATGGTGTCTATCTTTCTCGTAGTAACAGGCTATCCCTTGCCCAGAATTATCTTGAAAAGGCACTTGCGTTATCAGCCCAAGGAAATAATCCTTCTTATGAAATCAGCGCCCTGTCAAATTTGGCAATTGTTTTTCTGAAGGCAAATGATTTACCACGGGCAATGAAATATTCCGCACAGGCAATCTCCCGTCTGTCTGATATAGAGACAATAGAGGGAAACAGGGCACAGATATACTACAACCATTACCAGGTGTTGTCTGCAAATCAGAATATCAAGGATGCCAGGAAGTATCTTGAACTGGCATATCTTGACATTATGGGACACGCAAAGAAGATTGCAGAAAGAGAATTCAGGATAAAATATCTGAATAAAAAATTTAATAAATTAATAATAGAAGAATGGGAGAGACGAAAACAGCAAAATTAAGGTCCTGTGGAGTTCTTTTTGCAGAACTCTGTGGAATTGAAGAACTGGCAAAAACACTTGAAATTGAGGATTATGCAGAGCTCCATAGAACTATTTTCAAAAAATTGGACGAAGCGGTTTTGCTCTATGGTGGGCACATTGATAAACATGAGGACAAAATATTAATGGCGACATTTGGTGTTCCAACCGCACACGAAGATGACCCGGAAAGGGCAGTCAGGGCTGCCCTTTTAATGAAGACCCATATCTCAAGTATGAGAACAAATATCAACACCCCACTTGATATAAGAATTGGAATAAACCTGGGACGCGTGTATGCTGGCGAAGTTGGTTCAAGGGTAAAGACTGAATACACGGTTCTTGGTGAGGTAGTTAATCTGGCATCAAGGATAAAAGATAAAGCAGATGTCGGGCAGGTTCTTGTATCTGAAGAGGTTTATAATATAATCAAGCCTATTTTTGAATTTTCAACTCCGATCAGGTTTCAACCCCAGGGTGTTGCTACAGAAATCAATGTCTATCCTGTGGTCAGGCTGAAGACCGGATTTATAAAAAGAAGGGGGATTGAAGGACTCTCTTCTCCGCTTGTGGGCAGGACCGAGGAATTGGGAAAACTCCTGGCATTATTGAATGATCTATTCAACAAAAAGGGAAATATTGTCTTTGTTTTAGGACCGGCAGGCGTAGGGAAATCAAGATTGATTGAAGAATTATTCACCCATTCTTTGAGTGTGTCACTTGAGCGCGCCCAGAAAATAGACTGGTATTTTGGAAGATGTTCTCCTTACTCAGAGACAATCTATTTTCCCTTTCTTGAAATAATCAAGCAGATGTGTAATATGGAGACTGAGGATGATGACAAGACTATACTGGAGAAGTTACTTCACAAAATAAAAGAGGTATTGGGAGAGGAAGCGGAGAATGTATTTCCTTATATTGCAAATGCAATGAAGATAAAGACCAATGGCAAATATGAGAATAAAATCAAATACCTTAAACCAGATGAGATTAAACTCCAGACAATGGTTGCTATTTCTTCACTTTTACAGGCATGCGCGAAAAAGGAGAGGGTGGTATACTGCATTGATGACCTCTATCTGGCGGACCAGCCCAGTTTAGAGACACTGAAATTCTTCTTTGAGACAGACAATGATTTATCCGCACTCTTCATTTTAATATCCCGACCTGAAAAAGAAAAATTGTTCTGGAAAATCAAAGAAAGCATAAAGCAGGAACATAACGCACAGGAATTGTTAATCACACCTCTTAGTCCAAATCATACTTACGAACTTACCAAAAGTCTTCTCAAAATTCCAAAAATTTCTGAAGCAATGCTCCGACAGATCGTAAATGATGCAGAGGGTAATCCATTCTTCCTTGAGGAATTGATCAAACTATTAGTTTTGAAGGGTGTTCTTGTTCGTCGCGGCAACGAATGGATTGCTACTGAAAGCAGTATAGATTTTGAAATTCCATATACAATTGAAGGCATTGTGCAGGCGGGTTATGATAACCTTCCAGTTGAACTCCAGAATCTGCTCAGCGAGGCATCCGTTGTTGGACGAAGGTTCTCGGCTAAAATCCTGAGTGGCTTCAGTCAATACTGGGAAAGGCTTGAGGATTTACTTGAAGTACTCGTGGACCGGGGCTATATCTATACAAATAATCAGCAGGACTATTCTTTTTATCACGCCCTTGTGCGCGAAGTTATCTACCGAAGTCTGACTGAGAAGCGGAGAAAGGAACTCCATCAAAAAGTTGCCCAGACCATAGAGATAATGTATCGTGATCACCTTGAGCAGGTCTATGAAATTCTTTTTGAACATTATAAGTACGCGGGTGTATCACAGAAGGCGCTTGAGTATGCATTGAAAGCTGGTGAGGTATGCGAAAATAAATATGCGAATTTTGAAGCGATCAGCTATTATCTTTATATTGTTTCAAATTTACAAATTAAAACCGGTGAAGATAAGAAATTAAAAATGGATGTGTTGAAAAGACTGGGTAGGATTCACGATAGAATTGGTGAAGGCGAAGATGGCCTGAAATTCTTCAGTTTAGCACTTGAACTTGCTGATGACCGAAGAGAGAAGGCTTTGATAAACAATTTGATCGCAGATGCATACCAGAGTATGAGTAATTATGAAAAGGCGCTCAATTATCATCACCAAGCACTGGAATTGCTTTCTGGTTATCCAGAGGAAGATAAGGTTAGTGTAGAATTGGGTATAGCCTGGATAAAATACCTTCAGGGTGATTATGCAGAGGCGAAGAGAATTCTCTTACACGGGCTTGAAAGGTTGACTGACCATAGCCATGTAAAGACACGGAGATTGCTGGCAAGAATTTATAACCAGCTTGGCTCAGTCTATTCGCACATTGGTGAAATGGATGCTTCGTTTGACTCATATAACAAGGCATTAAAGATTTATGAAATACTTGATGATGAACGTGGTAAGGCAGTTATTTACAATAATATCTGCGGTTACTATACGACAAAAGGAGATTATTACAATGCCTTAAAATACCTTGAAAGTTCTTTAGAGGTTGACAATAAAACTGGTAATATGCTCGGAAAGGCAATTGCGACCTATAATATTGGAGAAACATATTATCAACTGGGTGATTTTGAAAAGGCAATGGAAAGATATGAAGAATATCTGAACATAAATGCACGTATTAACAACCATCTTGGCAATGGTTATGGGAATCTGGGAAAGGGTTTTATTTTCCTGGAGAAAGGTGAATTTGAAAAGGCGGAGATTCACCTCAAGAAGGCATTAGAAATATTTGAAACACTTGGTGCCCGTTCACTGAAGATGTCGGTTATGATAAGTCTGGCAGAATTGAGTCTGGCAAAGGGTGAATTTGAAAAGGCATTCAAGGAATCCCAGGAATTGAAAAATACCTATGAAATTATTGATGATAAAGAGGGAATATTTGATTGCCTTCTGATAATGGCTGGTTCAAAGATACGGCAGGGGCTTGGTGAGAAGAAATTGTTGATTGTCCATGTTAATGAGGCAAAGTCAATTCTGAATCAGGCTTTGAATGTAAGTAATGATTTAGTAATAGATATAGACAAGTTATTCAGACTGTATTATTATCTCTGCCTCGCAAACTACTACCTTGGCAATCCCCAGGAAATGATGAAAAATTATGAAAGACTGAAAAAGATTCTTGAAGATTTACTCAAGAATCTGCCTGATGACAAAGCAAAAGCAAAATTTCTCTCTAAGAGAATTTATCAGGAATTTGAACTATTCCGCAAGAATGCTATTGAGAAGGGCAGTTCTTAGTGAATCATCTCTGAAACAAATTCAAAACAAAAAAAGCTAAAGAAACCAGATAAACCAGAGAAACCAAAAAGACCAGATTATACTAGCTGCTATGCCCAATAACTATTTTAACATTTATGGGTATTGCCGCCCGTATCGTCATTCGGTTGTCGTCATTCGGTAATTTTTCAATAACGATTAACCAATAACAAATAACGATACGGGCTGCGAAAACGAATAACGATGAACGATTTCAGAAAAAACTTTTCTCAGGTGTAGCTAATCTATTTCCGCGAAGAATATAACCCTGATACCTGATACCTTTACTCTACTGTTATCTCTAACTGCCTCTGATTGCTATTTGTGATTTGAATGACGCTTTGAGATATTTTTATATAATAACTCCCAGAATAATGGTGATCAGCAGGATAATCATTGCTGGTGGAAACAATAGTTTCAGGACACCCTTCAATGGTGTTTTGAAATATTCAGCGCTCACGCTTAAACAGGGATGAACTGGTGATACCACATAGCCAAAGAATATACTTGTATAAATCAAGGCAAAAGAAAATGGGGTTATATTACTCGTTGTCAGAAAAATAGGGAAGATAACAGAAGCGGGTAAGAGTATCCTGCCCGTTCCAAGCGCCAGAATAAATCCTGCAATAATACACAGAATCAGTGGTGAAATTGGAATCTGAGAAATTAATACAGCAATTCTTGTTGATTTGAAAGTATTCAGAAATAGGAATAATCCGATAAGAATCAGAGAAAAATTGTATGGTTTCATTTTCAGAAAGATCTGTTTTAGATTCACCTTTTTGCTATGATTTAACAAAATTGACAATATGAATGCAAAAATTACACCCAGTAATGTGCCAAGTTCCTTCTGCGGCAGGAGGTTGAAAGTCTTTACACTGAAATCAATCAGAGGTGCTACAAGGATTATAATAAGGGATAATAGCAAATTTTTTAACGAGAAAGACTCTTTATATACTGCCCTGCCATTTATTTTAACGAGAAAGAAAAGCCATCCCAGGATTAAAGCAATGACAAGCGTGGGGAATAAGTAGCCTATGGCTGAATAGAGATTCAATCCCACCATCTTCGTTGTGGCAATCAAATCCGAACTCAAGGGGTAGACAAGTATCAGTAAATGTCTGAACCAGATATTTATTGCAACCTTTAAATCTTCTGGCACATCTTCACCACCTCTTTCCAGAATAGGACAGGAAAATAATGCACCGCCGGGCATGGGCAAAAGACCCATAATTGCCGGTGATACTGCCATCAATCCTTTCTTCCCGATTCTCAGATTATTCACCAGGTCATCCATCTTTCCGGTTTCTTTCATTACCCCACCAATCATTGGAATAAATCCGACTGCAAGTGCCAGGATAAGGACAGAGATGTCAGCAAATGTCCTGGTAAAAGCAGAGATAATTTCCGGGACGGAAAGGCAGAAGATTCCAAGTATCAATGAGCCAATAAGGAGTGCTAAAGGAATACTCTTTCTCGCAATGAGCAGGATCGCAGCAAGGGCAATGATGAAGCCAATTCCAACAAGAATCAGAATAGCTCCTTTTGTGATTTTAAACCATGTCCTGTGAATGTGGATAAAATGACTTCTTTTTTTCTGGCAGTTTTTAGATATTTTCTCACACCTGCAACTACTGCACCTGAAGTTGGTTCTACATAAATACCTGATTTGTAGATCATTTTCAATGCATTTTTTATTTCAGTATCGCTTACAGTCAAAATCGTGCCTTCTGTTTTCTTGATCGCCTCAATTATCTGCAATGCCCTTGGCGGTTTGCCAACTGCAATACCTTCTGCAATCGTTGATTTGGGCACGAAATCTGGAATTTTATTCATATTTTTCTTGAACAAGTGAAATAGCGGTGCGCACCGTTCTGATTGAATACCAATTAGTTTTGGAATATGTTTAATAGTTCTTTGCTTAGAAAGTTCACTAAATCCAATATAAACACCGAGTAAGAGAGTGCCATTTCCAACCGGTAGAACAATTGTATCGGGCAACTGCCACTTAAATTGCTCGGCTATTTCGTAAGCAAGGGTTTTGGTTCCGTGGAGAAAAAAAGGATTGAAATAATGACTCGCGTAATAAATCTTCTCAGCCATTTTCATGGCAACCTGGGCAGTCTCATCCCGATTGCCCTGCACAACAAAGAGCTTTGAACCATAATTTCGTATCTGGATGAGTTTTTCCTTGCTCGTGTTTTCTGGAACAAGGACAAGACATTCAATATTCGCATGTGCACAGTATGCTGAAACTGCACACGCTGCATTACCCGATGAGTCAATGATTGCTTTTTTGATACCGAGTTCTTTCATTTTACTGACCAGGACTGATGCACCACGGTCTTTAAATGAACCCGTAGGAAATAGATAGTCCTGCTTGAAAAAGACCTTCCTATTTGAAATGTTAACTTCAACTAATGGCGTAAATCCTTCGTTAAAACTAACAATATTCTCGTCACTTTGTACCGGCAACATTTCCCGGTATCGCCACATTGTGTATTGTCGTTTGTTCAATTTTCTAACCGGAAGTTGTGCGGAAAGTTCAATGTCAAGAAGTCCGCCACAAACACATTGCCATATTGCCGTATCAGTTGAAAATCTCCTGTTGCAATTTTGACAGATAAGTTGCGACATGATTTTGTATTATATTCTATAAAACAGGTAAGTCAATATCGACATATTTCACAACCAGGCTGTCGGTCAAAAGTAGAAGTGAAAAATGGAGTCTGCAGGTAGTGTTGAAACTATTGCTTGACTTCTCTTGTGCCCTGTTTATAATCTAAGGTACTTATGTTAGGCAGTGAGTATGATATAAGATTTATGTCCGAGGCGCTAACACTGGCAAAAATTGGTTTTGGTAAGGTTTCTGTGAATCCGCTGGTTGGTGCAGTTGTAGTAAAAAACAATCAAATTGCTGGCAGGGGTTTTCATAGAAAGATTGGCGAGGCACATGCAGAGGTTATTGCCTTGCTTGAAGCAGGCAGAAAAGCAGCGGGAGCAACAATGTATGTAAACCTTGAGCCCTGTTCGATTATGGGCCGAACACCACCATGCGTCAATGCAATTCTTAGGGCAGGGATAAAGAGGGTGGTTATTGGAATGTATGACCCAAATCCTGCTGTGAATGGACAGGGTGTTAGATTCCTGATGGAACATAAGATTCCCGTTACGATTGGAGTGCTTGAAGATCAGGCTCAGGAGTTGAACAGGTTTTACAAGAAATACATTACAACCAGAATGCCGTACATTATTGTGAAAATAGCGACTTCACAGAATGGCAGAATATCTCCTTTCGCTGAAAAGTACATTACCGGTGAAAAATCGCTCAGGTTTGTTCACTCATTAAGGGGACAGGTTGCCGGTATACTTGTTGGTATTAATACAGTGCTCAAGGATGATCCGTATCTTACTGACCGCCTGGTGGGAAGACATAATCCCGCTCGCATTGTGATTGATCCACATCTAAAGATTCCTATGACCGCGAATTTTCTGAAAGGTGATGCGCGTCGCATAATCATTACAAGTGAAAAGGACAATTTCAGAAAAGTGAAAAATTTACAGGAAGCAGGTGTCGAAATGGTATTCTTGTCTGGAGATTATTATCCGCTTACAAACATCTTTGAAATACTGGGTAATATGGATATCAGCTCGGTCATGGTTGAAGGCGGCGGTATTCTTTTTTCGCAGGTTTTGGACAAAAAGTTTTATGATGAATTGTACATCTTTGTCGCACCAAAAATGGTTGACAGTGGGATAAACTTTTTGGAAGAAAATAGTATAGAACTGTCTCAATTTCATACAATAGATTTTGGGGAGGATATTCTTTATGTTCACAGGAATCATTGAGGAAAAGGGCAGGATCATCAGGGCCATAAGAGGAAGGGTTCAGCGGATAGAGATTCAATCAACTCTCAAAAACAGTATCGGCGATAGTATTTCCGTACAGGGTGTTTGTCTGACAGTTGTAGATCTTTTCAAGAATGGTTTTTCTGTGGAAACGATGGAGCAGACACAAGGAAGGACAACGATTGCAGATTGGAAGGCAGGTGATGAAGTCAATCTGGAAAGGGCGCTACAGTTAGGGGGAAGAATTGGTGGACATATAATCCTTGGCCATGTTGATGAGGTGTGTCCTTTGATCAGAATTAGTGGTAACGAGTATTTTTTTAAGGTCTCAAATGCCAGCAGAGGTTACCTTATTCCACGGGGTTCAATTGCAATAAATGGGGTGAGTCTCACAATCGGCACTATCTCACAAAACATTTTTTCAGTTTTCCTGATACCACAAACTCTTAAGAGAACCACATTGGCTAACCTCAGGGTTGGCAACATGGTGAATATTGAGTACGATTATATCGCTAAGATATTGTCTGGCAGAACTTGAATTTGACCTGCAGAAAAATTCATCTGCTGTTTTATCTCTAACAGCCCGTGTGTCTGGTCTTTTTGGTTCTCTCAAGCTGTTGGTCTTTACCGTGCTCTTGACTTTTTTTGAAAAATGTGGATAATTAACATTGTTTGGTGCTGGTTTTTATTTGAAAGGAGAACGAAAAATGGCATTGATCAAGGAGAAAAAAAGGGAATTGATAGGTACTTTCAGGCGCCACGAAAAAGATACTGGTTCGCCTGAGGTACAGATTGCGCTTCTTAGTGAGCGAATAAAGGTTCTTACTGAACATTTAAAACAATTCCCAAAAGATAAACATTCGCGACAGGGTTTGATAAAAATGGTTAACGACAGAAGGCGTCATCTAAATTATCTTTTGAGGAAGGACAAAAGTCGTTATCTTAAAATTGTAGATGAGCTTGGCTTGAGAAGGTAAGTTGTATTCGGTTGAGTTAAAAGTTGGTGAAAAGAATTTACGCCTTGAGGTGGGCAGAGTTGCCCGTCAGTCTGCCGGGGAAGTGCTCGTCTCGTATGGTGATACTGTTGTTCTTGTATGTGTTAATTATGAAATTGAAGTAGATAAAACAGTAGATTTCCTTCCGCTTACAGTAGAGTATCGTGAACTTTCGTTTGCCGCTGGAAAAATTCCCGGAGGGTTTATCAAGAGGGAGACAAGACCCTCTGATAGTGAAATACTTACATCAAGAATCATTGATCGGCCCCTGAGACCACTTTTTCCAAAGAATTTTAGAAATGAAGTTCAGATCATTGCGTATCTTTTGTCATCTGATGCCGAACATGAGGCAGATACACTGGGTATAATAGGCGCGGCAACAGCTTTGTTGGTTTCTGAAATTCCGTTTACCACTCCAGTGGCGGGAGTCAAGGTTGGTTTGCTTGATGGTAATTATGTAATAAATCCAACACTGACGCAGCAAGAGAATTGCAAGGTAATTCTTGTTGTGGCAGCAACCAGGGATGCGGTGGTGATGATTGAAGGTGGGGCAAAAGAGGCAACTGAAGAGGAAATCCTTGGTGCAATAAAAGTGGGCCAGGCAGAATGCGCACGTATTATAGAAATTGAAGAGAAAATGAGAGAAGCAATCGGAAAAGAGAAAATTGAGCTAAATGAGCCTTTTGTTGAAGATGCCCTCGCAAATGAAATCCGCGAAAATGTTGGTACAGATATAAATCAGATTTTTGTTTTCAGAGAGAAGAAAGCACGTGAAGAGGCGGTCTATCAGCTTATCCAGAATATTGTAGAAAAAATGGCTGATAAGCAGGATGAAAACATTGAAGCAAAGGTAAAATTTGTTCTTGATGAGATGATTGCTGAACGGATGCGTCACATGGTGCTTCATGAGAAAAAACGACTGGACGGGCGTGGTTTGAAGGATATCAGGAGTATTTCATGTGAAATTGGTGTTTTGCCGAGAACCCATGGTTCTGCACTTTTCACCAGGGGACAGACCCAGAGTCTTGCTGTTACAACACTGGGGACCAAGAGTGACGAACAGCGCATTGATGCAATCTATGGTGAGGAATCAAAATCTTTTATGCTCCATTACAATTTCCCACCTTTTGCAACGGGCGAGGTTAGACCCATGAGGGGACCAAGTCGTAGAGAAATAGGGCATGGAGCACTTGCTGAGCGGGCAATTCAACCAGTACTACCAACAGAAGATGTTTTCCCCTATACAATCAGAGTCGTATCAAATATTCTTGAATCCAATGGTTCCTCATCAATGGCAAGTGTTTGCAGTGCTTCACTTTCATTAATGGATGCAGGTGTGCCGATCAAGACATCAGTTGCCGGTATTTCGATAGGCCTTGTTAAAGAGGGTGCAGACTACGTACTCCTGACAGATATTATTGGCGATGAAGACCATTACGGCGACATGGATTTCAAAATAGCAGGTACATCAAATGGCATTACTGCAATACAGCTTGATTTGAAAATTCAGGGTTTGGAGATTGATATCCTGAAAAATGCTATGGAACAAGCACGTGAAGCACGTGAGAGTATTCTTAAGATTATGAGCAGCACAATAAGTTCACCACGAACCCACCTTTCAAAATACGCACCAAAAATTCTGGCATTCTTCATACCCAAAGCCAAAATTGGAGAAGTAATTGGTCCCGGAGGAAAGATTATCCGAAAGATTATTGGTGAATCTGATTTGAAGATTGATATTGACGATGATGGAAAAGTGACTATAGCCGGAACTGATACAGAACTTGTGAAGAAGGCACAGAACGAAATACTGGGAATTGTTCAGGAGGCAGAAGTTGGCAAGACATATATTGGTAAGGTTACCAGAATTACTAATTTTGGTGCGTTTGTAGAAATATTGCCGGGAAAAGAAGGACTTTTGCACATTTCCAAACTCAGCCGTCAGCGTGTGCGGAGAGTGGAAGATGTGGTCAAACCGGGTGATGAGGTTATCGTAAAGGTATACGAAATTGATGAACAGGGGAGAATTAACCTGATGCGTGTGGGTGAAGATTGGCAACGCCGGTAAAAAATTCAGCTATCATTCAACACCTTAGTCCCAATATCAGGGTTGTTTACGAAGCAGTCCCGTATTATTATTCCTTTGCACTTGGTTTGTTTGTGAACCGGGGCTCGCGTGACGAAACCAATGAAGAGAATGGTATAACACATCTGATTGAACACATGCTTTTCAAAGGAACTACCCGGCGTTCAGCGCTGGACATTGTGAGAATGATTGAAGGACTGGGAGGCTCATTTGATGCCTTTACGACAAAGGAAAATCTTGTCATTGTCACGCGTTTTCTCTCTGAGCATTTTGTTAAGATCTTTGATCTGATCTGTGAGATTCTGCTGGAATCCAAGTTTCTTGAGAATGAATTTATTAAAGAGAAATCCGTCATTATTGAAGAGATTAAATCAAATAATGAAGACCCGGCTGAATATGTTTTTGATCTCCTGTTTCGGGCTGTTTTTGACAAACACTCAATGGGAATGCCAATTGCTGGTAGCGTTGAATCTGTCTCATCGTTGAATCTGGGCAGTGTACAGAAGCATTATTACAATTTGTTGAATAGCCCGATTACTATTTCGGTTAGTGGCAGTTTTGACATTGATGAACTGGTCAGGTCAGCGCTTACAAAATTGGTAGACAGGGATGGCTCAATGCCTGAAAGACTTCCACCTGATCTGTCTTGCTCTAAAAATATTTATCAGAGGAGAAGCGATATTTCCCAGGTTCATCTTGCATTGGGATTACCGGCTGTTGCCTATTCCTCTGATTTTCGTTATCCATTACTTCTTTTTTCAACAATGCTTGGCGGTGGTATGTCTTCGCGATTATTTCAGGGTTTAAGAGAAGAAAAGGGATTGGTTTATGATGTTCATTCTTTTGTTGACTTCTACAGTGACTGTGGAATTTTGGGGTTTTATTTGAGTGCTGATAGGAATAGCCTCGGGAGTATTGTTGAACAACTCAAGGTTATCTTTGGTACATTGCAAAAAAATGGTTTTAGCCAGAGTGAACTGGATATCGCCAAGACTTATATTATTGGCAATTTTCTTTTAAGCCTTGAGAACTCCACCAATAGAATGTTGAGAATTGGCCGTGAAGTTACCTATTTGAACAAAACTGTTTCTGTTGATGAAACCGTTGCAAGAATAAGGGAGGTTGATCTGAAGGAAATCAATGATTCAGTAAGGGACTATTTTGATCTTGGTAGATATTCAATTGCTGCAGTTGGACCTCTGACAGATAATATTTTTGATAAATTTGTCACAGACTTAAAGGAATAGCATGAATTTACTATTAATTGCTCCAGCAGTGGTTGATGAAAAGAAAAGGGGTATGCAGGGGAAGGTTTTTCAACTGCCGCCATTTTCACTCGCCGCTGTTGCTTCAGCAACGCCCAGCCATATAAATGTTCGAATCATTGATGAAGCAATTGAAGAAATTGATTATGAGTTTCCTGCTGATCTTGTGGGTATTACAGTTTTGACACGATTCGCACCGCACGCTTATGAGATTGCGGATAAATACAGGAGTAGAGGTGTGAAGGTTGTGCTTGGTGGTTTGCATCCTTCAGCATTGCCTGAGGAAGCAGGTCAACATGCAGACAGTGTTGTTATTGGTGAGGCAGAAGGAGTCTGGGAGAAACTGTTAAGTGATTTTGAGAAGAATGATTTAAAACCTTTTTATAAAAATAATGATTTTCCTGACCTCAGGATATTGAAAAGTCCCCGTCGCGACCTTTTTAAGAAATCAAAATATTTGTTCACGGGTATGGTTCAAACAACCCGTGGCTGTCCGTTTGACTGCAACTTTTGTAGCGTTACAAAATTTTTTGGTGGTCGGTTTAGAACCAGACCCGTTGAATGTGTAATAAAGGAGATTAGAAGTCTCAAGACAAAATTCATAGGTTTTTCAGATGATAATATTTTTGGAAATAGAATTTATGCACGGAAACTATTCAGTGCTCTGAAATACGAAGGTATTATCTGGATGGCACAATCTTCGGTCAATATCGCAGATGACCCGGAATTGCTTCACCTCGCGGCACGGAGTGGTTGTAAAGGACTATTTATTGGTCTTGAATCTGTTGACCAGGAATCTCTGATTCAAATGCACAAAGGTTTTCTCAAACCCGAGAAATTCCGGGATAGCATTGCTCGTCTTCATGATGAAGGAATTGGGGTTCTTGGTGCGTTTGTGCTGGGTAATGATAATGAAGATACCTCAATTTTTAAAAGAACACTTGATTTTGCAAAGAAAGTCAAACTTGACCTTGCCCAATTTTCTGTTTTGACACCATACCCGGGGACAGCACTTTTCAATAGGTTGTTTAAGGAAAAGAGGATATTTAATTTTGACTGGGCAAAATATGATGCAGGAAACGCAGTGTTCAAACCATTGAAAATGAGTGCAGAAAAACTGAAAGAAGAAGTTGACAAACTATGGCGTGAGTTCTACAGATTTGATGAAGTTCTCTTCCGTTTACTCAAACTGGGGAAAAGATTGCCAATACAGGTCCTGCCTTTGCTTTTATTAAATGTAAGTTTTCGTAAAGAAATTGCTGCCACTCAGAATTTGTGAAAATAAAGGTCAGACCTGATGATTTTGTTGTAGAAGAAATAATTGATCTGATTCCATCAAAAAGGGGAAGGTTTACACTTCTCAGGCTGAAAAAGCAATACTGGAATACCCTTGATGTAATTGATTTTGTGGCAAGAAAATTCAATGTTTCCAAAAAAAAATTTTCAAGAGCGGGTTTGAAAGATAGATATTCTCTTTCTACACAGTACCTGACATATAATGGTGATTTTACTACAGTAATCAAAGAAAAGAATTTCTCCATTGAGCCAGCAGGTAGGGTTGAACAGCAGATTAGCCCGGACAATCTGATTTTCAATAGATTTCTGATTACCCTGCGTGATATTGATTTCAGTGATATTGAAAAGATGCGAAAGAACTATGCTGAAGTTATTGAGTATGGTTTTCCCAATTACTTTGATGAACAGCGATTTGGTTCAGCACGACATAAAAAGGGTTTTTTTGCCCACCTGCTAATGCGCGGTCATTATCGCGGTGCGCTGAAGCTGCTTTTGTGTTATCCATATAAAGAGGATAACATTAAGAGTAAAATATTCAAAAAATACTGTCTTGAGCACTGGGGAAATTGGACTGGATGTTTAGAGCTTGCTCCAAAAGAATTCAAACAAACTGTTAAGTATCTTGTGAAGAATACCGGGGATTATAAAGGAGCAATTAAGACAATTGATAGAGAAATGTTGAATCTCTACCTGCTTGCATACCAATCATATCTTTTCAATAAAATACTCGGTTTGGTTGTCAAAGACTTTGCACAGGAAATCATAGAATTACCATATTCAGTGGGCGTGTTTATTTACTACAGAAAACTGAAAAGTAAAGACCTTGTGAAAAAATTTATGATCCCGATGATGAACAATAAAACCGTGTTAAACAAGTATCTGCAGGACAAAGTATCTTTTGTTTTTGCAACCGAAGGTATAACTCAGCGGGATTTCGCATTATCAAAAATACGGTTTCGCGGTGTTCGTTTCAAAACATTTTTGCGCAAGGCATTTATTATGCCAGAAGATTTTTTCATAGGAAAGCCCGAGGTGGATGAGATCTACAAAAACAGAATGAAATTAACACTGGATTTCAAATTGCCAGCAGGTTCTTATGCGACCATTCTGTTAAAGCGTCTGCTGATTTGAAATTCTCCTGTATTGACTTTTTTTGATTTGTTCTTATAATTATTAAGATAGGATATATTAATGTTTTTATTACTGCAACTCTGCTGTTTTTTTAACCAGGGTGGCATAGACAGCGCACTCGCAGAGATTCATAAATATTATGCAACAACGCTAAATACTACCCAGAAATCAAACATAGAAGGTCACGAGTATTTTGGTGCTTTTACCCGCTTTTTCAAAAAAGAGGTCTATTCTTCCCTGCCTGCTGACATAATTGTTGGTGATACACCGGCAGAGACACTCTATATTTCAGGATATTTTTATAATGCGGGAAATATAATTGTGATTAATGATGGTGTGCTCAGATTAAACAACGCCAATTTCAATCTGGACGGCAATATCTACCTATTCAATAAAGGGAAGCTGCTCGTTGGTGTTAGCACGCTGAAGTTCCTGCAGGACTATATTTATCAATATGGCATTCTGCTCGGCGATTCTGCAGAACTGGTCTTTGCGAATTCTACAACAAGTTATAATGGTTTTCCTTTTTCCTTATCAGTCAATGACCATGCACAGGTCATTATCCAGAATGTTGTTAATAATGACTGGACTACTGCTGTTGTGAGCGGCTATGCTAATGTGCTGGTAAGTCATGCGGGCATAACCGGCGAATGGCTTTTCACTGATGCCTGTTCTGCGCGTTTCAATAGCGTTGATAATTTTCTTTCATGGTATTTTTTTCCTGAGTCATCTGTGGTTAGCATAAAATTCCCTGATGGTTCAAATGTTAACGGGTTCTACCTTGATTCTACACTCAACAATATTCAGGGAATTGATTATCATGTTGAGATAGATAGCTCAACCAATTGCATGTGGGCAGCAATACCTTTGAAAGGTTCAAATGTTTCCATAGATAGTTCATTGTTGCGGGTGACAGGACTGCTTTTTGGTGGTAATGATTCTCTTGTTGTTTCCGGATTGGTAAATGGTTTGTATTATGAAGATTATGTCCTACCAATTTCAGACCGTTATTACCACCTTGCCAATACTACAGTCCAGACGTGGAACCTTTATCCATTTGATACTATTTCACTGGAACTATTCAGTTCAATCTTTGGTGAGCTATGTGCTTATGGTAACAGTTATGTCTATTTACACAATGCATATTGTGATGGTTCTGGTGGGCATCTTGAATCAAGTGATAATGCATTTCTGCTCACTGTCTTATCCAGTATTTCAGCCGATATTATCTCAAAAGGAAGGAGTATTTGTATAATTGGTTATTGTGCCCAGCCCTTTGGCAATATCTGGGTTACCGGTGCTTCAATTATGCTCATAGTCAATTCTATTTTTGCATTAGAGCCAGTTCTGTCTGATACTGCAATTGTTTTTGTTGCAGGAATTGACGGGCCATTAAACGGTTGTGTTAATGATACAATTGCAATTCTGGGTTCTGCCTGGATAGATAAGGGTCCGTATCAGCCCCTTGATTTTGGATACTATCAAGTCTTTTATCAGGCACTGGGCGATACTACCTGGATTCCAGTGTGTGATAGTTGTGTAAGTGAAGTGCGACGCGACACTTTGTGTAACTGGAATACATACGGTTTAAATCCGGGTATTTATGTGCTCAGGCTTGTTTTGAAAGACAATGCTGGTGATAGTGTTGATTGTTTGAAGGCAATCAACCTTTATGAGTCATACGCCAGTGAAAATTCTGAGTTCCAGATATCCTGTTTCAGGGTTTTTCCGAATCCATTTGATGATTTTATCGTTGTTGAACGAACGCATGACAAGGCAATAAAACCGAATGTTTGTTGTTCAATATTAGACATTACGGGCAGGGTGGTTTTTGAAAGAATGATTGGTGACAATGCCGTGATAAGCACCAAATCCCTTGCCAGCGGTGTGTATTTTGTCCGCATAGATTCTGGAAATCAGAAAATCTTTAGAAAAGTCATTAAGGTAAAATAGAAAAAGGAGGTAACATGCTTGCCTTTATTCCATTTTTGTTGAATTTTCTGATTTGTCAGGATATGATTGTTCGCGTCTATGCTCCGGCGTGGCACGAACTGGAAAAAATTCCTGGTAAATCACTGGAAATAGCAGCAGGTCATTATGGTGAATGGTATGACCTGATTGTTGACCGTGATGGACTGGATAGAGTTATTGCTTCGGGTTTGCCATATGAGGTGACTGTTTACAGCCTTGAACTGGAAAAAGAAAAGGTGCGCGGTTCATACCTATCCTATGCACAAATTACCGATTCTCTGCGTCGTTTTGCTCAGCATTACCCTGCACTGTGTAAAGTGGATTCCCTACCCATACGCACTTATGAAGGAAGATGGATCTATGGAGTAAAAATATCTGATAATGTGCACCTTGACGAATTTGAACCAAATTTTACCCTTGACGGCTGTCATCACTCAAGAGAATGGGCAACACCCCAGGCAGTGCTGTTCTTTGCGGATTCTATGCTACGTTCTTATAGTTCTGTTCCTGAAATAGCCGAAATAATTAACACCACGCAGATATATTGTTTTCCAGTGATCAATGTTGATGGCTATGTTTATGATTATGCTGGTGGTGGTGTGAGCTGGCGCAAGAACCGCGAGCCATTCGGTGGTGCAATTGGAACTGACTGCAATCGCAATTACGGTGGTTCCTGTAATGGTGAAGTGGATGGATACTGGGGTGCTGCAGATGAATCTCAGGGTTCTCACTATCCTTCAGACCAGACATTTTTCGGTGCCTGTGCCTTTTCTGGAGATGAGGTTCGTGCTTATGCTACATACATTCGTCAGCACAATATTATCACAGGCTTTTCTCTGCATAGTTATGGTGAACAGGTAATGTGGCCCTGGGGATATAAACCAGGAGCAACGCCAGATTCTGCTCTCTATCATACAAAGGGTGTTTACATGGCAGGTTTGATGCAAAGAATAGGTGGTGGTACTTATACACCAGGACCATCATATTCAAACCCCTATCCTACTTCAAGTAATGCGCGTGACTGGATCTATGGATATAATCATTATGTAAATGGATTGTCTTCACTTTTTTATGGAGCAGAAATCGGAACGACATTCTACCAGCCAGTTGGTGATTTGGATTTTATTTCCCGCCAGGTTTTCAAGTCATCAAAATATCTCGCAGGTTTTTCTGATTCTTTGATCCTGGTGGCAGATGGAGTTGTAGCACCTCCGCAGATTCATAATCTGGATACTGTTGCGCAAAATTTTACGATTGCCTGGCATGCAAGAAATGCCAATGACAACAATCCAACCCAGTGGGAACTTGTTGAGCTTTCAAATCCGAATATCAAGACGGACAGTCTGGAATCGGGCAGTGGCCGCTGGGTTTTGCAGGGGTTTACGCTTTCTACTGCCCAGCATCATTCGGGTTCTTATAGTTTGTTTTCCGGCAATACCAATAATATGAACAGTGCGGCGCGGACTTTGCATCCTTATCTTGTTCAGGCTGGTGATTCATTGACCTTCTGGTGTTATTACAATCTGGAGAACAATTATGATGTGGCAGTGGTTGAGGTTTCGGAGAATACGAAGGAGTGGTTCAATCTTGATACGACGCGGTTTACGGGTACGCAGACTACCTGGACCAGGAAGGCGTATTCGCTTGCCAGCTGGGTTGGTAAGTCGGTCTATTTTCGTTTTCGCTGTATGACTGATGGTAATACGCTCAATGGTGGTTTTTATGTTGATGATATCAGGCCGGTTTGTTTGTTTGGTAATGTTAATACGATTTCCAACAGTATAACGGATACGACCTACACATTTACAAATCACGCAATGGGTGAATATTACTACTATGTGCGCGGTTATAATACCAGGGGCTGGGGCGAGTATTCTTGTCTGCAAAAGGCAAGTGTTGGAGTTGGCATAAGTGAACAGGAAAGCGAACAGGATACTGAATTGAAAATGACATTTGTACCAAATATGTTTAGTGACAGGGTTATTTTCATTATTAGTGGCAAACCTGATCGTAATTCTCAGCAAAGGATAACTATTTACAACACTGTTGGTAAAGCGGTGCGCTCATTCAGTGATACTTCTGGTGAATTACACAAAGGGATTGTCTGGCGTGGCGATGATAATAACGGCAACATACTGCCAGCAGGCGTATATTTTGTCAAATATGATAGCGGCGAAGATATTCAAACCGGTAAGGTCATCAAGGTTAAATAGCATCTTAATAGATTAAAACAGAATGTAGGCAAAGCAGGTATTTTCTCGAACTAGCTTCCTCACCCCGCTGTGGCGGAAAAAGGGCAGACGCGAGGTGTGTATCGCTACACTTGCAGAAAGCAAATTCGAAATCCGAATATCAGAACCCGAATCCGCCAAACAGAGCGGCGGACCAAGCGGGAAATTCAAAAACAAAAGAACCAACCATACAGCGGTTTCTCTATGTGATGAATCCGACCGCTACTTTGACGCTCAATTGACATTGAACTGGATTTAGATATAATCCCGAGCGAAGAAAGGAGTGAACTACATGATAATCAATTTGCTTTTCATTCTGACACTCTTCAGACCTGTTGAGGTATTTGAATACGACCTTGATAATGGTTTGAAGATTTTGGTCTACGAAGACCATTTTGCACCGGTGGTCTCCGCGCAGATTCACTACCGTGTTGGTGCTTACAATGAAATATCTGGTTTGACCGGCATTTCTCATCTTCTTGAACATATGGCATTCAGGGGCACAAAAAAATTCGGTCCCAAGGAATACGACCGAATCATTGACGAACTGGGCGGTGAGGAAAATGCCTTTACTTCCACGCACCAGACTGTTTACTGGGCGAATCTCTACAGAGAGCATTATCAAAATGAGCTGATGTTTGAAGCGGACCGCATGCAGAACTTGCTTTTGGACGAAAAAGAATTTGTGGTGGAAAAAGGTGTCGTAATGGAGGAACGCAGACTTGGTGAAAATGACCCATACGGTAATCTATTTGAGACCCTTGATTTGATGACTTTTTTGCATCATCCATATCGTAATCCAGTTATCGGCTTTATGAAAGATCTGATTAATATCAGGCGGGAAGATTTGTACAATTACTATAGAAAATATTACAACCCTTCAAATGCCATAATTGTAATAAGCGGTGATGTAAATAGAGAAGAGGCGCTGAAATCTGTGAAGCGCTACTTTGCGCATATCAGGGGCAAAGAGGTAAATGAAACGGTACATGATGAAGAACCACAATCAGGTGAGCGAAGATTTAAATTATTAAAGGAAGTCAATACACCGGCGCTGGCAATAAATTATCGTACGGTTGCTGTTAATCACGCTGATAGTTATGTGCTTGATTTGATTGACAAGATACTCTCTCATGGAGAATCTTCGTGGTTTGAGAAAAATCTCATTCGTGATAAAGGATATGCAGTTCATTTAGATTCGTATCATTCATCATCAAAGTATGGCGGTACATTCACACTTTTTGGTATCCCCCAGGATGGCGTGTCTTTGGAAACGCTTGAGTCATCAATCTATGCTGAATTGGACCGTTTGAAAAAAGGTGATATCCAGGAATCTGAAATAGAAAAGGCTAAAAATCAGACACTTGCTCAATATATTTACCGTCAGGATTCGCCAACAGGGATGGGTTTTACTATTGGTTACTGGCAGATAATCGGAGGTAACTGGCGGTATCTAAATACCTATCCTGAAAAAGTACTTGTCGTCACAAAAGACGATATTGTTCGTGTCGCAAAAGAGTATTTTGTCGAAACAAATAGAGTTGTCGGTTATCTATTGCCAAGGAGTTAGTATGATACAGAAATTCTCACATAAACTACTGATGTTTTGTCTCTGTATATGCGCAATTTCCCATGCCTTTAATATTAGAAGGGATACGCTTGAAAACGGGCTTGTGGTGATAATGAGCGAGGCACACAAGATCCCAATGATTGAGATGAAAGTAATAATCAAGGCAGGCAGTGTGTTTGACCCACATGGCAAAGAAGGTCTTGCCAATCTTGTATCCAGACTATTGTTAATGGGTTCTGAATCAAGAACCGGCGATGAACTGCTTGCTGGCATTGAGCATCTCGGTGCGGAAATCAGTTCTAACGCAAGCGAGGATTATTCTCAAATCTCTGCCCGTGCATTGAGCAAGGATTTGTCTTTCCTGGTAGCAACGATTAATGAATGTGTGCAGAGACCTTTGTTTGATAAAAATGATTTCTTGAAACTTCAAAGGCGGACTTATTCAGAGATAATAAGTCAAACAGACGACCCTTTCTATGCTGGTGAGATGCAATTCCGCGCACTATTGTTTGGAACACATCCACTCAATCATTTGCCAATAGGGTTTGATTCCACTGTGCAAAAAATTTCAATTGCAGATGCCAGAGAATTTTACGATAAATATTATGCACCAAACAACAGCATAGTTGTTCTTGTTGGTGATTTTAACTCCGATTCAGTAATGGAGCTGCTGAGAGCACATTTTGGAACCTGGCAGAGAAAGGTTATTTCTGATCTTGCTATTCCCCAGCCTCTGATTAACCATCACGCAGGTATGATAATCCGCAGAAATATTTCGCAGTCGTATATTTTCATTGGTTCATTGGGCCCTGATTACTATGCAGAAGACTGGATTCAAACGCGGATAATGAATTATATACTGGGCGGTTCTGGATTAACTTCAAGACTGGCTGGAGAAATAAGGGAGAAACGCGGTCTTGCTTATGATGTTTTCTCGCAATTTCAACGATTCCGTAGTGGTGGTTATTTTGTCGCTGGAGCCCAGACCAAGAACGAGTCTGCGCAGGAAGCAGTGGAACTGATTCTGGATGAATTGTTTAGAATGCGTGCAGAAATAACAACTAACGAATTGAATCGTGCAAAAAAGTATTATGTCGGGAATTTTCCTCTGACTTTTGATACCTATCGCGAAATGGCAAATCTATTGATGCGGATGGAGATTGAAGGTCTGGGTCTTGATTATGCGGAAAAATTCCCCAAAATGGTTTCAACTGTGACTTTACAGGATGTGATGGAAGCAGCAAAAAAGTATTTAAAGCCGGACAGTATTTCTATCGTCATTGTCGGCAATGTGGATGAATCACAGATCAAAATTGAGGGTATAGATTGGAAAAAATAATCGTAATACAAATCATTTTGAGCGAATAATCTTTAGGAAGGTCCTGACAACTTTTGGGTCAAATTGTGCTCCGCTACATTCTTTTATCCTTTTTATTGCCTCTTTTTTGCTTAATGCTTTGCGGTAGGGTCTATCAGTTCTCATGGCATCATAGGCATCTGCGACAGCAATAATTCGTGCACCTATTGGTATCTCATTTTTTTTCAGACCTTCAGGATACCCGGTGCCATCATATCTTTCATGCTCATAATGGATGATTTCGCATGCACCGGCAAGGTGGTGTGCGTGTTTCAAAATATTATGACCAATGCGCGGATGCTGCTTGATTGTCTCATATTCATCCTCCGTCAGTGGATTTGGTTTTGTCAACAGAGCATCGCTGATTCCAATCTTACCGATATCATGTAGGTAGCCGGCATAACTTAATTCCTGCATTTGCTGTTCAGAAAGTTTAAATTTCTTTGCAATCTTAAGTGCCAGTCGTCTGACTCGATCTGAGTGGCCTGAGGTATATGGGTCTTTTGCTTCAAGCGCTGATACAAGAGTTTTTATACTATCAAGATAACTCTGTTTCAGCGTATTATAAAGCTCGCTATTTTGTATCGCAACTGATGCCTGGTTTGCAACGAGTGTCAAAAGTTCAATATCTTTCTCACTGAACTGATTCTTTTGATAACTTTCAATATTAATGACCCCGATTACCCTGTTACCAGCTTTAAGTGGCACCGCGACTTCGGATTTTGTTCGCCTGTCAAAAACAAAGTAGTGGTGGTTTTTTGAAACATCATTGGCAATATATGGTTCACCAGTTTTAGCAACATGTCCTGTTATACCTTGTCCAATCTTCAAACGCAGTCTCGGTCGCAAATGTTTTGGATATGGCAACTCTGCTGCACGGACGACTAATTCATTGGAGTTAAAATCAATTAGTGCTACTGCTGCCCTTTCGTAGTTCAAGCTTTCCTTTAGATGTTTGACAATACAATTTAAAAGTGTTTCAAGGTCAAGGATGGAGGATATTTCCTGCCCTATTTGCTGGAGAATGTATAATTCTCGAACGATCCTTGAGAGTTCAAATGTTAACTCTTTGCTTTCGGTAATATCAGTGGCGATACCCATTATTCCTTCAACTCTGCCTTTTTTAATGATTATGTGCTCGCTTGTCTTTAGATAGATCTTACCGCCGTTCTTATCAATGAAACTCAGTTCAAAAGGTTCTACATCCTTGCCTGAAAGTTGTCTTAGAAATGTTCTTGTTGCAATATCTTTAGATTCAGGTGCAACAATTTCTCTAAAATGTTTGCCGATGAGGTCGTTTATTTTGTAGTGTGAAATTCTTTCAACAAAATCATTAACATATATCAGACATCCGTTTCGGTCAAAAATATAGACTACCGCATTGATATTCTTGAAGAGCAGTTTATAGTAGGGGTTTATATCGCTTTCTTCAAAAAAATTAATGAACTTATGTGCTGGTTTAAATATTTTTCGTTTCATGCAACATTATATTTAAATACTTAAGTTTGTCAATGTTGACATAAATGAATAGTTGTCTATAATCCTATTATGTGCTGGATTGATATTGTAATTTTGATAATACTAATGGTAATGGTTGTTCAGGGCATTATTGTTGGTTTTGTGAGAAGTATTTTTGACCTCGGTGGCATAATAGTCGGTATCTTTCTCGCCATTGAATACGCTGAACAATTAAATATGACAAAACCTGTCGCATTTATTCTCATCTTTGTCGTTACTGTCATCGTGTCTTCAATCGCTGGCAGGCTTATATCCAAAATAATTCATTTAACACCGCTCGGACTGCTTGATAGACTTATGGGTGGCGGACTGGGTTTTGTTAAAGGAGTATTCATCTGTTTCGTATTTTTAGTCGTGGTCTGTCTATTCAATAAGCAGGATGCATTAAAAAAGTGCGAAATTGCACCAATAATATTGAGGAGCGGTGTTTCAGCAAGTCAAATGCTTCCTGAAAAATGGCATAAATGGCTCAAAAGAATTATTGTGAGAAAAGAGTTTGTTTTTATAGAGCGGGATTACTTATTCAATTTTCACAACCTTTAGTACGGTTATGTTCTTCCCTGTCTTAATTTCAATGAAATAAACACCGGCGGGCAGTTCCTGATTTCGGTCACTAATTCCGTACCAATAAAAATAATGTTTACCGGCATTTACATGTGTGTCACATATTTTGCATAACTTTCTGCCAGTAATGTCAAGTACACTTATCATAACTCTTTGAGAATCAATGATGTTACAACCAACTTTTAACCACCGGTTAAAGACAACCGGCGTTGCGTAAAAAGATTGCAATTTATCATTGCCCTTTTCTTCAATCCCACCATCATGTACAAGTATCTTCCAGATATATGGTGAATATGCCGCACTGGTATACAAATATCCACCATCCGGTTCGCGAGAGTAAGTAATACCCTCAGGAATATCGCTCTGTGAACAGGGATGGTCAAACTCCTGAATAAGAAAAAATGGTGATGAATTAACTGATAATTCATTGATATCAAGGGCAAAGGCATTGTCATTTGCCCAGATTGTGCTGTTTTCTTCATCCCAGGTAATGTCCATAAACCATTGAATTGTTCCATTGTTCTTGTAAATCGCAATAACATTGCCCAGAGTATCCATTTTCAGAATTGACATTGAATCTGCTTCTGTTGTCCATAGATTTGTCCCATTCCAGACAAGCCCCCTTGTATCATAGCCAGTATTGAATGTGCGAATAAGACTGCCCAGTGTATCCAGGACATGGATATTACCTTTAACAGGATAGAATTCTGATGTATACAGGTGATTATTAATCATGGTAAGCCCGACATTGTAGCGTGTTGCAGTGTCAGGAAAATTGAATTGTTTGATAATTGATCCATCACTTTTTCTGATTTTATAAAATACTGAATACGAGTTGGTTGTGTTGGTGAAAATCCACAGATAATCGCCCTGTTCTGTCAAACCCATTTTCATTTCTCCAGGTGGCGCTGGTATTGAGTCAATTACTCTTGAATCTCTACTTCGGATTCTTTGACCATTATCTGTTGTTTTCTCTGCCATGTCAGGGCAGGCACCGTTACCCATTGGCCGAGACTGATTTACTTCGCTTCCGTAAGCAAGGAATAAAGCAACAAAATAAACCATCATTGTTCGCTGTGCCAGAGCGTATGTCATCATAGCAGTGTTATTATAATGCAACTAAGGGGACTGTCAATACTATAGAGGCTGTGTCGCAACCCCTGTAGCGGTCGCATTTTTACCTGCCCGCCGCTTTGTTTGGCGGGTGCGACAAAGAGCAAAAAAAATCGTAACTCAAGGCTTTCTTCAAGAACAAATGGTTCTTTCAGAACAGGTTAGCTTTGATTGGTCAACCCTAAAGGGTTGAGTTACATTAAAAATGAATCAAACCGCTACAATTTTTGTTTTGAATTTTGAATTTGTGATTTAGGATTTATCGTGTCATTCCTGCGAAAGCAGGAATCCATTACCATCCAACATATCCAGAAATCTACCACGCACCTTTGCCTTATTATTGTAAGGACAATCTTTAGGTTGTCCGCAGAACCTTATCAAGCACAGCGATATTCCCCTCACCCTTGCCCTCTCCCCGCTGTTGTGGGGAGAGAGTAAAGCTTCTTGGACAGGGACAAGCCCTGTCCCTACTGGGGAGGACTGTATGGTAACAATTGACATAAATAGGAGTATGCTTATAATTGAATATGTTGATGTTTGAGGAAACTATTACTCGAAGAAAGTTTTTAAAAAATCTTGGCTTGATTTCTCTGGGCAGTTTATTCTTGAAAGACCTATTGAACGGTCTTGGAGCAAAAGAACTTGAGATAAAGACCGGTTTCCTTGAACCCGCACCAGCCCTCTACTACAAAAAACTCACAGATAATAAGATCCAGTGTTTGTTATGCCCCCGTGAATGTGTTGTCTCAGCAGGCAATAAAGGATTCTGCCGTGTACGTAAAAATATAAATGGTGAATATTATACGCTCGTCCATTCAAATCCGTGCGCGGTGCATATTGATCCAATTGAGAAGAAACCATTGTTTCATTTCCTGCCTGGAACAACCGCCCTTTCACTGGCAACAGCGGGCTGCAACTTCACCTGTAAGAACTGTCAGAACTGGGATATTTCCCAGACAAGTCCAGAACAAACCGACAATATTGAAATATCACCACACAAAATGGTGGAACTTGCAGTCCAGTACCAGACACCGACGATTGCCTATACCTATACCGAGCCTTCAATATTCTTTGAGTATATGCTGGATATAGCAAAACTTGCTCATAAAAACGGTGTTCTAAATATCTATCACTCTAATGGTTATCTCAATCCCGAACCTCTTAAAGAATTGATTCCATACCTTGATGGTGCAAATGTTGACCTGAAAGGATTTAGTGAGGACTTTTACAAAGACATCACTGGTGGCACGCTTGCACCTGTTCTGAACACACTCAAAACATTGAAAAAGAGCGATGTCTGGCTTGAGATTACAAACCTTGTAATCCCCACAAAGAATGATTCAGAAAAAATGCTCAAAGAGATGTGTGTCTGGATAAAGCGCGAACTCGGCTCTGATGTGCCGGTTCACTTTTCGCGGTTCTATCCACAATACAAGTTGCAGAACCTGCCACCCACTCCTGTAGAGACATTACAGAAGGCAGCGCAAATCGCAAAGAATGTAGGATTGGATTATGTTTATATTGGGAATGTAGCAGGAGTGAAAGAAGAGAGCACATATTGCCCCGGGTGTAAAAAGATTTTAATTGAGAGAAGGGGTTATAGCATAAGGCAGGTTAACATAGAAAATGGAAAATGCAAATTCTGCAAAAAGACAATCCCCGGACATTGGAAATAAAAAGACCTTCTAATCTCCATAAACTCTTTCTTTTGCGTGGTTTTTAATTGTTTCTCAACACGGTACAATCAATGCAGGTGCGCGAGTTTGGCAAAAAAACTATCATGTGCTTGATTATTTCTACGGGAAGTGTAAAATAATAAGGCAAGACAATATGGTTGATAAGACAAATTTACGCTGGATTATTTGCGAGAATAATGATTTGAGTTTTCCCTACGACCTTTTTATCGAGGAAGAACCGGATCATTTTCTGCATCTGCTTGTGCAGGAACGCTGGCCAGGTCCTGGTAAAAAGATTTTTTGCCGATTCGTTGGTCGTTGTTCGTACTCTGAATTGCCCGATAAAAAATTAATTGAAGAATGTGGTATTGTTACGGTTAAACATTTTGGCAAAAGGCTTGTTATTGTTCTGGATAGAAAGACCAGAAAGAGATGCTGGTTTGTTTTTGTGAAAAAGGAATACAAAACAAAACCCGGTGAATTCTACGAGCAGATTTTCTGGATAACTCAATCTTCAGAAGCAGTGCGCAGACCCGGTGCATATGTTCCAAAGGTGAGGGAAGGTAGCTTATGCGAAATCATCATTGATAGCCGTGAGCGTTATCCATATAAATTTGGCTATGCAACAATAAGAAGAGAAAACCTGGCTGTTGGAGATTATGCCTTGATAAAGAATGGCATGATAGTAGCTGTTGCAGAGCGTAAGAACTTGTATAATTTCCTCAATCAGATCGGAACTTATGATTCATTAAAGGCAACACTCCACGAATTATCAACTTATCCATATAAGTCATTTATTTTTGAATCTCCTTATAGTGATTTCTTAAATCCTTCAAAGATTAAGCCATACACTGCGAACAAGATTGCTGACATCCTTGCTGATATGATGGTTAGATTCCCCGAGATTCAGTTTGTTTTTTGTGACAACCGCAAGTTTGCCCAGGAATGGCTATATCGCTGGTTTCTAAGAATCAATACAGAAGAATCAATTTAGATTGACAAAACAAAACAGATTTATATAATGAAACCACAATGAAACCCATTTTCAATGTGCTTTTCAAAAGTCTTGTGAAGGAGGTTGAATGGCATTGATTAATTTGAAAAACCAGGCAGTGCGACGCAGACCTGGAGAACTTGTTGAACACCTGAAGAATTTTAAATTGAATTTAAAATTCTCTGCTGGAATCTGGTATTTTTCACCAGCTGATTCAAGGTTTCACGATAAATATAAAAAAAATATTGACATAAGAAGGCGTCTTGATATCGCAGGAGATCTTTATGAATATGGACTTGCAGGTCTTGAAGCACATTATCCGAATGAAATCAATGAAAAGAATGCGGAGGTCTGGAAAAAATTTTTAAAAACCAGTGGTATGAAACTTGTTACGATCGTGCCGCTTCTGTTTCGCGATAAAAAGTTTGAATTTGGTTCCTTGTCCAATCCCGTTGATAGATATCGCAATGAAGCAATTTCTTTAACAATAAACGCATTCAAAATGAATAAAGAATTTAATACTGATTTTGCTGTTGTCTGGCCGGGTATTGATGGCTATGAAAATCCTTTTGGCCTGGACTTTTTTATGCTCTGGGATAGGTTTGTTGAAGGACTTGCACAAGCAATGGATGCTGTACCGGGTCTGCGTGTTGCATTTGAACCAAAGCCTTATGAACCGAGGGGCAGGATTTTATTTGGTACCACTGCTGAGGGATTGTTGCTCTGCCACAGGGTAGAGGCACTGCTCAAAAACAAAAAGAATCGTGAATTACTCAAAAACGGACATAATCTATGCTGTATGAATCCGGAAATAGGACACATGCTTATGGCTTATGAAGACATTGCTTATTCCTATTCTTCGGTTCTCAGTGAGGCAAGGCTTGCCCACATGCACCTGAACAGTCAACCACTGGGTAATTTTGACCAGGATTTAAATATCGGTGTTGTCAGTCCTGAACAGTTTGAGGCGCTCCTGTATGTGCTCAAAATGCATTCATACAATGGCTGGTTTGGTATTGATATCAATCCTGAAAGAATGGATGTAAGCACAGCAATAAAAATCTGCATTGATGCTATTCGTTCGGCAAATGACCGTATCAATGCCCTGGACCACAGATCAATTGTCTATGCAATGTATAACCCTGATAAATCAAGGGGTTGGATTGAATCATACCTGATAAGGATGCGCGCACCATATCCAGAAAAACTTACTCAGCTACCACCCTTGAAATGAAAAAACTTTTGCTGGGTATTGATATTGGCACAACCGGAGCAAAGGCGGTTTTGATTGAATCTTCAGGCAGGGTCATTGCGCACCATACAACCGAATACCCGCTCATTGTTCTAAAACCAAACTGGTCAGAACAGAATCCTGCTGACTGGTGGACGGCAACGATCAAGAGTATTAAGACAGTTTTGCAGAAATCAAAAGTTGCGGCTGATAATATCGCAGGTATCGGTTTGAGCGGACAGATGCATGGTCTGGTTTTACTGGATAAGAAAAAAGAAGTTATCAGACCCTGCATACTCTGGAATGACCAGCGCACTGTAAGGGAATGCGACCAGATTAACAAAGAGATCGGTATCAATCGTTTAATAAAGATTACTGGTAAACCAGCACTGCCCAGTTTTACAGCAGGAAAAATTATCTGGATTAAGAAGAATGAACCGGAAAACTATAGAAAAATCCATTACATCATTTTGCCCAAAGACTATGTAAGATTCTGCCTAACAGGCAGTATTGCAATGGATGTTGCTGATGCCTCAGGAACCTGTTTGTTTGATGTGGAAAAAAGAATCTGGTCAGCTGAATTGATAAAGTCTTTGAAAATTAAAAAGGATTGGCTGCCAGAAATATATGAATCACCTGTGGTTTGTGGCTATATTACCAGTGAATCTGCAAGATTGACAGGTTTGTGCACGGGCACCCCGGTGGTCGCTGGTGGTGGAGACCAGTCATGCCAGGCAATTGGCACAGGTATCTATGAACCAGGTGTAGTATCAGTGACGATTGGAACTTCAGGTGTAGTATTTTCAGCAATGGAAAAATACAAGTACGACAGGAGTGGTCGCTTGCATACTTATTGTCATGCGACATTCAATATGTGGCATATTATGGGTGTCATGCTTTCTGCAGGCGGAAGTTTGAGATGGTTCAGAGATGTTTTCTTTGGGGAAGAAATGGTAAAGGCACGGAAAAGAGGATTTGATATATATGATTTGATGACCAGAGAAGCAGAGAAGATTCCACCAGGTTCTGAGGGATTGATTTTCTTACCCTATCTTTCTGGTGAAAGATGCCCTTATCCTGATCCTTTTGCTCGCGGTGTATTTTTTGGTTTATCATTGAAACACAGGCGTGGACATATGATTCGTTCGATCATTGAGGGTGTTAGCTTTGGTTTGCGGGACATTGTTGAATTACTAAAAGACTTTGATATCAGGATTGACCGAGTGAGAATATCAGGGGGTGGCGCAAAATCAAGATTGTGGCGTCAGATAATGGCTGATGTCTTTGCTGTGGATGTTGTGACAGTAAATGCCACGCATGGTGCTGCGTATGGCGCCGCATTGCTTGCGGGCGCTGGTACGGGAATCTATCACAATGTTTCCGAGGCGTGTAGATTAACAATCAGAGAGACTGGTATTGTAACGCCCACAGAGAATACAATGATTTATGATGATTATTATAAAGAATATCACTCACTCTATCCACTACTGCGCAAAAAATTCAGGGAGGTTTCTGTTCTGTAGCAGCTGTTCATTATATAATTTTTAGTAAGCTATATAGATATGCCAGCCATTGCACATATTATGTTTTCAAAATATCGCAATAATCTAACTGATTGTATGGGTCGAACTTACTGGATTTTTGCAACATTGCTTTTGTGTGATAATTCACACCGCTAAATTGCTATATCTATGGGGGCTCGTGTAGCACTGCCATTAAATTTCATTATTTTTTTCACCTTTTTGTCGCACCCGCAAAACAAAGCAACGGGCAGGTAAATGCGACCGCTGCAGGGGTTACGACACAGCCTCTAAAGGATTGAGTTACATAAAATTACGCTTGATAAATCAAGCAACTACAATGATTCAATTCTGTCTATTTTTTCAAGAAGATTATTAAAAGTGAATTTTGATCAAACAATCCTCTTTTGGTAATGTTATTTTTGACTTAAATCGAGCACTTGATTTTGCGAAAATAATATGTATAATAGCTAATGATAAGAGCTGGATTCGGTGCATATGTTGTAAAAAGAATATAATCTCGCCAGCAATAAAAGGAGGTAATAATGAGAGAGATTAGATTCTTTGTTTTGTATTCTATCCTGGTTGCAGTAAGAATTTGTTTTGGGTTAACGGATGTAACCGGGAAAATGGCGCCATATTTTGTCCTTAACAAAGGGCAATGGGATACGAAAGTAAGTTTTATGGCAGCTGTTGATGGCAGTAGATACTGGTTTGTAAGAGATGGTTATGTGTGTCAGATTGTGAGTCAACCATTTAAGGATAAAAGTGCTGATTTTCAGTTTGGTTCTGTTTACAAAGAGAAAAATTTGATTCTTCCTCAAACCAAGATTATGAAATGGATATTGCAGAATTCATGCGGTGATGTTGAGATTAGGGGTTTTGACACCCTGCCGCACTATTCTAACTATTTTTTAGGAAAAGAACCTCAGAAATGGTTTACCAATGTTCCCCATTTTGGAAGTATTGTTTATTCCAATGTCTATCCCGGAATTGATCTAAAGTTTACTATCTGTGAAAATTCTATAAAGTATGATTTTATTGTAAGACCTGGAGCTGATGTTTCAAAAATAAGTATGAAATATAACGGTGTTGATAAGCTAATAATAACCGATGATGGAACACTTTCTATGGATTGTGGTGGAACTTTTCTTTATGAAAACAAACTGTTTGTGTATCAATTAAATAATGGTAAGCTGAAAAAAATTGAGGGAACATACAAAATTCTTCCGGATAACGCTATTACATTTGATATTGGTGATTATGATAAAAGTCTGCCATTGATAATTGACCCAATGGTTTCAATTGTTTATAGCACTTATCTTGGAGGTTCTTCGTATGAAGGAAGTAATGATATTTTTGTGGATAATGCG
>FWPV01002747.1_pt1 | contig 41993 bp, 31 predicted proteins | sample 2228371 | NCBI WGS metagenome assembly FWPV01 (sample SAMEA103939776, study PRJEB20133) | metagenome
AAAATGACTTCAATATATTAAATAAAGCTCACTGTTAATATAAATTTTGAATTAAAAAGTTTGAATTTTTTTGTTGACTTTTATATACCAGCATAATTCGCGGAATTAGCGGTTTTTAGAGTGCACTCATTACTTCTAATCGAATATCGAAATTCTCCCATCTTCACCAGCACCCATAATGCTATCGATACCATAGCAATATTTTGAAAATCCCCGCTGCTGGAGCTTAAATTTGCGGATCAGCTCGATGGCCCAGATCGGGATCAGGGTCTCGACTTTGATTTCCAGGATCACAGGCGAGTCATCGGCTCGGGCATTGACAGGATCATCGTAATAAATCATCTCATCTTCATGATACGAGAGGTCAATCGAACCATGAGTAGGTCGGCAACATAGAAAACGATCAAACGTCACCCTGCCGTACTCTTCCAGCTCGGTCACATACGGCTCCCGAAAGTAGCGGACATGAAGCACAGGCTGGGCGCCGTACCAATACACCAGATCATCGAACGTGTCCAATTGATCCTTGATTGTTGGCTGGCGTTGATCTGCCAGTCCAGGATTAAATACATCGGGCCATTCTTCGATCGGGATGCAATAGCGCCGTTTCCAGATCACGCTGGCATTGCGATATTTGATCTCAGGCCAGATGAGATCAGTCGCCTTCTCACCATAAAAACGGGCACGAGGCTTATACCGAGTCAGCTTGCGAAATTTGGTGTCGTAATAGAATTTCAAATCAGGCGTGTCGAAATAAAAATTATTGACGATATAGCCTGTTTCGCCTGGCGGAACATGAGTATCCAGGGTGCAAATATTTTTAATGTACTCCCGAATCTCTGCCGCCAGCTCTTCGGTGATCGTATATTTCAACTCGTAGCGTTTTATTTCACTTAGTTCTTTCGACATTTCGATAACCTATTAGATGGACTCCAACTCCGAGTTGGAGTCCATCTTTTTTAAGACTCCAACGGATTGAAACAACCCAACGGATGAAAATTTTTTGTTAATATCCGTTGGGTTGTTTCTATCCGTTGGAAAAAAATCATCATAATTTGTTTTAAAAGATGGACTCCATCTCCAAGATGGAGTCCATCTTGTTTGTCTTGTTTGTTAACGTGCTTCAATCCCAATCGCAAAGTACAAATCCGCCAACGCATGAGCCACTTCCCGTCGCTTCTCAGCCAGTAGCTTTTGCGTATCGAAAATAGTCCATTCCATCTCCACCACTTCATCGGGCATTAGCGTTTCGTGCTGCCTGGCTTCGCTGACCAGGGCCGTGGCATTGGCAATCAGCTCCTCAGCGCTGGCGTTGAAGGTTTTCCAATCCAACAACAAATCTTTATACTTGATGTAAGCCGCTCGCACCTCCTCGGCAATGGATTCCCGAATGGCCTCGGATTCATCCTCCTTCTTTTTCACAGCAAGATTGGTCGCTTTGATGTTGCCGATATTCCAATCGAACAGTGGCAGATTGATGCCCGCCCTGAACTCGCCCCAGTCCTCCCGACGCTGCTTTTCCACATGATAAGAAAGGTCGATAAAATTGAACCAGGGGATCAGTTTTAAGTATTCGAATTTTTGCTGCTTGTAAGCCAGTTCAATGCGCTGCTGCACCAGACCAATTTCGGGGCGATTTTCATAGGCTAATTTAATGAGGTCGTCGAGTTCCTGAGTTACCTCTGGCAGCTCCTGGGGCGCCAGCGGTGTATCCTCTGGCATTCGGGTCCGTTTCGCCAGCTTGCGGCGGGCCAGTCCCTGGTTCTGCAGCGCCAGCGCCAGATCGTTCTTCGATTCGGCGTGCCACATCTTGGCTTTGGTGTAATAGACAATCGTGCGACGGCCCAACTGTACCAGCTTCTCGATAATCACAATCCGCTCATCCGCCTTGGCCACTCGATTCTTCGCAATCTCGGCAAGCTGGTCGTACATCAGCACGTCGGCATAGTCCTTCCGCACCCTGGCGATGAATTCCTGACGATAGCGAGCTTCTTCCACCTTTCGATCCCACAGATCGACCCGAGCTTCCTGCTTCTCCTCGCCCAGTTCACCCAGTCGGGGCAAACGAAAGCGCAAGCCCACCTCCAGCTCGTCAAATTCTTCGGTGTAGTAGCGAGTGGAAACTTCGCTGATGCGCAGCTCAGGATTTCTCAGCCAGCCGCTGGATTTGAGTCGGTAATCAGCGATGGCGACATTCGTACCCAATGATTGCAATTTGCGGCTGCATTTCAAAGCCAATTCGATTACCTGCTGCTCGGTTAACACTGTACGAACGGTTGATGATGAGTCTGATTGAGCAAAAATCGGGCTGATAAAAAACATACAAAAAGCCAAGCTGATAATATTCAGAACGATGATTTGACATTTCAGTTTTCTGAGCATTTTATTAATTCCTAAACAGTTTGATTTTTTTTATTCTCACGCTAAGCCGCTAAGAACGCCAAGAAAAAATTCTTTGCGGCTTGGCCCACCAGTTGGCGGATGAGAAAAATTTTGGACCACGAATTCCACGAATTTTAAGAATTACTCGAATTGATAATTAGCGTAATTTGGAAAATTCGTGAAATTAGCGGTCCGACTGCTCCATTGTGCCCGATGAGGAATCATCAATCATAATTTATCGACATCAATATAGCAAAACAAAGGATTGTCATTATCCATATCAAACACGATGAGAAAACGCTCGCTGCTCTGCAGACAAATTCCCTCAGGCTTCAAACCAGGAAAGCTAAAAATCCGTTTGGCTTCCAATCGGCCGTCAGCGAAGCGATCAAGGCGGTGCAATCCGCCTAATTGATCGTCCTTACCAGCATCCACGATGGTCGATAAGGCCCACAAGCGGCCCTGGGGATCGAACATCAAATCCGAAATGCCTGCTATTTTATTTTTATGCTGACCTAAATTCACGTAGCCATAAACCGATAACTGATTGGGCGCCAGCTTCTGGCTTTGAAAAATAGCATCCACATCTTCTAACTTCCAGATCATAGCGCCCTTTTCTGAAACGGGTTCTTTCAATCCCAGATAGAGTGCTTGGTCATGAAACGCTGCCCCTTCGATATTGAGGACGGGCTGGCCATCGGCCTCAAATTTTTCCAGGCCCAAGGCTTTCAATTCCGCCAAACTAAAGGAGCGAAGCAGCAGTGAGAGAAATGGCACCTGTCCCTGCACGACAAATTTTTCGCCCTCCTGCTTGATCTTGATGATCAATTCTCGGCTGCCAGGCCGCTTGCCTTTCTTGCTGATGTTTTGAGACGAGACCAGATAAAACGTGCCATTTCCCGCTGGCGCAATGGCTTCGAGGTCATTGACGGCGTTAAGACCGATCAGCGGCACAGGAGCCGAATCCACCTTGCCATTTTCGTCCATTAAAAACAAGTACGCCGCATGATCGTTCGCTTTATCCTGAATGCCTGTGTCATCGCTAATAATCAAATATTTGCCCAGATCAGCCAGCCAGGCAACCCCAGACGGCTCGAAGCGGGTTTGCTGCCACAGCTTCTCAGGAACTGCCATTTGGGTCAATGGTGGATGCTGTCTGTCAGAACCATTCGGTGTCAAAGCCTTTTTTTCAGAAGCGATGAGCGCAGCGGATGGCCGATCCGTATGATTCGATTTTTTCACAATGCGAACATTCACCACCTCGCCAGGCAGCAACTGATGGTCTTTAGGCAATTCCACCCGAACTTTTCGGGCCCAGAATAGCTGCCCTCGAAACGACAAACGTTCCGATGCCTGGGTAAATTCGGGATGGATGAACGTCACCACGCCTGTGGTGTTATATTTTCGGCTGCGGGATGAATAGATCTCCGCCGTCATCCCCGCTTGAAGCGCCAGATTGGATTGCTCAGGGATGTATACGTCCAGATAAGTTGGCCTGGATTCTTCCACCGTGACGATGGGCAGAAAGGCATCCATCACATCGCCTGGCCGAGCCAGAATTTCTGTGACATAACCATCGCACGGCGCAATGACCGAGCGCAGATTGATCCTATGTTCGGTCTCCGCCACCAGTCGGCGCAGGGATTCGGCGTACTCCATTTGCTCCCAGAGCAGCGATTCGGCCATGCTATCGATATCGGCGGCGTTGAGCATCTGGCGGGATTTTCGGGTCCGCTCCAACTTTTGAGTTTGAAACGCCAGTTCCTTGTTCAGCTCACTGAGATAGGTGGCCAGCGCATCCCGTTGCAGCACCAGATCGGCCAGGTCACGGCTATGGCCCAGGCCTGCCTGCTCGGCTTGCTGCAATCGCTCGATTTCTGCATTTAAGCCCGCCAATTCAGTGCTCTTCGAGCGAATCAACGACAGTCGCTCCACCAGATCGGCCGCCTCATTTTCCAGTTGCAGCGCCATCCGCTGAACCTGAATGGAATAGCGATCTCGTTGCGCTCGTTTCAGCCGCTGAAAGCTGACCAACTCCTGCTGCAGTTGATCCAGTGTGGTTTTCAAATCCGAAATATCCAGAATGGCCAGAATCTGGTCTTTTTTAACTTCATCTCCAATATTGACCAGCAATTGATTGATCCGCCCAGGTTCCTGCGCCCCAAGCGGATGCGAACGGCGCTCCACAATGCCGATGAATTTTTTATTGATGAACCAATTCTGAGTCAGGTAAAATACAGTTGCCAATGCCGCCAGCCAGAGGATGATATACCAGTTGAAGTTGTGGGTCTGGCGAAACAGTTTTCGTTTCATCATTTTCGTTTACACCTCCACCGTTGCTTCTTGATTGGTGTAGGTGATGCCCCGAATCCCATCGATCCGCTCCAATTGCTGGATGAGCGTGATATTGTCCTCAGGATCGGCAAGTTTTACTTGATAGGCATAATCGACCACCTGTCCCTGGGCCACACTGCGCATGGCCACCAGCACGAAATTTTTGGTATAATTCTGCATGATCGAAGTGACTTGACCAGCGAACTGCGGTCCTGATGGGATTTGAAAGCGCACCAGCCCATCATGTTTGCGCCGAGTACCAAAGGGGGAAATATAAAGCACAAAGACCACCAGACAAAACATCAACGCCCCAATGACGGCGGTAACATAGCTCTGCACACCTGATGCCACGCCCACTCCCAACGAAGCGAACAAAAAAACCAGGTCCCGTGGATCCCGCAGATTGGTCCGAAATCGAATGATGGCCAGCGAACCGACAATACCGATGCCTCGGGCAATATTATCGCCAATGGCGATCATCAACAGGCAGGAGACAAGGCTGCCCAGCACCATGCTTTGCACCAATCCCCTGGAATAAGAAAGTCCCTGAAAGGTTCTCTCATAAGTGATAGCAATCAAGCTGGAGAGCAAGAATGTCATCAAAAATGACATCAGCGCAATGGGCCACTCGATCTGTTCGAAGCCGTAGTTTAACAAGGTTTGCATGTGAAATCCTTTTCTTTAAACTTCTCTGATCCGCCCGATCTTGAAACATCAGGCTAAAAACTGTAAGCATCATAAATGATGCTATCTTTCAATGAATAGAAAACACATAGGATGCTTTAGTATCCTTCCACATTTTAGCCCCGTCCCTCGGGGCGGGGCGATTTTAAACAACAATGGTTATACTATCATACCGATTCAAGTGATTCAAAAATCAGGAGAAAAATTTGATCTTTTTTCTCAGATTTTGAAAGCTGATAATTCTGGTCATGCTCAGCTATCTTTAAAACTATATTGGTGGACAAATCTCATGCCAGTTCATGCATCAAATCATGCCAGGGCCTAAGGCATAGCGTTTTCGATTTTTGATTAGATTTCGATCAGTAAATACTCGACTGATTTTTTATTCATTTGTCATTTAGACAATTTGGTTTTGAAATCAATTCCCAGCGTTGACGAGCTATTTTATGATCGTTTGATAAACCCTAATGTTCCCCAACATGTAGACCTTGTGCGAAGACTACCAATTGGACATAAGCGAAAGGTAAATCAGAAAAAAAAGTGTGAATAACAGTTACAGAAAAGGCCTCAACTATGCCTATCTAGTCAGACCTAGTTAAGAAATACAACGAGAAACCTTTGAAGAAACTTACAAAATTGTCGGTTAAAATTCACTAAAAAAAGATACGTCTCCAAATCTAAACGGTTGGAGCAGAAATTCAGCCAGCAGATGCATATTGGGACTCTGAAAAGCTACGCGGTTCTGCTGAACGCCATTGGCCGGTCGTTGCGAGAGCACATTTCGCTGAGAAAGACGACGCAACGGTTAGGCGCCCAATGAGATAAGGGCAGTTTGTGGGAACGGAGCTGCCACAACAATTTGCGGACCCAACGCTCCTATTTTCAGTAATGGGTGTGCCTGGTGTTGGATCTATCCGAAATTCAAAAGCGTTTACCAAACAGTTTACGGGATTAGCCCGGGTTTAGGATGGCAGTTGCCAGACGACGGGACTGTTTTTTGTTGTAGAGTGTCAGCGTCGTCGACCGAACAGGTTCATCAATTGTGCTCGGTTATAAGGTCTGGAAATGGTAGAGTGATAAACGGGACGACATTCAGCAAACCAAATTTTAATGCTTGCTTTTTCATTCTATTTTTTGTAAATTACACTTCGAAAATTAAATGAAACAGGTTTGATCCTATGCTGAATTATAGACAACATATTTTTATTCAAACCGTGGCAATTGTCCTGGCTTTCACCTTCACGATAGCCCCAGCAGCCTTACATACTCATCTGTCGGGACATGAACTGGATCGTGATCAGCAATGCCGGCATTGCTATGCATCTGACGAGTCGACCTGTGATTGCTGCCAGACCAATAACAATTGTCATGAAGAATCCGATCATGAAAGCGATCAATCGCACCATAAATGTCATTGTTGGTGCTTTAGCAGCTTGTTGAGCATTTTGCCCCAATTTGAAATTCAAACTGGCCTCATGCAACAGCCATTTTACCTCATTGAATTCTACATCAATATCCCCCAGGTAGAGCGAAACATCTTTCGGCCACCGAGAAGCTGACTCCTTTATCTCATATTTTTTATTCGTTCCATTTCAAATCTCACGTGAAGACATTCCGTGTGAAAATTGTATTGGGACATTCTGTTGTATTCACGCCCTTTCGGTTGTTTTAGTTGGCCAAATTTATCCATTTATTCTAATGAGAAGGAGTCGACTATGAAAAAACTATACGTCCTATATGTTGCTTTTGCCCTTGCGGCATTTTTATTGAATCCGATGATGAATTATGCGCAGCATGGTGAACACGGCAATTCACTCCATGGCTTTGTGATGGCCCTGAAGGCACACACCAGCCATCAGGATACCATCCCACTGGCAGGCGCTAATGTCTATTGGGCTGGGACTGCCATCGGAACGACCACCGATGCCCGTGGGCATTTCCATTTGCAGAAGCCAAAGCTGGATACTTTAAAGCTCATCGTGAGCTACGTCGAATATAAAAACGATACGCTGATGGTTGGTGAACATGACGACCAGGTAACGGTATTTCTGAAGCAAATCAGGTCGACCAAAGAAGTCGAAGTGACGGCGGAGAAGCCTCACATCCACCTCGCATCCGATGAGGTTCGTTCGACGCAAACCATTACAGAGACAGGATTACGAACCCTCGCTTGTTGCACGCTTTCCGAGAGTTTTGAAAACACCAACACCGTGGATGTCGAAAAAAGCGATGCCATCAGCGGCGCCAAGCGCATCAAAATGCTGGGGCTGGCGGGCTTTTACACCCAGGTTTTGGTCGAAAAAAAGCCTGTCATCCGTGGCTTGATTTCCCCGTTTGCGCTGGACTACATCCCAGGTCCGTGGATGGAATCCATCGATATTTCCAAAGGAACGGCCTCAGTCATGACGGGCTACGAAGCCACCACGGGACAGATCAACGTGGAGTTCAAAAAGCCCGAGAAGGATGAACCGCCATTCTTCAACGTGTATCAAAACAGCATGGGCAAGACGGAATCCAGCCTCGGCGCCTCCCATCGTTTCAACGAGAAGCTCAGCACCCTGCTGCTGGCTTATGGCAATCTCAATCGCATCCGCCACGATGAAAATCGTGATACCTTCATGGATATGCCGCTCTCGCAGCACCTCCACGTGATGAATCGCTGGAAGCTGGAAAATGGCAATGTCGGCGATGGTCAATTGGGCTTCAATGCTATCTATGATCACCGTGATGGCGGCCAGTCGGATTTTAATTTTGATGACCATGCGCCGCATCCGCAGGATTATGGCTTTCACACCAAAACCAATCGACTGGAGGTCTATTCAAAGCTCGGCAGGAAACTGGATCAAGCGGGAACCAGCAGCATCGGATTTATTTTTTCGGCGTTTCGTCATAAAAACGATGCCTTCTGGGGAACGAAAACTTATCGAGGCAACGAGACCAGTTTTTATGGCAACTTGATTTTTCAGAAAACGATGGGCGAGCACGATATAGCCACAGGCGTCAGTTTCGTCTCGGATCAGATCGACGAAAGCTATAACGCTGCAAATTATAAGAAACATGAGAACGTGCCAGGCGCCTTTATCGAGCATACCTGGAAGCATTCGGAGAAATTGACCACCCTGGCAGGATTTCGCTACGACCGCCACAATCTCTATGGCAAATTTTATACGCCACGCTTGCATGTGAAGTATTTGTGGACGCCTGCCACGGCGATTCGGCTATCGGCTGGCAAAGGCTATCGCAGCGCTCACATCTTCATGGAAAATCTGGCCATTCTTGCCAGCTCAAAGACTCTATCCATTCTGGAGACGCCCAAGGCGGAGCAAGCCTGGAACTATGGCCTCCAGCTTTCAAGGGACTTCACGCTGGGTCATGATCGGCCTGCCACGTTGATCGTGGATTTCTATCGAACCACTTTTCAGAATCGGGTGATCGTCGATACTGAGCAAGCGGCTGATCGGATCTATGTTTACAACTTGAAGGGGCAGGCGTTTTCCAATAGCTTTCAGATCGAACTGAACGCCACCATTTTTGCTGGCTTTCAAAGCATCCTGGCCTGGCGCTGGAACGATGTCAAAATGACCATCGATGACCGATTGCTGGAGGAGCCGTTGACCAATCGCCACAAAGGCTTGCTCGTTCTTTCTTACACGACACCGTCGAAAAAATGGCAATTCGATTTGACCACCCAGTTGAACAGCAAAACCCGTCTACCTAACACCGAGATATACCCAGAGAATTATCAAACAGCATCGTATTCGCCATCCTATGTGATGATGCTGGGCCAGATCAAACGCAAATATAAAAATCTGGAGTTCTATATCGGCCTGGAGAACATTACCGATTACGTCCAGCCGAATCCGATTCTGGCGTGGCAGGAGCCGTTCAGTCCCTATTTCGACTCGTCGAGGATTTGGGGGCCCGTGGTCGGCCGACAGATTTATGCGGGGATACGGGTGAATTACTGTTGATCAAATACAGACCCTTTCAAATGATTAATCCAATTGAAAGGATGGCGGCTTGTCCTGCTATTCGATTACAACATTAATCTTGTATTTTTATGCAAGAAAGTCTTTAAACACAAAAACACAAAGAAACCAAAAAGCGCAAAAAAATAAGAATTAATATTTCTATCTTTGTAGCATCTGTGTGAGCTTCGGATCTTTGAGCTGAGGGTTTAATTGCAGCCCGAAAAGCTGGGGCTCATCTGAAAATTAGACATTGTATTTAAGGTTTAGTACTATGAAAAATTCTTATTTAATTTATTTAACTTTAATATTTATCTTTAATTTTATTAGCCCAGGTTTGGCACAGGAACCAACCATTCAACTGAATAAACTGATTGCGGAAGCTCTGAAAAACAATCTCGATCTGCAAGCCAGCCATAGTGCCTGGCAGGTAGCAAAATCTCGAGTGCCCCAAGCAGGCAGTTTGCCTGATCCGGTATTGGGTTTAAGCATGATGAACCTACCTGTCAACTCGTTTGATTTCAATCAGGAACCGATGACAGGCAAGCAGATTTCGCTGATGCAGATGTTTCCATTTCCTGGCAAACTGGGATTAAAAGAAAAGATCGCCCGTGAATCGGCCTTCATTGCTGAAATGCAGCACCAGGAGTTGCGGAATCAATTGGTTAAAACTATCAAATTGATTTATTATGATCTCTACTATAATGAGAGAGCAATAGAAGTTAGCCAGAAAAACAGGGCATTGATGAGTCAGTTTACTCAAATTGCTGAGACTCGCTATCGAGTGGGTAAGGGCATACAACAGGACGTTTTAAAATCTCAAGTCGAGTTGGCTAAAATTGATGACAAATTAATTCGATTGAATCAGAACCAAGAACAGTTATTGGCGCATTTGAAATTATTGTTAAATCGAAAATACGAGGAGCCAATAAAAGGTAATTTTGAAATCGATGAAATCGATAGCCTGAAAAATTTTGAGATGTCAAATTTGAAAACACTGGCTGATCAAAATCGCCCGTTGCTGCAAGCCTGGCAGGGAATGGTTCAAAAAAGTCAGCATGAAGTGCAATTGGCAAAGAAAAACTTTCTGCCCGATTTCAACTTAGGCGTGGCTTATACCCAGCGGGATGTTTTAACCAGTGGCATGGGTGGCGTTGATTTTTTGTCTGGATCGATCAGTGTCAATTTGCCGATTTACTTCTGGAATAAGCAATCGAAACAGGTCGAAGAGAGCAAATATAATGAAATTTCCGCTGAGCAGAAATATGAATTTATCCAGCGCCAGATCGAAAGAGAGCTGGAATCAAAGCTGAGTGAATTGAATAAAAACAGGCGACTGATTGAGTTATACAAAAGCGGTATCATCAGCCAGGCATCCCAGGCGGTGAAATCGGCGCTGGCAGCTTATCAAGTCGATAAAGTGGATTTTCTGACATTGGTGACCAACCTGATGACGCTGTTCAATTATGAGCTTGAGTATTATCGTTTTTTAAGTGATTATTATAAAAACATTGCCGAATTAGAGGCGTTAGTCGGAACGAAACTCTAATAGAACGCAGATCAAACGAATTTGGCGGATCAGAACAGATTTTTTTTATCGTGAAATGTCAAACGTGAGATGTGGAAAGTAAGCGACTAAACCAGACACGGTTCAAATATATTTCACGTCTGCCGTCTCACATTTCACGTCTCACAAAAGAATCCGCGTTTTATAAACAAATTTTTTAAGGAGGAATTTTAAAATGAAAATAAATTTTAAAGAGATGATTCCCCAAAATAGAAAAACGTTGATCGTATGGATTAGCCTTGTGGTCATTGCATTTCTGTTCGGATTGGTTCTAAGCCGCGATGGTTCAAATAATCATCAGCACGAAATTCAAGCACAAACCAAAGATCGCGAAGCTACAATCTGGACCTGTTCCATGCATCCCAATATTCGTCAGCCCAAACCAGGCAAATGCCCCATCTGTGGGATGGATTTAATCCCTGTTTCCAGAGGGGGCGAAGATGACGGAGGTGTTCGCCAGATCAGCTTGTCTGAAAATGCCCGAAAATTAGCTGAAGTCGAAGTCACTCCTGTCCAGCGAAAATTTGTGACCCATGAAATTCGATTAGTGGGTAAGATCGAATATGATGAGACACGACTAAGCTATATTACGGCGTGGATACCTGGCAGAATTGATCGCATGTTTGTCAATTATGCAGGAATCCCTGTTCAAAAAGGCGATCATCTGGCTGAAATTTACAGTCCCGAACTGCTTGCAACGCAGCAGGAACTCATTGAATCCGTTAAAACAATCAACTCGGCCCAGAATAGCGGAGAAAAATTTCTGGTCGATGCCGCCAAACTACAGTTAGATGCGGTGCGAGAACGGCTTCGATTATGGGGATTGACTGAAAAGCAGATTGCCCAGATTGAAGAAAAGCAACAGCCATCGGATCGGATTACGATTTACTCACCAAACAACGGAATCGTGGTAGAGCGAAATGCACTGGAAGGAGCTTATGTGGATATTGGCACAAAAATTTATACCATCGCCGATCTGTCAAAGGTCTGGGTGAAAATGGATGCCTACGAATCTGATCTCGCCTGGCTGCATTACGGTCAGGAGGTTGAATTCGAGACGGAGGCTTTTCCTGGTGAAATTTTTAAAGGTCGAATTGCTTTTATCGATCCGATTTTGAATCCCAAAACCAGGACAGCAAAGTTACGGGTGAATGTGGATAATCCCGACGGAAAATTGAAGCCAGAGATGTTTGTCCATGCCTTGGTTCGTTCCAATATTGCGAAGGGCGGAAAAATAATGGATCCTGGACTGGCTGGGAAATGGATCAGTCCCATGCACCCTGAGATCATCAAAGACCGACCTGGCACATGCGATGTCTGCGGAATGCCCCTGGTTCGAGCTGAAACATTAGGCTATGTGAGCGCTGAAAATATTAAAGAGGCACCGCTGGTGATTCCTTCTTCAGCGCCGCTAATTACAGGGAAACGAGCTGTGGTTTATGTCGAATTGCCAGATAAACCAGGAAGTTACGAAGGACGGGAAATTGAACTCGGCATCCGAGCAGGTGATTATTACCTGGTCAGGTCAGGTCTCAATGAAGGTGAAAAAGTGGTGGTCAAAGGCAATTTCAAAATCGATAGCGCCATTCAAATTCAAGCCAAACCCAGCATGATGAATCCCGAAGGCGGGGCAATGGCAGCGGGTCATGATCATAGTGGAACAGCCAGTCCTAAATCAGAAATGGAGCATGAAGATCATCAACAAAAGACAGAGGATCACCAGCAAAAAATTGAAGTGCCAGTCTTTTTTAAAAAGCAACTGGATGAACTATACGCTGCCTATTTTGATCTGCAATACTCATTGAGCCACGATCAATTTGAGCCAATTAAATCGCAAGCAGGCAAATTAGTGGATGCGCTGAAAAAAGTCGATATGAAGCTGCTCAAAGGTGATGTCCACAATAACTGGATGAAACAATCGAAAAGCATTCAGCAATCAGGATCTGAATTGAAATCAGCAAAAGACATCGAAACTGCCAGAAAGGAGTTTGACAGGCTTTCCCAAACCATGATCGAAATTGCTAAAACGTTCGGCAGTGAAAATTCCCCCTTGCTGGTTTATCATTGTCCCATGGCGTTCGACTATCGTGGCGCTGATTGGCTGCAAAATAAGGAAGGCACGGAAAATCCCTATTTCGGCAGTGCCATGTTTTCATGCGGCACCCAAACGGCTGACCTGACCCCTGAACTCAGCAAAAAGAAACAGGAGGCGCATCACCATGAATAATTCGATTGAAAGAACAAACTGGATCGCTCGCATTATCCGCTTTTGCCTGGAAAACAAACTGATCGTTGTGCTGTTGCTGATTTTCATTATTGCCTGGGGCATCATTGTCGCCCCGTTCGATTGGAAACTGGGCGGCATTCCCCGTGATCCCGTGGCGGTCGATGCGATCCCTGATATCGGCGAGAACCAGCAGATTGTTTTCACTGAATGGATGGGACGCTCTCCCCAGGATGTGGAAGATCAAATCACCTATCCGCTTACGGTTTCGCTGCTGGGAATTCCGCAGGTGAAAACCATCCGCAGCTTTTCCATGTTCGGATTTTCGACAATTTATGTGATTTTCAAAGATGGCGCAGATTTCTATTGGTCCCGTTCTCGGGTGCTCGAAAAATTGAACAGCCTGCCCATGGGAACGCTTCCCCAGGGGATTCAACCCACCCTGGGACCTGATGCCACAGCACTGGGGCAGGTTTTCTGGTACACGCTGGAAGGGCACGATGAAAACGGCAATCCGACGGGTGGCTGGGATTTACAGGAACTCAGAACGATTCAGGATTGGTATGTCCGATATTCATTGATGTCTGTTGAAGGCGTTAGCGAAGTCGCTTCTGTCGGTGGATTTGTGCAGGAATACCAGATCGATGTCGATCCCAATGCCATGCGGGCGTACGATGTCAGCCTCGAGGAAGTGGTTCACGCCGTAAAAATGTCCAACCTCGATGTGGGCGCTCGCAGCATCGAAGTGAATAAAATTGAATATGTGATTCGAGGCATTGGCTTTGTTAAACAAGTGTCCGATATCGAAACCGCTGTAATCAAAGTGAATGATAACGTTCCGATCTATGTAAAGAATATCGCACACGTGAGCCTGGGTCCTGCTCTGCGACGTGGTGCACTGGATAAGGGAGGCGCTGAGGTGGTCGGCGGTGTGGTGGTTGTCCGCTATGGCGAAAATCCGCTTCAGGTGATTCAGAATGTAACGAAAAAGATCGGTGAAATCTCGACGGGATTACCCAAGAAGACATTGTCAGATGGAACGATCAGCCAGGTCAAAATTGTGCCTTTTTATGACCGAACCCAGTTGATCTATGAAACGCTGGAAACATTGAATACAGCGCTTGTCCAGCAGATTCTGGTCACCATTATCGTCATTCTGATTATGGTCATGCATTTCCGCAGCTCGCTTCTCATTTCTGGATTGCTACCCGTCGCTGTTCTCATGACATTCATTGCCATGAAAATTTTTCATGTTGATGCCAATATTGTGGCGCTGTCTGGAATTGCCATCGCCATCGGAACCATGGTCGATATGGGAATTATTCTCAGCGAAAATATCATCCGCCATCTGGACGAAGCCGATGCTGCTGAAAGTCGGCTTGAGGTCATTTATCGGGCAGCCAGCGAAGTCGGCGGTGCTGTTTTCACCGCTGTTTCCACCACGGTGGTGAGTTTTCTCCCTGTCTTCACCATGCAGGCGGCAGAGGGCAAACTGTTCAAACCATTAGCGTTCACCAAAACTTTTGCGCTGATCGCTTCGGTGGTGGTTGCCCTGACCATTATTCCAACCTTTGCCCAAATTTTATTCACAGGAAAAATCAGCCTCCAGAAGTTGAAACGCTGGGTCAGCTTTTCCCTCATGATTTTAGGATTCATTGCTATCTTTGCGGTCAAATGGTGGTTTGGTTTGATACTGATCGTCATTGGAGCATTTCAATTGGGGCAGCGCTTTGTGCCTTCTGAACAGAAAAAATGGCTACCCTATCTAATCAACGGATTTGCTGTGTTTGTGGTGATTATTCTGCTTGCCAGTGATTGGCTGCCACTGGGTCCTGCCAAAGGATTGTTCTTGAACCTGCTGTTTGTTGGATTGGTCATCGGCGGATTGCTGTTCCTGTTTTATCTTTTCAAAAAATATTATGAGAGAATTCTTCGCTGGGCATTGAGTCACAAAATTGCTTTTCTATCGATTCCTGGTTCAATTCTAATTTTAGGGATGTTTATCTGGCTGGGCTTTGAAACATTTTTCGGCTGGCTGCCCCGACCGATCAAAGTGTTCAAACCAGTTTCTTATATTGCCCATAAATTTCCTGGCTTGGGGAAAGAGTTCATGCCATCGCTGGACGAAGGTTCGTTCCTGTTTATGCCGACGACCATGCCACATGCTTCCATCGGCGAAGTGTTGGACGTGCTGAAAAAGCAGGATATGGCAATCAGCGCCATTCCAGAAGTATCGATTGCAGTCGGGAAATTGGGCAGGGCAGAATCCCCGCTCGATCCTGCGCCGATTTCCATGATCGAAACTGTGATCAATTATAAATCCGAATATTTGACCGATGAAAAAGGCAGACTGCTGACCTTTAAATTTGATTCGGACAGCACTGATTTTTTCAGGAATGAAGCAGGGAATCCTGTTCGTGCTCCAGATGGCGAGCCGTATCTCGTCGAGGGTGCGTTTGTTCGGGATGAAAATAATCAACTCATTCCTGATTCAGGTGGCAGACCATTTCGGCTCTGGCGACCTGCTTTGAATCCTGAATTAAATGAAGGGAGAGAAGCCTGGGACGGTATTCAGAAACCGACTGATATCTGGGATGAAATTCTGAAAGCAGCAGAAATTCCTGGCACCACTTCGGCGCCGATCCTCCAACCAATATCAGCACGAATCGTCATGCTGCAGAGCGGCATGCGGGCGCCGATGGGCATCAAAGTCAAGGGACCTGATCTGCCGACAATTGAAAAAGTCGGGTTGGAGCTGGAACAATTATTAAAACAGGTTCCAGCTATCGAGTCCAATACCGTCATTGCCGACCGAATTGTGGGCAAGCCGTACCTTGAAATTCACATCAATCGTGAAAAGATTGCCCGCTACGGCATTAAGTTGAGCCAGGTGCAGGAGGTCATCGAAGTGGCAATCGGCGGAAAGCAGATCACCACCACGGTTGAAGGCAGGGAGCGCTATCCTGTTCGCATTCGCTATCTGCGGGAGTTGCGGGATAACATCGAATCGCTGGACAGGATTTTAGTCCCAGCGCCCGATGGAGCCCAAATTCCTTTGATTCAACTGGCAGAAATCAAGTATGTTCGTGGTCCGCAAATGATCAAAAGCGAGGACACATTTTTGGTGGGCTATGTGATTTTTGATATGAAACCAGGCTACGCCGAAGTCGATGTTGTCAACCAGGCACAGGAATTTTTGAATCTGAAACAGCAGAAGGGTGAATTTGAACTGCCTGCTGGGGTGAGTTACACATTTGCAGGAAGTTACGAGAATCAAATTCGGGCGCAAAAGCGATTGTCGATCATTTTGCCGCTGGCGCTGTTCATCATCTTTTTGATTCTCTATTTTCAGTTCAAAGAAGTATCGACGACCTTTCTCGTCTTTTCAGGAATTGCTGTTGCCTGGGCGGGTGGATTCATCATGCTCTGGCTCTATGGGCAGGATTGGTTTTTGAACTTCAGCTTTTGGGGCGTAAATCTCCGAGACCTGTTCCAGATTCGAGCCTACAATTTGAGTGTTGCTGTGTGGGTGGGATTTCTGGCGCTGTTCGGTATTGCCACCGATGATGGCGTCGTGATTGCCACTTATCTCAAACAGAGCTTTCAAAAAAAATCTCCAAAAACAATTGCTGAGATTCGAGATACAACAGTACAGGCAGGTCTGCGTCGTGTCCGCCCAGCCTTAATGACGACGGCTACTACAATCTTAGCCCTGCTTCCCGTATTAACAGCGACGGGTCGTGGCGCTGACATCATGGTCCCCATGGCAATCCCATCTTTCGGCGGAATGATTTTTGAGGTGATTACGATGTTGGTTGTGCCTGTGTTTTATTCGGCGATGAAGGAAGTGAGGGTGAAATTGGCGAAATGAGTAAGAGGAATTTTAATAAGACAATCTTAAACTGCTAACGAAAGGGCTTTCGGATTGTAACCCTTACGAAGGTTCAATAACTTCGCGATGGTCATTGCTTTTGAGCCCGAAAACTACTTCAGATCGAGTATCATACCAATTTATCAGATTTGAATTTGTCAATCCCACTGTTGTAATTCTTGGAAGCCTCCCGCTGTTTATGTCAGATAAGCATTGCTCTGATGACTGCTGGTCGGGTGAAGTCGAGTCGTGGTGGGAGATGAGATAGCAAATTTTGAATGCCTTAACAACTCAGTAAATGAGAGCAAACAAAAATGACCTTTAGCAATCGCCTGCTGGAAGAACCATTGACAAACCGACATAAAGGCTTGCTCGTTCTTTCGTACACGACACCATCGAAAAAATGGCAAATTGATCTGACCACTCAGTTGAACAGCAAAACCCGTCTACCTAACACCGAGATATACCCAGAGAATTATCAAACAGCAGCGTATTCGCCATCCTATGTGATGATGCTGGGCCAGATCAAGCGCAAATATAAAAATCTGGAATTCTATGTCGGCCTGGAGAACATTACCGATTACGTCCAGCCGAATCCCATCCTGGCATGGCAGGAACCGTTCAGTCCCTATTTCGATTCATCGAGAATTTGGGGACCCGTGGTGGGCAGGCAATTTTATGCAGGGATACGGGTGAATTAATGGTGATCCAATGAAACGCTTTCACAGGTTTAAAGCCTTTGAAATTTTTTTTTAATGATCCTTGCGAAGGTTTCGAACCTTCGCAAGGGTTACAAAAATGGCAATCAGCCGAATCGTGTATCGGATCGCTGGCTATCGACCCTGTCCTTGCGCTGCTCCAGCCAACCGATTCGCACATCGGCATAATAGTCAAATTCAGGCACATAAGGCTTGATGTCCAGCAATGGCGTGCCGTCCAGAATATCGACACATTCGATTTCCAGAATATTCTTTTCGATGCGGAGCAATTTCACCACCGATAACCCGATGGGATTGGGGCGATTCGGCGCTCGGGTGGCGAAGATGCCATGCGGCTGGGAATCCAGAAACGGCGTAACGATCAACTGCGCCTTTTTGGCCCGATGAAAATGATAGAGCAGGATGAGATGCGAAAAGCCGTCCAGATCGGTCAGGCCTTCGGCATAATCGGGGAAAATTTCAATCGTACCTCGAATGCCCGCTGCTCCCGTCGGCTGGATCGGCATCCCAGCAATTTCAGTGAAGAAGCTATGAATGATGCCAATGGGTTGATAGCTTATATTCATTGATTCACCCTCTATTTTCAAATTTTAAGAGCATTTTATTTCATCGGCTGATTCAAAGTCGAGGCAGCCACATGGGCACTTCACTCCGATACTTTTCATATTCAGCGCCAAATTTATTGAGCAATAACTTCTCCTCGTAGCTGGCGATGAACTGATAAAAAGCGATAATTCCCAGCCAGACAATGAAAGAAAAGACTGATAGCGTCAGCACGATGAGTCCCGCATAAAATAAGAGCGCTCCCAAATAAATCGGATGGCGCACCCGATTAAAAACGCCGTTTCGAATCACCACTGGTTGCTCTCTGACTTCATCAAAAACGATCCGCAAGCCAGCCCTGGCAAAATAGACTGCGCCCGATAGAATCAGTAGCGCCATCGGCAATCGAATATAGATCGGAATATAGCTGGAAAGAAATGTTGAATATTTCAAGATGAACGAGTCAACCACCCAGGCGACCAGAAATATCAAAAAGAGGACGAGCTGACCCGCATCGCCCCAGACATGCTCGCCTGTTAGCTCGATTCGATCCCCATGCTTTTTAACCTTTAAATCAGTGCTCATCTTGCACCTCGTTGTTTAAATGATTTTTCCACGCCAAGACGCAAAGCCGCCAAGCTTAACGAGGGGGCAACCGTATAGGTTCGGACAATAAAATAGTATTCTCAATTAAGCATATCATGAATCTAACAGAATGATCATGGCCTATTATTCTGCTATATTAAAATAGCGATTCCAAAATTATGGGATTTCACCCGTTCAAAGAGGATCCCATTTCTAATAACCTTTGTGATATTGAAACCAGCTCTCTTTGTGTCTTAGCGGCTTGACGTGAGATTCTGTTTTGTTTACGAGTCACTGCCATCCAGTTTTATCTCACCTTCTTTTTCAGGAAAGAACTTTTCTTTGAAATGCTGCTTCCACCGATCATCATGATCGTGATTTTTGCTGTGCGGGAACGACTTGAACAGGATGTGGGATAGCAGCACCAATCCCCACGCCTGCCAGAAGGTGATTCTGGTCAATCCAAAAATAGCGGGCATCAGCCAGTTCCAGAGCTTCATTACCAGAACACCAAAAATCAATGCTATTATTGCAGCGAGAATGACCCCTTCAATTGCCATGCCAACAATATCAACACTTCTTCGCTTGCTTTTTAAATGTCCCTGTTTTTCCATTTTGCACCTCTTTAGTTTAAGATTGGAGTTCAAGCTTTAGCTTGACCAATTTATTCTTCAGAAATTGAACCGCATACCGCTTCCGAGCAAGCAGGGTATTGATCGACTCGCCCGTCTCGATTGCCAGTTCTTGAAACGTCCTGCCTTCCACCACCTGCTGGATGAAGACGTATCGCTGCTTTGCTGGCAATTCATCTATTGCCTCCATAATAGATTGAAAAACCAACTCACGAGTCGCCTCATCCAGCGAATCGGGGATTTCTTCCGCCAGAAAATCTTTGAAGCTGAATCCATTTTCCATTGGCTCGTCAATCGAAACCGTCGGCAGTCGCTTCTTCCGATACCAATCGATAATCTTGTTCTTGGCAACGGTGTACAACCAGCCCGTCAGATTATCGACTACTTCGAGGGCATTCAAGTTGCTCAACGCCTGGAAGAAGACCTCCTGCAACAGGTCTTCCGATTCTTCCAGCGAGCGGATTCTGGATCGAATAAAGGCGACCAGCCCACGATGCTCCGCCTCGAAGCTTTTCGCTACCCGATGTGCTTGCTCGTTCATCATCTCACTTGTAAAGACGAAAGAGGTGCAATATTATTGTATTTTATTGGGCAAATTTTCTTCAGGTGAAACGATCAAGGAAAGAGAAAGTTGCCAAATTAAAAAATGACTTATCAAAATAAATACTTGACAACTTCTATACTTTTTTTTATCTTTAGATCGAGATGATACAAATTTTACAGAGGAAGCGCTTTTCTTATTGAAAGAAAGGTGAACATGAAACTTCCTAATTCAACCAATGCAAAAATTGACCCTGATAAACTTGTACACTATCTTTTAAATAAAAACCAGAAGCGTGGTCGAACCAAGGCGCTATTGCTTGCTAAATTCGGTTATCAAACAGATAATTGGCAGCAATTTGATTCTGACATTCGTAAATATCATCTCAACGTAGAGGTGGATGTGGTGCAGCAAAATATGTATGGCATGCGTTATGAAATTAGAGCACCGCTTAAAACACCTAATGGTCGAGAATTAATGATTAGAACAATTTGGCAAATTGACGAGGGAACTGATTTTCCTCGATTAATTACTCTTTTTCCAGACTAAAATGCTTGGAGGTTCTATGAATTTTAAGCTTTATTCTGAAGTAGTTTTGGTACGTGACGTACCTGAAGAAGGATTGTACGCTGGTGATATCGGCACGATTGTCGAACGGCATGACGTTGCAGGAAAAGAGACAGGTTACGGTATCGAATTTTTTGACATGTTTGGTAACACGGTGGCAGTGGCGACTTTGCCAGCCAGTTACCTGCGAGTCCCCGCACCTACCGATCGACCTGCGGTGCGGTCGGAAGCGGCCGCTACTTGCTAATAAATTATTCAAAGGCATTGCTGCCCAAAAAATTCATTACGCCAACAGATAATGAACAAGAAAATCTGTTGGATTCATCTATCCGATGGGCATAACAGAATAGACCACCAACAGAAAAACATCTGCATTCATTGCCTTATTTGCAGAACTGCCCAGATTTTAAAAGATTTCCTTTTAAAAAGGAAAAAAAATCATTATATTTTCCTCATTGCAAGGAAATAAATGATGAAAGAGTTGCTTAAAACAATTATCAAAGATTTTCATAAATCGTTACCCCGAACCGATGTCATTCCTCGTGATCTCCAGACGCCACTGCAGTCAAAAAAAATCATTTCATTAACTGGTCCGAGGCGGAGTGGCAAGACCTTCTATTTATTCCAATTGATCAATACGTTGGTTCAGCAAGGAGAAACAGATAAAATCATCTATATTAATTTTGAAGATGAGCGATTGGAGCTATCTGCCAACCAGATGCAATTAATTTTAGATGCTTATTTTGAGCTTTATCCTGAAAATTATAATTCGAGACTTTTTCTTTTTCTTGACGAGATTCAAGTAATCGAAGGCTGGGAAAAATTTGTGCGCCGAGTTTATGACACGATCACGCAAAATATATTTATCACAGGCTCATCATCGCGAATGCTGGGTAAAGACCTGGCTACCAGTTTGCGGGGGCGGAATCTATTGTATAACCTTTATCCGCTGTCTTTCAGAGAATATTGTAAGTTTCAGAATATTGATACCAGTGATCTCTATTCCACTCAGTCGAAAGCGATTTTTCGATCGCAGTTTGAAAAGTATTTTTTAAATGGGGGTTATCCCGAAACTGTTTTTATGGATAGCAGTCTGATTTCCAAAACCCTGCAATCTTATTTTGATGTTATGCTTTTCCGTGATATTGTAGATCGATATCAGGTCTCCAATATCGTAGTGCTGAAGCAGTTTTTAAAAAAATTAATCAACAATATTTCCGATCTGTTCTCAGTGAACAAATTTTATAACGAGCTCAAAAGCCAGGGAATTACCGTTAGCAAGAATACGATTTATGAATTGCTGGAATACAGTCTGGACTGTTTTTTATTTTTTATCGTCTTCCCCTATGAATCGTCGGTTACGATCCAGCAAATGAAAAATAAAAAAATATATGCCATTGATACAGGGCTTATCAATGCAATTACCTACCGCTTTGCTCAAGACAGAGGAAAGCTCTTGGAGAATATTGTATTCATGCAGTTAAATCGTCAGGATAAAGCTATCTATTTTATCAGGAATCAACACGAATGCGATTTTATCATCCAAGAAAAAGGCTCTCCCGTTCAGGCGTTTCAAATCTGCACAAATTTAGCCGATGAAGCAACTCGAAAACGTGAATTGCGTGGCTTAACAGCAGCGCTGCAACGGTTTGATTTGCCTGAGGGGTACATCATTACGTGGGATGAAGAGGAAACTATCATTCAAAACGACAAAACAATTAAGATTATTCCCTGCTGGAAATGGTTAATTCAACCATGAGAAGGTATCTTAGAACGGTTGAAAGTCTACCGAACCAATAAAAACACCCCATGCTCCCATAAAATCCTCACCCCAATCCCAATCAACACCAGCCCCCCGATAATCTCGGCATATTTATCCAGTTTGAAATTTGCCCCCACAATACGCCCGAGCTGAATGCCAATACCCGTAAATAAAAAAGCGATTAGTCCGATGATCAATGCGGGTTTCCAGATGCAGATTTTTAAAAGAGAAATGCTCAATCCAACCGCCATGGCATCGAGGCTGGTGGCCACCGATAGCACGACCAAAGTTGCGCCTTTGGTGGGATCAATGGTTTTGATCTTGCCATCGTCTGATTTGAATGCGCCGAGGATCATTTTTATTCCGATGAAAGCCAATAGCGAAAAAGCCAGCCAGTGATCGATCTTTTCAACCAATTGGTAAACAGAAGTTCCGATTGCCCAACCGATGATCGGCATCAGGAATTGAAACCAGCCGAAATGCCACGCCAGCCGAAAAGTCTGTCTGGAGTTAACAATTTTTAGAGAAACGCCTGTGGCGATGGCAACGGCAAAAGCGTCCATGGCCAGGGCGACGGCGATGAGCAGTATAGTAATAGTGTCGATTCGATTATCCCTTTTTTTATTCGATCTAACAAGTGAAACATGAAGGGCAACCGTGATGCGTTGAGTCTAAAAACTGACACCATTAGTTCATCACGGATTCACGTTTCCAATTGGACGGTTTGCATTTCATAATTTACCTTTCCCTTCTGTCAAACAAAAGAAAAATTCGTCCAATTAAACATCGATTGCTTGGTTTTGTTTCATCCAAGAGGCAGCTTTTATGTGGCATGGCTTACAGACTTTCAAAATGGCTGAGGGCTGAAAAAATTCTTTGGAAATATTATGTTTTTGCTGAACCGTTTTATGATGTAGGGCATCTAAATAGGACAAATAAAGTCCAATTTTAGATTATTATACACTCATAAGGAGGAGCAAATGTCACTAAAAAATTTGATATTGCTTTTTGCCATTCTTTTGGTAACATTGGCAACCAATGTTTTTTCTCAAACCTGGATTTCTCAGACCAGCGGTACGACGAATATTTTAGAAGCTATCTGGTTCAAAGACGCCCAGAACGGTTGGGCGGTTGGAAATTCGGGGACCACGCTGTTCACCACCAATGGCGGACAAACCTGGAGCTCGATCAATCTGACCACTGAAGATCTGAAAGATGTCGCTTTTTTGGATCAATCCATCGGGCTGATCGTGGGGGATAATGGTCGCATTTTCAGAACCGTCAATGGCGGCGCCAACTGGACGTCGATTTCCAGCGGCACGAGTAGCAATCTTTTAGCCGTGGCTTTTGGCGAAGGCGGTGTGGCTTACGCTGCGGGCCGAGACGGCGTGATTCTGCGCTCAACCGATAACGGCGCTTCATGGACCGTAGTGGAAACGGGGACGGTTCGCTATCGTGGCATTGCGGCAAAGGGCACGCAGAACGCCTGGGTTGTTGGCGAAGGCGGCGCTTTGAAAGTCAGCACCAATGGCGGTCTTACCTGGGCGTCGAAATCAGCGGGCACCTCGAGCGATCTGCATGATGTATTTTTCCTGACACCAACTGAAGGCTGGATTGCGGGGCAGAACGATGTGCTGCTCTATTCCAACGACGGCGGCAATACCTGGTCATCGAGAAACAGCGGCATCAATGTCGGACTGGAATCGGTTGTGTTCTTGAATTCAAATCATGGCTGGGCCGTTGGCAATAGCGGTCGCGTTTTCAAAACGATCAATGGCGGCGTGAGCTGGACGGTAGAAGCCAGCGGCGTGACGGTCGAGCTTAATGATATCTTCTTTCTCAATGGGGGCAATGCTTGGGCTGTCGGCGATAACGGAACTATTCTCTATCGGAAGGACGCCTCGATACCTTCGATCATCCTGCAGTTGAGCAACATGAATCCCCACGTTGGCCAAAAATTTGAAGCCAGAGCCGTGGACAAAGCCACTGGCGTCGAGGCAAGTCGCAGGACCCTGGCGGCAATTCCTGCGGCGAATTTTTCGGTGACGTTTGATAACATCACGTCGGGCAGTAGCTACTGGGTCGATTTCTATGCGGATCACAACGGCAATGGCAGTTACAATGCCCCGCCGACCGATCATGCCTGGCGCCTGGAAGCCAACAATGTGTCGGGCGAGGTAATTCTCAATTTCGTTCACAATACCAATTTTACCGACATTCAGTGGCCTGGCACCACGGACGTCAATGATGAATCCGCTTTGACTGGCGTTCCTGCTCAATTCGCTCTGGAGCAGAATTATCCCAATCCGTTCAATCCCGAAACCACGATTCGCTTTTCGCTGCCCAATGCTTCTCAGGTGAAGCTGGAAATTTTCAATATGCTGGGACAGCGGGTGCGGAGTCTGGTGAATGGTCAGTTAAACGCAGGGATTCATACGGCAAAGTGGGATGGCAGAGATGATTTCGGTCAGTCGCTCAGCTCGGGTATTTACTTCTATCGAATTGAGGCCGATCGGTTTGCGAGCACGAAGCGGATGGTGTTCATGAGGTAGTGGTCAGTGGCTAGTAGTCAGTAATCAGTAATCAGTGATCAGTAATCAGTGATCAGTAATCAGTGATCAGTGATCAGGAGTCAGTGATCAGTGATCAGGAGTCAGTTTTAAGTGGGAAGTTGGAAGTCATGGATTATAGGTTTGTAGCAGAGTGAATCAATTTAACAAATAAACCAAAGAACGAAGCTCGCCGACTGGGGACTGAAGACTGAAGACTTTTTGCAGAGGACTGAATTAAAGATATAAATGTCAAATCAATTAATGAGTCTATTCTAAAAAGGTTGGATTTCAAATAATTTTGAAAGAGCCAGTCATTGCGATCCGCCGAAGGCGGAGAAGCAATCTCAACTGGCAGAAGGGACTGCTTCGCTCTGTTTCACTACGCTCGCAATGACGTGGTCTAATATTTGGTTCTTAGAATGGACTCATTCATATCACTAAAAATAATACAGGAGGAATAAGAGATGAAAAAGAACGTTGGATCGATAGATCGAGTGATTCGAGTAATTTTAGGTTTGGCCATTATCGGCCTGGGGATTGGCTTCAAGAGCTGGCTGGGACTGATTGGTCTGGTGCCGATCATTACAGCCGTCATTGGCTGGTGCCCGCTTTATGTGCCATTCGGCATCTCGACCTGTAAAGTCAAGTCGAACTAAATTCAGAAAAAAGCTTCCTGGAATCGATAAAGTCTGGGGAGCTTTTTAGTTTTGGATGAATAGTTAATTAGTTAAGTGGTTGAGTAGGGTAAGCAAGGGGATGGCAGGAAGGCAAGCTGGACAATTTAGTCCACGGTCTAATTCAAAAATTGTGAATTGAACAATGACTATGAGGTAGGCTTATGGATCAGAATAAAATCAACCGCCGTCAATTCTTCGAATCGTCGGGGAATTTGCTGTTAACAGGACTTGGAGTGAGCATCTTTGCTTCGCTGTTGGCCAGTTGTGGCAAAGATAAAAATCCCACTGGGCCAGGGGATAATGGGAGCTCGGAAAAAACTTTTACGGTCAATTTAAGCGATAATCCTGCTCTGCAACAGGTTGGGGGTTTTAAAACCTTTCAATTGGGTGGGACACCTGTTATTTTGTTTCGGGTGAGCGATACGACGTTTAAAACGCTGTCGCTGGTTTGTACCCATCAGGGGTGCACCATCGACTGGCAGGCTTCCAATAACAAATTTGATTGCGCATGTCATGGATCTCAGTTCGATAAAGATGGCAAGGTGCTCCGTGGTCCTGCGACGAGGAGTCTGGATAGTTTTCGCACTGAATTTAAAAGTGATACCAATCAGGTGATCATTTATTATTAATCGTCACAAAACGGGGCGCTCGATTATCTGTCATGATAAATTTAATGCAATTGAAATCCCAATCGGGCGTCCTGATCATTTTCTCCAGAACGAGGCGGTGAACAGCACCAGCACGGTGAAAACCTCCAATCTACCAACCAGCATCAGAAAGCTGAGGAACCATTTGCCGATCATCGGAATGTGGGCATAATTATCTGTCGGGCCTACCTGTCCCAGGCCAGGACCAATGTTGTTTATCATGGCTGCCACACTACCAAATGCGGTTTGAAAATCCAGCCCCAGGGCGCTCATAAATAAAACCCCGAACACCGTCAACGCCATATATAGCAGGAAGAACCCGCCGATGGTGGATGAAATCTCACGAGGGATCACATTGTTTCCAACACGCACGGTAAACACGGCCTGCGGGTGGATCAATCGTTTGATTTCGTTGCGCCCCATTTGCAACAAGATCATGGTGCGGATGATTTTCATGCCGCCGCCTGTCGAGCCTGCGCAGCCGCCGAAAAACATGAGGAAGAACAAAATCACCTGGGATAATCCTGACCATTGTTCATAATCAGCCGTGCCATACCCCGTCGTAGTGACGATGGACACCACCTGAAACAGGCTGTACTGGATTGTTTTGAACAAGTGGTGCCCCGTGACCTTCCAGACATCGAAGCCGATGATCAGGGTCGCCAGGAAGATCAACGACCCAAAGAATCTTACTTCGGCATCCTTCAAGTAGATGAGCGGCTTGCCCCGCAGCGCCCGATAGTGCAGGGCAAAATTGATCCCCGCCAGCATCATAAACAGGATGATGATGAAATCAATAAGTGAACTGTTGTAATGACCGATGCTGGCGTTTTTGGTGGAAAAGCCGCCCGTGGCCATGGTACCGAAGGTATGGCACAGGGCATCGAACCAGCTCATCCCTGCCAGCATCAGCAAAATCGTCTCCACCAGACTGATCAATGCATAGACGCCCCAGAGCAGCTTGGCCGTATCCTTGAGTCGAGGCGTCAGTTTGTCATGGGTGGGCCCTGGGACTTCGGCTTTGAACAATTGCATGCCTGCTACGCCTAAGAGAGGGAGGATCGCCAGCGACAGCAGGATGATTCCCATGCCGCCCAGCCAGTGGGTGAACGAGCGCCAGAACAGTAGACCGTGCGGCAGAGCTTCGATATTGGTGAGGATCGATGCCCCAGTGGTGGTGAAGCCCGATATGGTCTCAAAAAAACAATCGGTGTACGACGGGATAAAACCCGAGAGATTGAACGGGAGGGCGCCAATAAAGGAGTACAACAGCCAGCCTGCCGTGACGATCAAAAATCCGTCTTTGGGCCGCAACTCAGCCGTGGTTTTACTGATGAAAAAGGTGGGAATGCCCACCAGCCAGGCAATGGCGATGGTAGTGAGAAATGCCTGAGCATCACCCTCTCGATAAATCAGGGCGATCAGGGTGGCAGGAAATAGTGAAATTCCCAGAAAGATGAGCAGAGCGCTGAGAATATGAATGATGGCACGAAGGTTGATCATCTTGTTTTTGAGTTGAATCCTTAGTTGAAAAACTCCTCCACTTCATGAATATCCCCAGGCATTGAAAACACCACCACTTTATCACCAGCTTTCACCTGGGTATCGCCAACGGGAATGAAAACCTGATCATCTCGCATGACAGCCCCGAGGATAGCGCCGCTGGGAAAGTTGAGCTCGCGCAATGGTTTTCGAGTGATTTTAGCGCCTTTTTTAGGAATTAATTCAATCACCTCAGCAGCTATGCCTGGAATCGATGCCACGCTGACAACCGTTGCCCGACGTATGAACTTCAAAATGCTATTCACGGTTAGCAATTGCTTGGAGATATAGGCGTTGATCCCAATTGTGGGGATGATGGACCAATAGTCGGTACGATTGATGAGTGCAATAATTCGTGGCACTTTCAAATGTTTGGCCATGAGGCAGGATACGATGTTGGTCTCATCATCGCCTGTGACGGCGATGAACGCATCCATATCCACAATCCCCTCCATGGCCATCAAATCCAGATCCAACCCATCGCCTTTGATCACCAGCGCCCGCTTCAGCTTCTCCGCCAGGTCATACGATTTCTCCACATTGGATTCGATGATTTTGACGTTGTACTCCTTTTCCAACTCACGGGCAATGATGTAGCCTGTCTGTCCGCCGCCCAAAATCATGACGTTTTCGATTTTCACATTTTCCTTGCCCGTAATGCGGACCACGTCCTGAACGTTTTCTCGGGCCACCGCCACGAAAATGCGGTCATTATGGATCAGCACGTCATGGCCTTTGGGGATCTTGGTCGTATCTTTACGATGAATGGCAATAACTCGAAAAATAAAATCAGGATATTTTTTGGACAGCTCACTGAGCGGAATATTGAGAATCGGATTATCCCGTTCTAACTGGATGCCCATGACAATGATTTTGCCCTTGGCAAATTCGATCACATCGGTCGCCGCTGCCTGTTTCAAGAGACGGACCGCGCCCTGCGCCGCCACAGATTCAGGGTGAATGATCAGGTCGATATTGAATTTTTGGGCATTGATCGGTGCATCGGTGCGGAGAAACTCTCTATTTTTTACCCGAGCCACTGTCCGTTCCACACCATACTCTTTGGCTGCAATGGCGGCGAGAAGGTTCACCTCATCCGAATCGGTAACCGCCACTAATAGATCAGTTTTGTCGATGCCAGCATTTTCCAGCAGCCTGAAACTGGTGCCACTGCCGTGGAGAACCTGCGCATCCAGCGTTTCGGCCGCATGAGTGAATCTCTCATGATCTTTTTCGAGCAAAACGATCTCATGCTTTTCGTAAGAAAGCATTTTGGCCAAATGATAGCCAATATCGCCTGCACCGATGATAATGATTTTCAATGTTGTCTTCCTCTTTTAAATTTCAGGTTCATAAATATATGAAATTTTCAGTAAAAGTCAAATGGAAATTTAGTGATGGGAAGACACTGCGAACTGAAGCTATAAATCGAAAGCCAATTTCTTCCCGTTATGATTGTCTATACTTGGAGTACCTGCCAATTTACCATTTGTTTTTTTAATTGAAATCCCCAAAAGATAATCGTGAAACAAAAGAATACATCGTTCTGGTTGAAGATGCCATAGATTAGGGAAGAGGAAGGCAAACGTGAAGGATTAGCAACTCCATCGATTTGATCCATTTTTGGTCGTGATGTAGGATTTACTTCCATGAAAACGGAGAGCCACGAAATGAAAGACCAGTAGCTTAATTGATCATTTTTTTTCTGCCATAAGTCCGAACTGTCAACCCCAAATCGGCATTTGAGAAACAGGCAATTCAATCCAACAGATTTTTGTGATAAAATTCAGCACAACGCTCGTTGACAAATGTAGGACTGTAGCGAGAACAATTCAAAACCCAGTCACTCGGCGAAGTTTGCGGTCACCTGTTGCTGCTGATGCTTAAAAAAGCTCTGGGCGATGCCAATGGCAATGGGCAGTCGGCAGAGCAAACGAATCACTATTTGCTAAAGATTCTTAAGCGCCTGACCGAATAGGGCTAATTGACCTGCAATCGACCTAACAGAAATCGGCCGAATTCATCCCTGCCCTTATTGGCAAATAAGATGCCAGTGATCTTGAAATCAGGATCTGGAATTGCTATCTTCAAATCATAAATTCCTGAGGACAGGGATTCTGATACGGGGATATCGAACGCTACAATGTGCAAGCCAGGCAGCCATTTGGTAATGTTCGCATCTGTTATCTGTTCCCATTTAACCGAACCATCGCTTGCAACGAAATAAATAACCACAGGCCAGGGAAAATAGAATGGAGCAACGCCCTTGTTTTCGACTTTGATGGCGAGTTTGAGCGTGTCCCCTTTATGAATATTTTTTTCAAAAGATACTTCTCGCAATACGAATCGATAGCCCAGTGTTTTGTGGAGCTTATCCAAATCTCTCTTATGCTTTGCACTTTGTGGTTCGATAGCGCCGCCCGCCGAACCAATGAATGACCAATGGGTCTTTTTGATGAATTCAAAATTCAAATCAAACCGCTCTGTCGTGCCCTCGATCGCTCCCCGATTTGAGCCGCAAAATTCGCCAGTAATGATGGCTGTTTTCCAGACTCGATCATTCATCGTGGGATCGATATGATTGAGGCTTTCCAGATACCAATCGTTCGATTCTTTGGTGCCGAGGCAATCGTTACGAATGCCGCCGCCGTGATCGGTCACATATTTGGTGGCGAAATCATCGTCAAAGGCGATCACTTTCGGTTTAGTGGGAAAAGCGGTAAAGTAATCCTCCAGAATTTTCTGTTTTGTTGCCTGAGTCGCCGATAGAGATTCGTTCAACCAGACATGCCATTCGCCCCAGAAGCCGTAGGAACCGATATCGATCCAGGCCACTCGAGGATCTTTATCATATCTTGCCCCCAGCGCCATGATAAAATTATGATGGGCGGCCAGGAATTTGGGATCGTCCCAATCGGGCGCCAGGCCGCTGTGCCCATCGATCGAATAGCGGCGCATCTTCACGCCCTGGTCGATGAGCCACTGCGGTGTATGAATCTCGCCCGAGCCAGGAATGGCAGCGGCGATGCGGAACCCGACTCGTTTTCCTGTCACAGCGACATTGCCCCAGTCTTTCTCCAATCGAGCCCAATTGTACACGCCCTGACGTGGCTCCAACTCGCTCCATGCAAATGTAGCTTGCTGCAGTTTGGTCTCATAGATCGGATTTTCGTCCCCAATCCAGGGCGCAAAGCCTTTAAAAGGATTGGGGACCACGTCATCGATTTCTTCCAGTTGGACGCTGCCATTGTCTGGGTCATTGGGTGATTTTTTGGAACAGGTGAGTATTAGGACGATAAAAAATAGCCAAAGAAAAGTCATTAAATTTTTTTTCATACCTACCATTCATTCTTATAAGATTTCAGGCTGATTTCGGATTTATGATTAATACATATTCTATTGCCCTTCTTATGTACGGTATTCAAATGTCATTCAATCAGCCTCCACTTTTTTTGAGGCGATTGGCGTCTTTATGGCGTCTTTATGGCGTCTTTATGGCGTCTTTGTGTCTGCTTTGGCTTGTTTAAGGCGTCTTTAATATGTAGTTAGTTCCTTTACCAGTAATTCCCTTTTGTACAAAAACGCTTTTGCTCACCAAATCGATTAAATCTCTGGTAGCAGTTCTCTCCGAAGTATAACAAATTTCCTGATATTCTTTGTTTGTAATTTTTCCTTTATCTTTAACATAGATCACTGCCTTCATCTGTCTTTCATTCAATCCCAGTTCCCGCAAATAGTCCTCAGTATAAACATCCTTCCTGAAAATAGCCTTGAATCCCTGCTGCTCCTCAAACTGCGGTTCTGGCAATCCAGCCTTTACACACATTTTCCTCATCTTATCGATGCTACTGCCCCATTGCTCGATCCAGCCCATGTCATAAAAAATGCTGGCGATGCCTTTGTTGCGAAGCACCGATGGATGGGCTTTGTACAGGTCATCAAGTGAGATGCCCAACGGCAAGCCGCCAGGACTCCACACGACCAAGTGGTCATCATAGATTCTAATTTCCGTGTTCGATGGAATCGAATAATCTCGATGGCAAATGGCATTGATAATCGCTTCTCGTAACGCTTCCAGCGGATAGTCCCAAACTTGCTCCCGTTCAGGTCGGCCCGTCATCACAAATTTTACATTGATATTTTTGCGGATAAAATTCATGGCTTCGTCAACCTGGTCGATAATATTTCCCTCAGCTAACCAATATATTCAAATTTTTATAACCAATCAAGCACAAATCATGCTTTATCGACTGACAACGACTCGCTATCTTGAAATGAGTGTTAGTACAAGAAAAATTTTCGTTGCATACCCAAGAAAAAAATGTTATATTTTAAATGAAAGACGTTCAATTGACCCAAGGAGATAAATGATGGCGACCGCCGATCCCGAAATAAGCTATGAAAAGATATTAAAATTATTTGAAGAGACAAGCCGCCAGTTTAAAGAGACTGGCCGAAGATTTAAAGAAACAGACCGCAAAATTGAAGATACTATTAAAACGGTTAAAGAGACCAGCCGTGAACTTAAGGAGATAGGCAAACGGGTCGATGGTCTGACCAGCAAATGGGGGCGGTTTGTCGAAGGGCTGCTCGTGCCTGCTGTTGAGCGACTTTTTAAGGAACGGGGGATAACCGTCGAAAAGGTGAGCCAGCGCCTTAAAATCCACAAAAATGGTGAGACCATCGAAATCGACATCATGGTTATCAACCGAGAATATGTCGTGCTGATTGAGGCAAAGAGTACCCTCTCCGTCGAAAATGTCAATGAACATCTGGATAAATTAGCACGGTTTAAATCGTTTTTCCCAGAATACTCCGATCGAAAGGTCATTGGCGCCGTGGCGGGCATCGTCATTGATGAAGGCGCTGACCGCTATGCCTATAAGAATGGCCTGTTCGTCATCGGGCAAAGCGGGGAAACCGTGAAAATCTTGAATGATAAAAAATTTATCCCTCGATCCTGGTAGCCTTTGGGCTAGTCAATTCCTTAAAATTGATAAAACCTTTTCTTATATTGTACAGTCAATTCATGACAATTATTTTAGGAGAAATAATATGGCGACCGCCGATCCCGAGATAAGCTATGAAAAGGTATTAAAATTATTTGAAGAGACTAGCCGCCAGTTTAAAGAGACTGATCGTAAATTTAAAGAGACCAGCCGTGAACTTAAGGAGATAGGCAAACGGGTCGATGGTCTGACCAGCAAATGGGGGCGGTTTGTCGAAGGGCTGCTCGTGCCTGCTGTTGAGCGACTTTTTAAGGAACGGGGGATAACCGTCGAAAAGGTGAGCCAGCGCCTTAAAATCCACAAAAATGGTGAGACCATCGAAATCGACATCATGGTTATCAACCGAGAATATGTCGTGCTGATTGAGGCAAAGAGTACCCTCTCCGTCGAAAATGTCAATGAACATCTGGATAAATTAGCACGGTTTAAATCGTTTTTCCCAGAATACTCCGATCGAAAGGTCATTGGCGCCGTGGCGGGCATCGTCATTGATGAAGGCGCTGACCGCTATGCCTATAAGAATGGCCTGTTCGTCATCGGGCAAAGTGGAGAAACCGTGAAAATCTTGAATGATAAAAAATTCGTCCCGCGATCGTGGTAGTCTTTGGGCTTGAATTAAAATAATTCAATGATCGCCAGCCCATAAACTCGAATGTCTTCCACCTCGAATGTAACAACCTGCACGCCCTCTTTTTCAATTGCACCAAATTCCACAGGCACCATCTCCGACAGCGTACCACTATATCGAATTGATTTCGCTTTCTTCCCAGCAGGCAATGCAATTTGAATTTTCAAATTCCTGCACGGTGTAATCGTTCCATCCACCGTCACATCATAATTGACCAGATGGACCAGCAGGCAATTTTCCTTTTGATTCAGCATCGTGGTCAACTCGACATACGGAGCCGTTGTCTGGATTCGGGTAACCCGATCATCCAGCAGCTCGATCGCCTTTAGCGCCACATCGTTGAGAATCTGACGCAGCGCCGAATCCATGCGATTGCGGGTATAGCCCTCGGGAATATCGGCAAAGACATCGGCCATTTCTGGCCCAAACGTCGTGACTTCACCTTTTCTCATCAACGGGATCAAAAATTTGGAATCAGGAATGGTCAATGGCATAAAACAAACCGAACCCTGGCCAAATTTTTGAACGGTGAGTTGCGCTGGATATCGATTGCCCTCAAAAAGCGTGGCCAAAGCAACGGTCGGCAATGGGACATTAAATTCGTTTTTCACCCCGCAATTACCAAGCAGCAGCAGCTTGCCGCCGCTTTCAACATACGCCTTCAGCGCTCCCTGTTTGTTGACGCTCAGCAGAGGAAGATATGGGATCAGGATCAGGTCAAATCGCTTGAGATCGCCTGACAGCAGATCATCCTCAACAATCATCTGATGCGCAACGCCATGGTCGACCAGAATGCGGGACAGGCTAAAGGCGAAACTTTGCTCATCGGCCAGGTATTGATTGAGCGAGGCTAGCACGGCGATATTGCTGGACAATTGAGCGCCGACCAAATATTTTTCATTGGCCGACAGGAAGCGATACATGTCCGTGGCTCCAGGCGGCGTCTGCCGCTTTTCTCGGAAGACGGCATGATTGGCAATCGCCTCGGCGATGTTGATCTGCGCCATGGCGCTGAGGCATTTTTCCGTCGGATCAGGGAAAATCGGTGGCGTGATTTCGGTGGCATAAATGATCGTCGGTTTGCCGTGCGAAGCTGCTGCCAGAAATTTCAGCGCAGGGCTATTGGTGATTTTCGTGCCGTTCTCATTTTTGCGAGGGGCGCTGTCCAAAAATTCCTGCATCTCGGAATAGATGAAATCGTCATAGCCCTCACGAGCCAGCATTTCCATGTTGCCTGCCGCATCATACGCAATCGGCCCATAGCCAAAGCCGCCGAACACATTACCCGAAATCATGAAATGGGGATTATACTGCCGAGCCACGATCCGCAGTCGTTTATGAAATTCGGCCACGGTGTGACAGCGAAAGGTAATCCACTCCATCCAGAATTTATCGCCCCGCTGGTGAGGCAGTTCAATTTTATCATAATCGGAAACACCGTACTTCGCCAGCGCCGCTTCGACAGGTAGATACTGTTTCAGATAGTCGCTAAATTTTTCTTTACAAAATTGGCAGTAACAGGTGCCGCCAGCGATATGCGTCCAATCCACATACGAGCCATCGATGCCTGTCTCGGCCTGAGCCCGAACCCGCCCCTCCATCATGCGGACATAGTAGGGATTATTAGGACAGCCCCAGGTCTCGAATCCCTCATCGGTATCTTTTCCGTAAGGCGCATAGCGATAAAATGGAAACGTGCCATCGGGGCGGATCGTAATCCAGGTGGTGGGATCGTCTGGCGGCTTCTCGCCAATGTAATCTTTGAAGTCGTCCCATTTCTCATGGTAGAATTTTAAAAGATGAATCTGCTCCTTTTTCGGAATGTCCTGATTCGATTCGGATCTGCCATTGAGCGAAGTTGAAAGGTATCTTAGAACAACATAGCCCAGGTCATGATACTTTTTATTGAATGCTTTGGCTTCTGCCATTTTTTGATCGAATTCCTGGCGGCTCACAGTTTCAAAATTAGGAGCACCGCTGCCGAAGGTGATGGTCATATTATTCTGTTTCAAGAACTCCAGATCCGACTTCTGACCCAGGCGCCAGTGACCCCAGTCGGTGTTGGGTTGCCAGGTTTCGGTTGGCTTTGAACAGGATAAAAATAGTAACATAAAAACGAATAGCTGAATCTTAAAAAACGCTTTCTGATGCATTGGTAAATCTCCTGAATTTATTTTGAAGATTTTTGATCGTTCAACCCGTTTCGTAGATGAGGTCATTCCGATCCGTCAGTTGGCATTAAGCGTCAACCTAAGACTTTTTTAACGCAAAGTACGCAAAGCAGACGCAAAGATTACTAAGAAAGAATTTGATTGGAAATCTCTTTGCGAACTTAGCGTCTTCTCATCCGCCAACTGGCGGGTGGAAATGACAATGTAAAGAAAATTTCTAATATTTCAATTGCAGAGATGAGTTTTTCCCAATTACCCAACCTGGACGAGCCAGAACCAAAAAGATTATAGAACGCGGATGACGCGGATTACGCTGATCTTCGCGGATTTTAATTTGATTGTTATCCGTGCAAATCCGCGTCATCTGCGTAATCAGCGTTCTATAAAATCTTTGTACAATGGGCAAGAAGTTTATTATTTAGATACTAATTACCCAATAACCCAGTAGCAAAACCAGCTCATTCCAACCAAACCACCATCCCTTTGTCAATGGCAGGAACATGAACCGCCAATTTCCCATCACTCCATTCTCCTGCTATTTCCTGTTTCTCCCCCAGGAACGGCAGAATGAAAGCTTTGGCTCCCTGTTTGGAGGGAAAGGTTATGGTCACATTTTGTTCAGGCATCTGCGTGGCAATCTCATTGCCTTTCAAACCCTTGAAATTGGCAATGAAAACATGAGCCTTGCCCTCCACGCTGGCAATTTGCGTGGTGACAAACGGTGAGGCGATAATTTCAACTTCAGGTTGATAACCTAATTCATCTTTTAAATCAGCTTTGAAACTGCCAATCAGGCTCAGGAATGGCGCAGCTTCAAACTGACCACTCCAGGCGCTGGAATTGAAACTCTGTCGGGCCTCACTCATAAATTTTTTGCCAGGGCAATCAGGATAATAAACAAAACGGGTGGGCTGTTTCGATGCCTGGCGCTGCGAGCCGCCGCTGATTCCCAGCAATTGATGGATGGGATTTTCGGCTCGGTCCTGCCTTGTTAAATTGTATTTGCCAGTCTCTCCTGTGACCATCAGGCTCTTGCCCGAATCCACATATTGCTGCAGAAATGCCAGCTCATCATCCGAAAGGCATTTGACATCAGGCAGAATCAACACGCTACCATTGAAATTGGTTAGATTCCTGGGCGTCAGGATCTGGAATTCGAAATGGGATTGCAGCAGCAGATGCATGAGGCCTGTGAACGATTTGATGAAACTCTCGGGAAAATAGTCCCTGGTTTTAGGAGAGAAATAGACGCCGATGGGCGAAATTGGTTTTCGAGGCAAATAAAATGTCTTTTCATGCTCGCCGATCCATTTGAAAATTTGCTTGCGGGTTTCAAAATCATTGGAGCCCGACATCACGTGTCCTCTGGCATCCCAGGTGTTGGTGCCTGCCATGACATGGGACAATGCCAGATTTTTCATGGCCTCTTTCGGATCGACATTTTTCTCGCCGTCCCAGGAGTAGCTCAACATCCAGGACGCCTTGTCGCCCGCAAACGATCGGAAGGCATACATCCCGATCATGTAGGTAAACCAATCGAAGGGGTTCCGCTCTGCCGAGGTATAGCCGCCAGCGCTGTACTCGTGGGCGATGGCATCCACCACAGGATACATATCGTAAACATCAGCACCCACTCGCACGGCTTCTTCACCAATGCCTGGATAGATTTCGGCGATGGTCTTACAATTTGGATTCGCCGCCTTGACATTCTCATCGATTTCTTTCATGAAATTGGTGAGCGTCTCGATACGGAAGTCGACCCACTGGCGGAAATTGGGATCATCGAAATCGCCCAGCTTCAAATCTGTTTTGGCGTTCAAACCAGTTTTTTCTTTAAATGCGGCAACCGTATAATCATCAAAGCTGGCCCAGCTATCTTCCCAGCCGTCGAAATGGGTCATCCAGTAAGGGATATCGACATACACGCCATCGATCCCCGTGGCAGCGATCTGGCGCACCCGTTCCATGTAAATTTTTCGCCACTCGGTCGCATACGGGCTGATCCAGACATCCTCGTCGCCCTCATCGATCCAAAAGGCTGTGCCGCCGCCGAAAATGGCAGGCTCGCCAGTGATCTTCCGCTGCACCCAATCAGGATGATCTTTAAAAAACGTATGTTCGGTTTTATCGGCATTGGCCGTGATACATTCCAGCCCAGCAATGTAAACAAAGGCATAATTGCCCACCTCATGCGCCTTTTTAGCGACCGCCTCGATGGCTTTCAATTTCTCAGTCGGATCGAGAAAGCTTTCGTACCTGCCAGGAATATCATTATCCGTCTCGATGCCGAAGACATGGGTTTCGGTGGCGCTTTTGATAATTTGATCCACCCGATCCAGGCTCAAACCGTGCCCGCCGATGCGGACGAAGTGGGTCCAGTTTTGGGGGGACTGTGGTTTGGGAGAGGTGCAGAAAAAAGAAAGTGCGAGACATGAAATGATGAAAAAGGAGAACGATAGGTTGTTTTTCATATTGATTTCCTTATGCTTGTTTGGTTAAAATGAAAAATGAAATTTTTATCAGATGGAAAAATTATTTATTGACATCAACTGAAAAAATTGTTATTTTAGATCAAACTCATAATATTGATGAAATGACTTTCAAAAGTTTATTTTGAACTTTAATTTTCAAATATAGGGTGATGCCGTTATGTCCACGCAAGAGATCATTGCTTATATTCGAGCAATGCCGCTCAAAGACCGTTTTGCAATACTTGAGGCGACATTAAATTTGATCAAAAATGACCTTGATAAATCTCAACCAGAATTAGATCAGCTTGAATTAATTCGACAACGACGACGCAATTTCAAAATTAAACCATTTGATCTTGGAGAGGATGTTAGCGTCGATCGTGATCTGATTTATTCTGAGAGAGGCATTTGATGTTCGCATTAGATACCAATATTTTGGTCTATGCTCATAATTCTGCTTCCCCATTTCATAAGAAAGCAAAGATGTTCGTCGAAAATATCATTGCGGAAGACGATGGCGTTGGGGATTCAAAGATTTGCATTCCACTACAGGTATGTGCTGAATTTATTAATGTGTGCACCCGACAAACAATAGAAAAGCCATTATCCATACCTGATGCAGTTAAAGAAATACGTCGTTATTCGGAATTTCTAAGAATCCCAATTCTCTATCCGCAATCTACCCAATTGAACACATTTCTCGCTCTTCTCGAATCAACGACCACAAGAAAGAAAATTTTTGATGTCTATCTTGTTGCTACTCTCAAAGATCATCAAATCAAAGGCCTTTATACTGCCAACGTAAATGACTTTAAAGAATTTGACTTTTTACAAATTGTGAATCCCTTTGAAGAAAATTGCTGGTCAAAATAAAATAATAAATTAGAAAATCTATAAATCATCTTGCCATGACCTTATAGTACAAGATGCCATCTTGTCCAGCCTTAATTCGATCTCGTTTGATCGAGGCTCAAGCTGTGCCCGCCGATGCGGACGAAGTGGGTCCAGTGTTGAGTAGACTGTAGTTTGGGAGAGAAGGGATATTGCTAATATTGAGATGATAACTATACAAAGAGTTTGATAATTTTTCATACATCATTCCTTCAAGTTTTTTGATAAAGTAAAAAAATCTTTTGCCAGCGGATAGAAACAACCCAACGGATTTTATCTTGGGTCTTTATCCGTTGGTTTCATTAATCTGTTGGGCAAATATAATTAGAGCCATTTGCGAAACGGTGAATTAAATAGTCCCGACGGATAGAAACAATCCAACGGATAATACCAATTTTAATATCTGTTGGGTTGTTTTAATCAGTTGGAGAAACATTGGGTAATTTAATCTGACCAATTCTTTAACCTTGCAGGACAGGTTGCCAACCTGTCCTACAATGCTTCCAACAACAAAAATTTCTCAAACTCCACCTTTAATTTTGCCACTGGCCCCTGAACCGTTCCGTAATCTTTGCCATTCACATAATCCGTCACTCGATAAGCCCTATTCTCCAGCCCTCGCAATTCGATCTCACCCTGCCACTGATCCGCATAAAAGGCATAATACATTTTGGAATCCTTTTGAATGGCATGGGCCTCGGGTCTGTCAAAACCGATGTCGTACAAATGGCCCAGGTAGGTGCCAGTCGATAGCATCTTCTCCCGATAGATGGCGACCCACTTCTGCCAGTATTGCTCTTTTTCAGGCGTGAGATCGACTCGGGACTTTGGTTTAGCGCCGACAGGCCAGGTGAATTTGGTGCCGACGACGCCGCCAATGCCGACCGTCGAGGCAAAGTCATTATGTCCATCGCTCAGCTCGACATGGTCGCCATAATAAGCAGCCGATGGCCCCATCAGTGCCTTGAAGGTCTTGCCTTTCAGCCGAATCTGCCAGGAGCTTTCGGGATCAGAGGCGACGGATTGATTGAAATAGGGCATGGTGAAAAACGAATAGGCCGTGCCGCAAGGACAGATTTGAATCAACGCATCAGGTTTAATGCTGAGTGCTGTCTCATAAATGACCTTGAAAAATTCTGGCAACTTCTCAAATGATTCCTCGGGATAAGCATGATGATGCGCTGGATTATAGCATGGCGGGGCGGCATTGAGATGTTGCCCATCGATCTTCAGTCCATCGTAATCCCAGTCTTTGAAAATTTTGATGACCAGATTTTTGGTATATTCCTGAACATTGGGATCGGCGGGACACAAGTAAAACGCATCCCACCAGCTTATGGCCTGCTTCGAGCCATCCTGATTCAGCAATACATAGTCGGGGTGATTTTTCATCAGGTCGGTGCCAGGATCAACGGCCAGCGGAGCCCACCAGAGCTGGGCTTTCAATCCTTCGGCGTGAATGCGGTCGACAAATTTTTTCATATCAGCATCGCCGTTGGGATATTTATCCTTCACCAAATACCAATCGCCTTCCGATGTCTGCCAGCCATCGTCAAGACAGGCCCATTCAAAGCCCAATTTCTTGACCATGGGTAAGGTGCCATAAATCTGCTCCATCGTAAAATTGCGCTGATAGCCCCAGGCGCACCAGTTCGGCGCGTACGCTGAAGCAGGAGGCGTTTTCAATTCGATGCCCTGCTTGATCATCATCCGCCGATAATCCGCCAGCGTCTGAAAATAATCGCCCTGATGCACAGCTACAAAAGTCCGAAAAGTGCTCAGGCTTTCGCCTGGCTGGAGTTTTTTATTCGCCTGGAATGAAATCCCCACCGTAGCGTGACTGCTGTCGGGCATGGCAACGGGGAGAGCCACCAGCTTCGGCACCATTTCTAGATGACCGACACCGAGGCCGACATCCTGGCGCCAGACATCGCTGACAGGCGTACCGCCGCCATAGTCCGAAGCGTTCATGCCCATGAAATTTTGTTGCGTAAAACCAGTTTTCAGCGGCAACACCCAGTCAGGTCGGCTCTCATAAGAGCCGCTTTGATATGACCAGAAGGCAGGCGCATCTTTGCCCTGCTTTTTCGCCGTGATCGAATAGTGGTTATTCGTCCATTGATCGATGACCAGCTCGGAATTGCTGATGTTGGTGTATTTCACCTGAAAGATTGCCATTGTCGGAAAATCATCATAAATCGTGATTGAAATCTCTTTACGCAGCAGTGAATCTTCTCCAACGATCTGGTACAATTTCCCTGTCCCGATTTGATCGCTCACCTTTGCCACGCTTTGCGTTTTGAAAGAGAAATCCTTCACTTCATTGCCAGCAATGGTGACAAATTCGGAAGCTGAGAAATCGCCCAGCCTTTCTTGATGATTATCGAATTTAGCAATGACTCGGCTGTGAAGCTGGCCGTTGAATTCAAGGCGGATCTGTTTGCCGTCAATCTGTACAGCAGAGTTTTTAATCTGAGCACAGGAGATTAGTGCTGCTATGCTAATTAGCCACAGTAACCATGAAAATAAGTTTTTCAAATATAATCTTTTCATTTTTCTCCCTCCAGAAGTTTGATGATATTTTGCCGAGAACGTGCCGCAGCGCAAAGAAATAAAACAATAATAATTGTTCAAGTAAAGACCAAAATACAAAAAGATGGAGGACAGAAAAATGTTGGACAGAAAAATGCTGGTGGCCTGCTAGTCGCAGCACAGTGAGTAGTGCTTTGATGATACCAAACGCTTTTCCTATCCCATCAACGTCATCATGCGAAACGTCATTTTTTGTCTTTTATTTTTCTGTCTTTCATTTTTCTGTCTCGAAATTATTACCTGAATAGCAACAAACAATATGAGGCTGTAGGACAGGTTGGCAACCTGTCCTACAGTTTCAGCGCATTATTCCGATAAATTTTTTTCAGAATCTTATCCAAAGTCACTGCTGTCCAAAATAAATGGGAATGATGAAAATTTAGAACGAAAAATATAAATTTAGCGTAGCTTTTTTCTCTTTTTAAAAACCAGCT
>FWPV01002533.1_pt1 | contig 41985 bp, 49 predicted proteins | sample 2228371 | NCBI WGS metagenome assembly FWPV01 (sample SAMEA103939776, study PRJEB20133) | metagenome
TCGGTGCTGAAGCCCCTGTCGGGTTCTGCGGCAAGGCCGGTTCGGACGGGGCCACCGCCGGTTCCGCGACGGCGACCGAAGGCGCCTCGGTCACGGCGGCCGGCGGGGTCTGTGATGGCTCGGGCGCCGCAGCCTCGACCGCAGGCGCGGGTTCAGCCGGGGGCTCGGGTGCAATGGCGGCGGTTTCGACAGCAGGCTCCGTCGGGGCAGTCTCGCTCGGACCGGCCTCCGGCGGCACGTTCGTCGATTGGTCCTGTCCTTCGTCGGTCGCCTCCTCGCCTGGCGTGGCTTCCGGCTCGGCAGGCTGCGCGGGCTGCTCTTCGGCCGCGGGCTCTTCTGGCTCGGCTTCCGCGGGAGGCGGATCGATCTGCCCTGTGCCGGGGACCGAAGTGCCATTCTCGACAACCGGCATCGGCTCGGTCGGGCGCGTGCCGCTCAACGGGAAAAGCAACGACAGGACGGCCAGAATGCCTGCACCCAGGACGCCGCCCCACACCAAGCCGCCCAAGAGACCCCTGAACATCGGGCCCATCCTCCTTGCCTCGCAGGGGCCGTCGGCCGCTGCCTTCAGCCCTTGACCCCTTCGCACCGCTCGCCGCATGTATACCCTGACAGCGCGCGGGGTTCACCCCCTATGTCACCACTTTGGCGGACCTTGGTGCAGCAATGCTTCTCCTGATCGACAACTACGACAGCTTCACCTTCAATCTCGTCCATTATCTGGGCGAACTGGGGGCCGAGGTTGTCGTCCGGCGCAACGATGCGCTGGACGTCCAGCAGGCGATGGCCTTGCGGCCCGCGGGCATCGTCCTGTCGCCCGGCCCCTGCGATCCCGACCAGGCGGGAATCTGCCTGGCCCTGACGCAGGCCGCGGCCGAGACGCGGACACCGCTGTTCGGGGTTTGCCTGGGCCACCAGACCATCGGGCAAGCCTTCGGGGGCCGCATCGTGCGCGCAAGCCAGATCGTGCACGGCAAGACGTGGCCCATCCACCATTCGGGCAAGGGCGTCTTCGCGGGGCTGCCCTCGCCCCTGACCGCGACGCGCTATCATTCGCTGACCATCGCGCCCGAAAGCCTGCCCGAGTGTCTCGAGGTGACGGCCTGGGCCGAGGATGGCACGATCATGGGCGTGCGCCATCGCGAATTGCCCATCGAAGGCGTCCAGTTCCACCCCGAAAGCATCGCGTCGGAACACGGGCACGACATGCTGAGGGCCTTCCTGTCGACCGTGAAGGAACCAGCATGAGCGACGCGCTTAAACCGCTGATCGGCGCAGCCGCAGACCGCCCCCTGACAAGGGCCGAGGCCGAGGCCGCCTTCGAGATCCTGTTCGAGGGCGAGGCGACGCCCAGCCAGATCGGCGGGCTTCTGATGGCGCTGCGCACCCGTGGCGAGACGGTCGAGGAGTATGCAGCGGCCGCCGCGGTGATGCGCTCCAAATGCCGCGCGGTGAAGGCGCCACCGGGTGCCATCGACATCGTCGGGACAGGCGGCGACGGGAAGGGCACGCTGAACATCTCGACAGCGACGGCCTTCGTCGTGGCCGGCGCGGGCGTGCCCGTGGCCAAGCACGGCAACCGCAATCTGTCGTCGAAGTCCGGGGCGGCCGACGCGCTGGGGCAGATGGGCATCAAGGTCATGGTCGGCCCGCAGGTCGTTGAACAGGCCCTGGAAGAGGCCGGCATCGGCTTCATGATGGCGCCGATGCATCACCCGGCCATCGCCCATGTGATGCCGACGCGCGCCGAGCTTGGAACCCGGACGATCTTCAACATCCTCGGGCCGCTGACCAACCCCGCCGGGGTCAAGCGTCAGCTGACCGGCGCGTTTTCCGAGAAGCTGATCGAACCGATGGCCGAGACGCTCAAGACGCTCGGGTCCGAGGTTGCGTGGCTCGTCCACGGGGCGGACGGGACGGACGAACTGTCCATCGCCGGGCTGACCCATGTCGCCGAGCTTCGGGACGGTCACGTCAGTCGGCGCGAGGTTCACCCCGAAGACGCGGGCCTGCCCGTTCACCCGTTCGAGGCGATTCTGGGCGGCACGCCCGAGGAAAACGGGCGCGCCTTCCGCGCCCTTCTCGACGGAGAAAAGGGCGCCTATCGCGACGCGGTCCTTCTGAACTCGGCCGCCGCGCTGGTGATCGCCGGGGCGGCTTCGTCGCTGACCGAGGGTATCGAGATCGCGGCGGAAAGCCTGGACAGCGGGCGCGCCCGCGCGAAGATCGAGGCGCTCGCACGGATCACCTCGGCGGCCTGAAGTCGGGCGCTTCGCAGCTTTCCACCTGCCGCACGCTCGGCTAAGAGGCGGACATGGACATTCTGGACAAGATCAAGGCCTACAAGCTTGAGGAAGTGGCGGCGCGCAAGGCCGCCCGGCCCCTGTCCTCGGTCGAGGCCGATGCCCGCGCCGCGCCGCCCGTCCGCGGCTTTGCCCGCGCCCTCGCCGCCGCGGTCCGCGACGGCTACGGGCTGATTGCCGAGATCAAGAAGGCCTCGCCCTCCAAGGGGCTGATCCGGGCCGACTTCGACCCGCCTGCGCTGGCCCGCGCCTACGCCGACGGGGGCGCGACCTGCCTGTCCGTTCTGACCGATGGCCCGTCCTTTCAGGGCCATGACAGCTATCTGACCGCCGCGCGCGAAGCCGTGTCGCTGCCAGCGCTGCGCAAGGATTTCCTCTACGACCCTTACCAGGTGGCCGAAGCGCGTGCCCTGCATGCCGACTGCATCCTGATCATCATGGCCTCGGTCTCGGACACGCAGGCGGACGAGCTCGAGGATGCCGCCACGCATTGGGGCATGGATGTCCTGGTCGAGGTGCACAACGAACCGGAACTCGAGCGCGCGGCCCGCCTTCGATCGCCTCTTCTTGGCATAAATAACCGTGATCTCAAGACCTTCAAGGTCGATCTTGATGTCACGCGCAAACTTTCCCGGCTGGCCCCATCCGACCGGCTTCTGGTCGCGGAAAGCGGCCTGTTCACACCCGCCGACCTGGCCGATCTCGCCCGCTACGGGGCGCGCGCCTTCCTGATCGGCGAAAGCCTGATGCGGCAGGAGGACGTCGCCGCGGCAACCCGGGCGCTCCTGGCCCATCCGCTGAAGGCCGAGGTGCAGTGATGGCGGAGCTGACGCATTTCGACGACAGCGGCCGCGCGCACATGGTGGACGTGTCGGGAAAACCCGTGACCAGCCGCTTGGCCGTGGCCCGCGGACAGGTGAAGATGGCGCGGGAAACCCTTGCCCTGATTTCCGAAAACCGTGCCGGCAAGGGCGATGTCCTGGGCGTCGCGCGTCTTGCGGGGATCATGGGGGCCAAGAAGACCTCGGACCTCATACCGCTCTGCCATCCCCTTCCCGTGACCAAGGTCGCGCTGGACCTGACGGCCGACCCTGACCTGCCGGGCGTGCAGATCGAGGCCACGGTGAAGACCACCGGTCAGACCGGGGTCGAGATGGAGGCTCTGACTGCCGTGAGCGTCGCGGCGCTGACGGTCTATGACATGGTCAAGGCGGCCGACAAGGCGATGGTGATCGAGAACATCCGGCTGGTCCTGAAGGAAGGCGGCAAGTCGGGCCGGTACGAGGGCGCATGATGCTGACCGTGGCCGAAGCGCAGGCCAGTGTCCTGGAGGTCGCCCGCCCCACGGGGACCGAGCAGGTTGCTCTGGCCGATGCGTTCGGAAGGGTGCTCGCGGCCGATGCGCGCGCCACGCGCGCACAGCCGCCGTTCGACGCTTCGGCGATGGACGGCTATGCCGTTGCGGGAGGCGACCCCGCGCCGGGGGCGGTCTACACGGTGATCGGCGAAGCCGCGGCCGGCCGGCGATTTCCCGGATCGGTCGGCCCTGGTCAGGCGGTCCGAATCTTTACAGGCGCGCCCGTGCCCGAGGGCGCAACCGCCGTCATCATCCAGGAGGATGTCGCGCGCGAGGGCGACCGGATCACGGTGCTTCCGTCGCTGGGAACCGGCACCAACATCCGTCCGTTCGGCGGCGATTTCGACGTGGGCGCACGGGTGACGGCACCGCGTGTCCTCGGGGCCGCCGACCTGTCGCTGATTGCCGCGATGAACGTCCCGCAGGTGACCGTCGCCCGCCGGCCCGATGTCGCCTTGATCGCGACGGGGGACGAGCTGGTCATGCCGGGCGCGCATCCTGGCCCGGACCAGATCGTGGCGTCGAACCTCTACGGGCTCAAGGCGCTGATCGAAGGCGCGGGTGGTCGGGCGCGGATGCTGCCCATCGCAAGGGACACGGAAGCGTCGCTGAACGCCGTCTTCGACCTCGCGCGCGGGGCCGACCTCATCGTCACGATCGGCGGCGCCTCGGTCGGCGATCACGACCTGGTGGCGAAGGTCGCGCGGTCGCTGGGCGTGGAGATGGCCTTTCACAAGGTCGCAATTCGCCCGGGCAAGCCGCTGATGTCGGGGCGTTTCGGCGCGTCGGCCATGCTGGGACTGCCGGGCAACCCGGTCTCTGCCCTTGTGTGCGGGCTTCTGTTCCTTGTCCCGATGGTCCGGGCGATGCAGGGCCTGCCGGACCCCTTCCCCCGCCGCAAGCACGCGACGCTGGCCGAAGACCTCGGTCCCAATGGTCCCCGTGAACATTACATGCGCGCCCGACTGATCGATGACGCCATCACCGCGTTCCAGAAACAGGACAGCTCGCTTCTGTCGATCCTCGCCGAGGCCAATGCCCTCCTTGTCCGCCCGGCGGGCGACGGTCCGCGCAAGGCGGGCGAGACGGTGGCCTACCTCGACCTCTGAGACGTGGACGTTGACACAAAACGGGAACATGGGTAGAACTTCCGTGAACACTTTTGTTGGCGGAGGCGCCCATGCTGACCCGAAAGCAGCTCGACCTGCTTGAATTCATTCACAAACGCGTCCAGCGCGACGGCGTCCCCCCGTCCTTCGACGAAATGAAGGAAGCGCTGGACCTCAGGTCGAAGTCCGGCATTCACCGGCTGATCACGGCGCTTGAAGAACGCGGCTTTATCCGGCGGCTCGCCCATCGCGCCCGCGCGCTCGAGATCGTGAAGCTGCCCGAGGCGATGGAAAGGCCCGGCTTCTCGCCCCGCGTCATCGAGGGCGACAGGACCGACCGTCCCGCCCGCGCCCTTGCGGCCGAACCGGTTCATGCGCTGGAACTGCCCGTCATGGGCCGCATCGCCGCCGGTACGCCGATCGAGGCGATCAGCGAAGTGTCGCACCACGTCGCGGTGCCGGGCTCGATGCTGTCGGGCCGGGGACACCACTACGCGCTGGAGGTTCGCGGCGACTCGATGATCGAGGCGGGGATCAACGATGGCGACATCGTCGTCATCCGCGAGCAGGCCACCGCCGACAACGGCGACATCGTCGTGGCCCTGGTCGAAGGGCACGAAGCGACGTTGAAGCGGTTCCGACGCCGGGGCGACATGATTGCGCTGGAAGCCGCCAACCCCGCCTATGAGACGCGCATGCTGAGGTCCGACCAGGTGAAGGTGCAGGGCCGGCTCGTCGGTCTGATCCGCAACTACTGAGGTGGTGAGGTTTCCCTGGCTCGAGGAGCGCCAGGCGGCCCGAAATGGTCGCAGGGCAAATCCTTGATCGGGACCACGCCAATGTCATTCGTCCGCGCCCTGGCCCTGCCGTCCTCTCTCGTCGCCGCCTGCCTTCCCGCGAATGCGGACGGCTTCGACAGGATGCGGGAAATCCTGGGTCCCGTGCGGCTGAGCCTCTTTCCCGAAGCCGAGCCGCTGACCGAACTGCATGTCCTGGACATTCGGGCCGCTCGCGAACACGACCTGCCGCTCAGGGCCATGACCGGATGCCTCGGAGGACCGTTCCTCGAAGGGTGAGGCCATGTCTCGAATGACCGGATCGTCGAAGCGATCGCAGCGGAATTCGGACCGGCCACCGGGCGACTGGAAGGCGTTCTCGCCTTCAGCACGATCGAGGCGGCGACCGTCCTGACCTTCGCGGACGAGGGTGCTGCAGCAGCCGCGCTCGCGCAGGTCAAGACGCGGCCCGATGCGACCGATGCCTATGGGGTGGCGCTGCTCGGCGACCCGGCGATCCCGTTCGACCGCGCCTCCGGCACCCTGAACGACCTCATGCGCGGCAAGCTTGGCGAGGGCCTGTCGGCGCCTGGGGCGCCTTGAATTGCCTGATCGACTGCGAGGGGGCGCGCAATTCGGCGACCATGATCGCCGACAGGTGGAGAGCAGAGGCAGCGCTCACCGGCGATATAGGGGCGGTCGACGCGACCTACGGCCCCTTGGTCGAGGTCACGGCCGGGCCGGGCGGCCCGGAAGATGTCTGCTTGCTGGCCTTCGCGCTGCCGCCCCGGCCGCTCGACCAGTCTTCGCCCGAGCTGTCGGGGCGCAGGCTGATGAACGCGCTGGCCGCCGGGGATCTGCCCTTCTGCGCTAGAGGCAGAGATGCGCTACTTTCCGATCCGGCGCGTCAGCCTTGCCACCTGGCGCGCGCGCCTCGCCATCTCGCGGCCCTTTCGCGCCTGCGCGTGATCCTCGGGCGTCATGTCGCCCGGTGCCTTTCCCCGGCGTGCGGCGTAGTCGATGCCGGCGCCGATGCCCTTGTTGATGAGGCGGCGCAGGAACAGCCGCTGGGCGAGGCGCAGGATCTGGTTCAGGTCCATGGCCATGCCCTCAATCCTCGAAAAGCTCGGGCTGACCGGGGTCGCCTTCCTCGTCCTCCTCCGCGCCCGGCAGGACGCCGGTCCCCGGCGGCGGCCGGTTTTCCAGCAGCCCCGCGGCGCGCAGTTCCTTGAGCCCCGGCAGGTCGCGCGCACTTTCCAGTCCGAAGTGGTCCAGGAATTCCTGAGTGACGACGAAGGTGACCGGGCGGCCGGGCGTCATCTTGCGACGCCCGAAGCGGATCCATCCCTGCTCCAGAAGCTGGTCGACGGTGCCACGGCTGACGGAAACGCCGCGGATCTCCTCGATCTCGGCGCGGGTGACGGGCTGGTGATAGGCGATGATCGCCAGGGTTTCGATCGCTGCGCGGGACAGCTTGCGCGTCTCGACCGTCTCCTTCTGCATCAGGAAGCCAAGGTCGGGTGCGGTGCGGATCGCCCAGGCATCGCCCACGCGCACGACATGCACGCCCCGCCCCTCGTACCGCTTGCGCAGATGGACCAGCGCCTCGGCAGGGTCGCAGCCGTGGGGCATGCGCGCCTCGAGGTCGGCGACCGTCACGGGCTCGGCCGTGGCGAACAGGATCGCTTCGACCATGCGCTCCTGCTCGGCCATGGGCGGCGCGGCGAAAAGGGACGGGTCACGGTCTGTCACGGGTCTTTCCGCTTGATCTGGATCGGTGCGAAGGTCTCGGCCTGCCGTAGGACGACACGCCCCTCCTTGGCAAGTTCCAGCGACGCGGCGAAGGTTGCAGCGGTGGCCGAGCGCCGGCGGACAGGGTCGGAATGCCACCCTTCGGGCAGGAACGTCTCCAGCGCCGCCCATTCTCCGGCATAGCCGATCAGCCCCCGCAGCCGGTCCAGCGCCTGTTCCATCGTGAAGACGTTCGTCCGGTCGAAGGCATAGGGGCGGAATTCGTCCTTGGTGCGGATGCGGGCATAGGCCTGCATCAGGTCCAGAAGCGTCGCGGTGTATTTCACGGTCCGGATGCGGGTCACATCCTCGGGCAGGCCGCGCACGAAGAAGTCGCGCCCCTTCTGGTCGCGCGCCATCAGCCGGGCGGCGGCGTCGCGCATCGCCTCGAGCCGTTCCAGCTGGAACGCCAGATGGGCGGCCAGCTCCTCGCCCGACGGCCCCTCTTCCGCCGGATCGGGCGGCAGCAGAAGGCGCGATTTCAGGAAGGCGAGCCACGCGGCCATCACCAGATAGTCCGCGGCCAGCTCGATCCGCAGCGCGCGCGCCTTTTCCACGAAGACCAGATACTGTTCGGCCAGCTGAAGGACCGAGATGCGGCGCAGGTCGACCTTCTGGGTGCGCGCAAGCGTCAGGAGAAGGTCAAGCGGTCCCTCGTACCCGTCGACATCGACGATAAGAGCTTCGGCCGCCAGCCGGGCCGAGACGTCCGTTGCGCCGCTTTCCCGGTGTTGTTCAGCCATGCACGGGTCCCGCCAGAAGCGTCTCAAGTTCGGCTTCGAGGGCGGGGATGTCAACGGGCTCGGGCGGACGCCGGCGGGCCAATGCCGCCGCGGCACGGCGGGCAGCGTCCGGCGAAAGCCATCCGGAGGCGGCGACGACCTCTTCCATCTCGCCGAGGTCGCCGTTGCAATGCAGCACGACATCACAACCCGCGGCAAGGCTCGCGGCGCTGAGCTGGCCCAGCGGCCCCGAAAGCGCCTTCATCGAGATGTCGTCGGTCATGAGAAGGCCGTCGAAGCCGATCTCGTCCCGGATGGCGCGGATCGCGGCCTTGCTGAGCGTTGCCGGCGTTCCGAGGTCGAGCGCGCGATAGACCACATGCGCGGTCATCGCCAGCGGGAGGTCGGCGAGCGCGCGGAAGGGCGCGAAGTCCCGGTCCGTCAGTTGCGCCCGAGGCACATCGACCAGCGGGAGGTCGGCGAGCGCGCGGAAGGGCGCGAAGTCCCGGTCCGTCAGTTGCGCCCGAGGCACATCGACCACCGGCAGTTCGTGGTGACTGTCGGTCGTCGCGCGGCCGTGTCCAGGGATGTGCTTGAGGACCGGCAGAACGCCACCGGCCAAAAGGCCGTCGGACACGGCACGTGCCAAGCCGGCCACCTGCTGCGGGTCATCGCCATAGCAGCGGTTCAGAAGGAACGGGTGGGTCGCCGCACCGGCGATGTCGGCCATGGGTGCGCAGTTGCCGTCGATGCCGAGGGCCAGCAGTTCGTCGGCGATCAGCCGATATCGGATCCACATCGCGCGCCGCGCGCCCTGCCCCGCGGCCCGGACGTGGTCGAGTGGCGGCATCCAGGAGCGCCAGTGCGGCGGCTGAAGGCGGGCGACGCGGCCGCCCTCCTGGTCGATGAAGATCGGCGCCTCGCGGCCTACCGCCTCGCGCAGCGCAGTGGTCAGCCTGCGCAGCTGCTGCGGCGTTTCGACGTTCCGTGCGAAAAGGATGAAGCCCCAGGGATCGGCGGCCCGAAAGAAGGCGCGTTCGTCCCGCCCGAGAACGGGTCCGGCACAACCCAGAATGGTCGCGCCTGGCCCGCTCACCGCGTGAGGACCGGGATGCAGTCGGTGCCTTCGGCCACGAACGCGGCGCAGAAGCGGCGCGCGTCGGCCAGGTCCTCGAACCCGGCGGCGCGCAGGCGATAGAAGGTGCGTCCGCCGGTCGAGGCCTCTTCGACGACACGGCCCTTTTCGGCCATCAGCGTGCCGAAGCGGCCGGCAAGCTCCGCCCAGGCGTCGCGCGCCTCCTCGGCGGTGTCGAAGGCGCCGAACTGCACGAGCCGCGTGCCGGCATCGAGCGTTGCCGCATCGACTTCCATGACGCCCTCCGCCGCCACGGGAGACGCGGCGCCGGGGTCCGCCGCGGCGGCGGCCGACCGGCTTTCGAAGTTCGCCGGACGCAGCCGCGGCCTGAGGGACCGCGATGGCCCGGGAAGCGACGCCGGAACGATTTCGATCAGGCCTTCGCCCGACAGTTCCGCTTCGGCCGTCAGGACCTGGGTCGTCGCGGCGAGGATCGCCGCCTCGATCGGGTCGACGGGTTCGGCGCGTGCCGCAGCGGGTCGTTCCTCGACGGCCGGAACCAGCGCCGGGGCCGTGCGCAGATAGCCCTGAGCCACGTCTTCCTCGGCCAGGTCCACCGACCGCGGGGCAAGCACGATCTCCTCGGGCGGGGGTGCCGCCTCACCGACCGCGGCGATGCGGTTGACCGCAAGCCCCTGGTGCGCAGCGCGATTGCCGCCTGGGTCGTCCGGCTGGACCCGCATGGGTCCCTCCATCGCCTGGATCACCGGCACGCCCGCCACATCGCGGACGAGAAGCCGGTAGCCCCAGACGGCCAGCCCCGCGAGAAGCGCGATGGACACGACGCCCCCGACAAGGTTGACAAGTCGTCCGGCGCGCCCGTCGAACCCGCCGGGCGCGTCTTCGGAACGCGATTGCACAAATGTACCGCCGTAGTCGAGATCAGCCATGTCCTGCCTCGTCCACCCCGTCTTGATGCGGGGATTAGCCTGCTCTGGCCCGGACGGGGCGCCTGTTTGTCAGCGCATTTCCTCGACCGGGGTGACGCCGAGAATACCAAGACCTGCGGAAATCACAACGCCCGTGGCGCGCGCCAGCGCGATTTTCGCCTGGCTGACCGAGGGATCGTCCTGCAGGAAGCGCAGCTCGCTGGCCTCGTTCCCGCGGTTCCAGAGCGAATGGAACTCGGACGCGAGGTCGTAGAGGTAGAACGCCACGCGATGCGGCTCCGCCCCCTTCGCGGCGATCTCGACCTGGCGCGGCCATTCGGCGATCTTGCGGGCGAGCTGAAGCTCGGCCTCGTGCGACAGGAGGGACAGGTCTGCGCTGGCCAGCGTGGCATCGTCGCAGGCCACACCCGCCTCGGCCGCCTTGCGCAGGACCGAACAGACCCGGGCATGGGCATACTGGACGTAGAAGACGGGGTTGTCCTTCGATTGCTCCAGCACCTTGGCGAAGTCGAAGTCGAGCGCCGCGTCGTTCTTGCGCGTCAGCATGACGAAGCGGGTCACGTCCGCGCCGACCTCGTCCACCACGTCGCGGAGCGTGACGAAGGTGCCCGCGCGCTTGGACATCTTGAAGGGTTCGCCGTTCTTGTAGAGCTTGACCAGCTGGATCAGCTTGCAGTCGAGCGTCACCCGCCCGTTGGTCAGCGCGGCGACCACGGCCTTCAGCCGCTTGACGTAGCCGCCGTGGTCAGCGCCCAGCACGTCGATCAGCATGTCGAAGCCGCGTTCGGTCTTGTCGTAGTGATAGGCGATGTCGGGCGCGAAATAGGTCCACGATCCGTCGGACTTCCTGATCGGCCGGTCCACGTCGTCGCCATAGGCAGTCGAGCGGAACAATGTCTGTTCGCGCGGTTCCCAATCGTCGGGCGTCTTGCCTTTCGGAGGCTCCAGCACGCCCTCATAGATCAGGCCCATGGCGCGCAGCCGCTCCACCGCGGCTTCGATCTGCCCGGTGTCATAGAGCGCCTTTTCCGAGGAATAGACGTCCATCTTCACGCCCAGCGCGGCCAGATCCTCGCGGATCATCGCCATCATCTTCTCGGTCGCGAAGTTGCGGACGTCCTCCAGCCACATCTCTTCGGGCTGGTCGATCAGCGCCTCGCCGTATTCGGCGGCAAGCGCCTCGCCCACCTCGATCAGGTAGTCGCCGGGATAGAGCCCCTCGGCGATCTCGGGGGAATAGCCGCAGGCCTCGCGGTAGCGTTCGTAGGCGGACCGCGCCAGCACGTCGACCTGCGCGCCGCCGTCGTTGATGTAGTATTCGCGCGTGACCTCGTAGCCTGCGTAATGCAGCAGCGAGGCAAGCGCATCGCCGAAGACCGCGCCGCGCGCGTGGCCGACGTGCATCGGCCCGGTCGGGTTGGCGGAGACAAACTCGACGTTGATCTTCTGCCCCGTGCCCATCTGCGAGCGGCCGAAGGCAATCCCCTCTTCCAGGGCGTCGCGCACGACGCCCTGCCAGACCGCGGCGGCGAGCCTGAGGTTCAGGAAGCCCGGCCCCGCCACTTCGGCCGACCGGATGCGCGCGTCATGCAGCAACTGGCCCGCCAGCGCCGCGGCGATGTCGCGGGGCTGCTTGCCGGACGGCTTCGCCAGCACCATCGCGGCGTTCGTCGCCATGTCGCCATGCGCCGGGTCGCGCGGCGGTTCGACCGTCACGGCCGAGGTATCGAGCCCTGCGGGCAGTTCGCCTTCGCGTTCCAGCACCGCCAGCGCCTCGATCACGAGGGTGCGGATTTCCGAGAAGAGGTTCATGTCAGCCTTCCTTGAGACGTCCCGGGGTTTATCACCAAGGCGCCGCAGGTCAACGCCCCGCCGGAGGCGAGAGGTGTCCACCTTCTGCCTGCCCGCCTGCGCGCCGCCCCGGACCGGCGTCACCACTCGGGCGAATAGCGGCTCGTCATCACATAGTCCTTGCGCGGGCCGCGGACGGTCCAGACCGCTTTCCAGCGCGGCCAGCCGCTGAAATCGTACGCGACCTCGTAGCGGTCCGGGGCACAGTCATGGGCTGCCTCGGCGCGCGGGCCGGGGAGGAAGGAATGGAACGGGCGGCCGTCTTCGAAACAGACCGCGATCCTGTCCCCCTCGGCGCGCCAGATATAGCGCCGCGTTGCCTGCATCGCGGGCGCGTCACCGTAGGACAGCGTCCCGGTCTCCTCGCAGGCAAGGCCCGTGCCTTGGGGGGAGAAGAGGGCCCACCCCTCCAGCCGCCCGGTAAGGCCGCCGCGCGCGTCCCTGATGACGCGGGAAAGGCGCCAGCGCCCCAGGAAGTCGAAAAGCTCACATTTGCGGATCATGTTCCGTTACCAGGGATCTGCCCACTCGCCCGAGAGTCGAATATCGTGTATGCACGGCGCCATGCCAGATCGGAGGCCATGCGATGCGATCCCCCACCGTCCTGTCCCTCCCCGCATTGTGTCTAGTGCTGCCGTTTCAGGGCGCCTTCGCCCAACCCTGGACGGCCGAGGTTTATGGCGGCGTTGTGCTTGAGCGGTCCGAGGACTATTCGGAAGCTTCCGGGTCTCCGACGGCCTTCGACCTCGACAGCGGCACCGCCCTTGGCCTCGGGCTTTACACGGATGCATGGGCGCCCGGGTTCGAGCTTGGTCTGGATCTCATGAGCACCCGGGCCGGGTACACGGGCTTCGCTACCGGCGTCAACACGCTGTCTCTGATGGCAGTGGCGCGCGTCCCGTTCCAGCTTGGGCCGACGGCCGAAGGGTATGTGGGCGCCGGCCTCGGCGCGATAAGGGTCGAATATGACGGCGCGGACCAGTTTCCGACCTTCACCGGCAACGAGACGGTGGCCGGAGGACAAGTCAGTCTGGGCGTCCGTTACGGCCTTTCGGCGCAAACTGGCCTCTTCGCCGAGATCAAGCATCAGGCCGCCTTCGACGATGCCGATTTCGTCGCGCCGGCGGCACGAGTCACGCAGAGCTACGGCGCGACCTCGGTGGTGGTCGGGCTGAGCTTCGATTTCTGACAGCCCTTGATCCCCTCGGGAGTGCGCGGCGGCATGTCAAGCGACTTGCCGCCCACGACTCCACCCACTATGAGCCGGCCCAACCGTCACGAGAGGCCCGCGCATGATCCCCCGCTATTCCCGCCCCGAAATGGTCGCCATCTGGTCGCCCGAGACGCGGTTCCGCATCTGGTTCGAGATCGAAGCGCATGCGGGCGACGCGATGGCGGACATCGGCGTGATCCCGAAGGACAACGCGGCCGCCGTCTGGAAGGCCAGGGACGTGGCCTTCGATGTCGACCGCATCGACGAGATCGAACGGGTGACCAGGCACGACGTGATCGCCTTCCTGACCCACCTGTCCGAAATCGTGGGGGCCGAGGAAGCGCGCTTCGTGCACCAGGGCATGACCTCGTCCGACGTGCTCGACACAACGCTGAACGTCCAGCTCTGCCGCGCGGCCGATATCCTGCTGGCGGACATGGACGCGCTTCTGGCCGCGCTCAAGCGCCGCGCGATGGAGCACAAGTATACAATCCGCATCGGCCGCAGCCACGGCATCCATGCCGAGCCCACGACGATGGGCCTGACCTTCGCGCGCTTCTACGCAGAGATGGAGCGCAACCGCAACCGGCTGGAGAAGGCGCGCTGGGAAATCGCCACTGGCGCGATCTCGGGCGCGGTCGGGACCTTCGCCAATATCGACCCGCGGGTCGAGGACCACGTCTGCAAGATGATGGGCCTGCGCCCCGAGCCGATCAGCACCCAGGTCATCCCGCGCGACCGCCACGCGATGTTCTTCGCGACACTGGGCGTTATCGCCAGCTCCATCGAGAATGTCGCGATCGAGATCCGCCACATGCAGCGCACCGAGGTGCTGGAGGCCGAGGAGTATTTCTCGCCCGGCCAGAAGGGCTCGTCCGCGATGCCGCACAAGCGCAACCCGGTCCTGACCGAAAACCTGACGGGCCTTGCCCGCATGGTCCGGTCGATGGTCATCCCGGCGATGGAGAATGTGGCCCTCTGGCATGAACGCGACATCAGTCATTCGTCGGTCGAACGCATGATCGGACCGGACGCGACGATCACGCTGGACTTCGCGCTGGCCCGCCTGACAGGCGTGATCGACAAGCTGGTGGTCTATCCAGAGAACATGATGCGCAACCTCGACCGGTTCCGCGGCCTGGTCCATTCGCAGCGGGTCCTGCTGGCGCTGACCCAGAAGGGCGTCAGCCGCGAGGACGCCTATCGGCTGGTCCAGCGCAACGCGATGAAGGTGTGGGAGGAAGGCAAGGACTTCCTGACCGAGCTCAAGCAGGACATGGAGGTGCGCGCCGCCCTGTCCGAGGCCGAGCTGGAGGACAAGTTCGACCTCGGCTATCACACCAAGCATGTGGACACGATCTTCGCGCGCGTCTTCGGCGAGGGGTGAAACGCCACGCGGGCGCCCTATACTCTGGTGCGAACGATACCGGAGGTCCCATGCGTTTCGCTGCCGTCCTTGCGCTCTGCCTCGCGCCCCTGCCCGCCCTTGCCGTGATGGACGAGGAGGAGGCGCCCCCCGCGCCCACGCCGACCACGACGAACTGTGCCGAAGGCTATGTGTGGGATGCCGTCAGGGGCAGCTGCGTCGCGCCCGAGCAAAGCGGGCTCGATGACGACGTCCTTTTCCGCGCGGCGCGCGAACTGGCTCATGCCGGGCGCTATGACGACGCGATCCGGGTGGCGCAGGCGATGGCCGAACCCGAGGGCGACAGGGCGCTGACGGTTCTGGGTTTCGCGCACCGCAAGGCGGGCCGCATCGACGAGGGCATGGCGCTCTACGCGCGGGCAATCGAGGCCAATCCGGACAACCTCCTGGCGCGGTCCTACCGGGGCATGGCCTATGTGGAATCGGGCGAGCTGGACCTCGCGCGCGCTGAACTGGCCGAGATCGAAGCGCGTGGAGGTGCAGGGGGTTGGCCGGCCGAGGCGCTTTCCGCAGCGCTGCTAAAACAGGCAGGATTCGTGTACTGATCCGGCCAAGAGCCCCCCGTGCCAGTTTTGGCTGCGCCACGAACGCATGTCGTGATATGATTGAAGGCTGACAAACATGAGGAGACGCACATGACTGCACGACTGGTCCTGACCGCCATCCTGATCACGCTTGGGCCGACACTGGCCAGCGCCGCCTGCATGCACGACGACACCAGGTCGAGCACGACCGCGCTCTGCGCGCAGGGCCAGACCTGGGACAGCGTTTCGCAGTCCTGCGTCGACGCCAGCGCCTGAGCATCGCGCCCGCCTTAGCGGTGCGTTAACGCGCCCCCTGCATCCTGCGAGCGACTCGCAGGCACGTCGGGGGTATAATGTCGGAACCGGACTTCTTGGGCGCGACGGCCCCGGCCGTCTCCGGAGCCATGGCTGCCGCACTGACCAGACGGCAGAAAGCCGCCGTGATCGTCCGGCTGGCGTTGTCCTCGGGCGAAGGGCTGCCTCTCTCGGAGCTTCCGGAAGCCCAGCAGGCGGAACTGACCCGCGTGATGGCCGAAATGTCGGCCGTCGACCGCGAAACGCTCCATGCGGTCGCCCGCGAATTCGCGGCCGAGGTCGAACGGATCGGGCTTTCGTTCCCGGGTGGCCTCGACGGCGCGCTCGACACGCTGGAAGGACACATCAGCCCCTCGGCCGCGGCCGCGCTGCGCCGGCAGGCGATGGCCTCGGGGGCGGGCGACCCCTGGCCCCGCATCGCCGGGATGGGGACCGAGAAGCTGCTCGAGACGCTTCAGGTCGAAAGCACCGAAGTGGGGGCAGTCCTTCTGTCGAAACTCTCCGTCACGCGCGCGGCGGACCTGCTGGGCCAGTTGCCGGGACCGCGTGCGCGGCGGCTCGTGCAGGCCATTGCCGAAACCAACCGCATCAGACCCGAGAACGTGCGCCGCATCGGCCTCGCGCTGCTCCAGCAGTTCGAGGCCGAACCCGAAGCTGCCTTCGATACCTCTCCGGTCGAACGCGTGGGCGCGATCCTGAACTATTCGCCCTCGGCCACCCGGGAGGACGTGCTGGAGGGGCTGGAACAGGAGGATGCCGACTTCGCGGCCGAGGTGCGCAAGGCGATCTTCACCTTCAAGGACATCCCGCGCCGCATCGACCCGCGCGACATCCCCAAGATCCTCAAGGAATGCGAGTCTTCTGCCGTTGTGACCGCGTTCGCCGCCGCGCTGGCGGGCGACGAGGGCGCGGCGGCGGCCGCGGACTACCTGCTGTCGAACATGTCGCAGCGCATGGCGGGCCAGCTGAGGGAGGAGATCGCCGACCGCGGCAAGGTCAGGCCCGGCGACGGCGACGCCGCGATGGGGCAGGTCGTCGCCGCCATCCGCGCGCTCGAGTCGCGGGGCGAGATCGTCATGCGCTCGAACGACGGCTAGGGAACCGGCCGGCTCGGGCCGGCCATTGCATGGCCGGGCGCGGTCGCATATGCCGCCTCAATGTCGAACGCCGCCACGTCCTCGCCCGCCCGGGTGACCGCACTTGCGCAGGGCTCCGTCGGGCGCGCCATCGCGCTGATGGTGCTGGCGGTGTTCCTGTTCACTCTTATGGACGCGCTGGCGAAGGCCCTGACCCCGCTCTATGGGACCGTGCAGACGGTCTGGGCGCGCTACGCGGGACAGACGGCTATCGTGATCCTGATCGTGGTTGCGCGGTATCGCCCGGCGCTCCGGACGCGGTTCCCGGGACTTCAGTTCGCGCGGTCGCTCTTGCAGTTCGGCGCCTCGGCGCTGTTCTTCACGTCGCTTTCCTACATTGGCCTGGCCGAGGCAACCGCCATCACCGACCTCAACCCGGTCCTCATCACGCTGGGCGCCGCCCTGTTCCTGGGCGAACGGATCGGCCCGCGGCGGCTGTTTGGCGTGCTGGCCGCGCTGGTCGGGGCGATGATCGTGATCCGGCCCGGGTCGGACGTGTTCTCGGCAGCGGCGCTGCTGCCGCTGGGCACGGCCTTCTGCTACGCAGGTTATGCGCTGCTGACCCGGCTGGTTGGGCGCGAGGAAAGCGTCTGGACCTCGCTTCTCTACACCGCGACCTTCGGAACCCTTTTCGCGACGGTCGCCTTGCCGTGGCACTGGATACCGCCGTCGGGCTGGGGGTTGGCGGGACTCTGCGGAATCGGCCTTCTGGGGGCTGCGGCGCAGCTCTGCCTGATCCGGTCCTTCACCATGGCCGAGGCCGGCGCCGTCGCGCCCTTCGGCTATGTCGGGCTGATCTTCGCGACCGCCTGGGGGATGCTGTTCTTCGGCGAATACCCCGATTTCTGGACGGTCGTCGGCGCGCTTGTGATCGTGGGGGCCGGGATTTATGTCTGGCACCGCGAGACGCGGGTGCAAGGCTCTCGCGACGCCTGAATGCGGCGCTGGAGGACACTTGCAGCGGACGTTCCGTGACCGGTTGGAGAACATTGTGCTGCGGGGCCTGATCGGGCTCGCGCTGCTTCTGCCCTATCCGCCGCGCGTGCGCCTGATCGGCGCGATGACCCGCAGCGTCGTGGCGCCGCTGGCCGGATACATGCGGCGCAGCCGCGAGAACCTCGCGCTGATCTTCCCCGAGATGCCCGCGGCCGAGCGTGAGCGGATCGCCCGCGCCGCCGCCGACAATGCCGGACGCACCCTGGTCGAGATCTTCTCGGGCCGCGCCTTCGTCGAACGTGCGGCGACCGCGCCCGTGACCGGCCCCGGGATGGAAGCGATCGAGGCCGCCCGCGCTGCGGGGCGACCCGTGATCCTGTTGACCGGGCATTTCGGCAACTACGACGTCGTGCGCGCCTGGTTCGCCGGACGAGGGATCGAGGTCGGCGGCCTCTACAAGCCGCTCGCCAACGAAGGCTTCAACGCCTTCTACGAAACCAGGATCGCCGCCGTGAATGGCCCGATCTTCGAACGCGGGCGCCGGGGCCTTGGCCGGATGGTCTTGCATTTGCGACAGGGCGGCATGCTGTTCCTGCTGTTCGATCAACGCATCTGGGCGGCCGAGCCGATGGATTTCCTGGGCCATCCCGCCCTGACCGCGACCTCGGCCGCGGAGATGGCGCTGAAATACGACGCGCTGCTCGTCCCGGTCTACGGCATCCGTCAGCCTGACGGTCTGAGCTTCGAATTCGCGACCGAGGCGCCCATCCCGCACAGCGACCCGATGACGATGATGCAGCTTGCCTCGGACAGTCTGGCCGCGCGGGTCAGGGCACATCCGGAACAATACTTCTGGATCCACCGCCGCTGGAAGCTCTGAGCCTAACGCAGGACCGCCGCCGCGACGATCTCGCCCGGGCCTTCCCGTTGGAGGATCACCGCGGCAGGGTCGCTTCCGCTCACCTCGGTCGACATCTCCACCGGTTCGGCGCCGGACCATTCCCCCAGGATACGCCAGTCAGTGACGATGTTGGTGTAGGTGATCGTCCGGCCCGCATTCTCGCCACGATGGATCTCGACCGTGGCCGAAGGCATGTAGCGGACGAGCTGGACGAGCACCTCGCCCACTGGCCCCGCCGCGGGTTCGAGACGGATCATGGCGACGTCGCCCGACCGCGACACGTGCAACGTGACCGGCTCGGCGAGGTCGGCATGCCGTTCCAGCAGCACGCCGAGCTCCATTTCCCTGGTGCCGACCAGATGGTCCACTCCGCCGACGATCATCTGCGGCGTATAGACCGTCCGGCTTCCCGCGACACGGGCGTAGGCCTTCTGCCGGTTGCTGAAGGCGGGGTTCGCGAAACTGTCCTTCCAGCCGATGTAGTCCCAGTAATCGACATGCAGCGCCAGCGGCAGGACATCCTCCCGCGCGGCAAGGCGGGCGAACAGATCGTCGGCTGGCGGGCAGGAGGAACAGCCCTGCGATGTGTAGAGCTCGACGACGACCAGCCGGTCCTGCGCCACGGCGGCCCCTGCGGAGCACATCATCATTGTCGCAAAGGCCGCAGCACCGATTCTCGTCACCATTGCCGTCTCTCGTTCCTACAGGGTGCCATCGACCCTAGTTGAGCCGTCATGCACCTGCCAATCAAGGATTTGCGAGAAGGCGTGAAACCCTTTCGCGATTTTTGGTGCACCACGGTATACAAATCGACGCATCCCCCTTGATCGACATCCTGCGATGCGGCAGGAGATGCGCCAGACACGTCCCCTACTCGCAAGGAAGGAACGCACGCCCATGCCCATCGTTACCGGCCACGACAGTGCGAAGACCCGCCGTACGCTTTCGGCTGGCGGGCAAACGGTCTCGTATTACTCGATCCCGGCCGCCGAGGCCGCAGGTCTCGGGACGTTCTCGAACCTGCCGGCATCGCTCAAGGTGGTGCTCGAGAACATGCTGCGGTTCGAGGACGGCAAGACCGTTACGCTGGACGATATCCGCGCGTTTGCCGACTGGGGAAAGATGGGCGGCAGGAACCCGCGGGAAATCTCGTATCGCCCGGCGCGCGTCCTGCTTCAGGACTTCACCGGCGTCCCGGCCGTCGTCGATCTGGCCGCGATGCGCGACGCCATCATCTCGCTGGGCGGCGATGCCGAGAAGATCAACCCGCTGAACCCGGTCGACCTGGTCATCGACCATTCGGTGATGGTCGACGAATTCGGCAACCCGCGCGCGTTCCAGTTGAACGTCGACCGCGAATACGAACGGAACATGGAGCGTTACGTCTTCCTCAAGTGGGGCCAGAACGCGTTCGACAACTTCCGCGTCGTGCCTCCGGGCACCGGCATCTGCCACCAGGTGAACCTCGAATACCTGGCCCAGACGGTCTGGACCGACACCGACCAGAACGGCGAGACGGTGGCCTACCCCGACACGCTGGTAGGCACCGACAGCCACACGACCATGGTCAACGGCCTGGCCGTCCTGGGCTGGGGCGTCGGCGGGATCGAGGCCGAGGCCGCAATGCTGGGCCAGCCGGTGTCGATGCTGATCCCCGAAGTCGTGGGCTTCAAGCTGACCGGGCAGATGCCCGAGGGCACGACCGCCACCGACCTCGTGCTTAAGGTCGTCCAGATGCTGCGCAAGAAGGGCGTGGTGAACAAGTTCGTGGAATTCTACGGCGAAGGGCTCGACCACCTGCCGCTGGCCGACCGCGCGACCATCGCCAACATGGCCCCCGAATACGGCGCGACCTGCGGCTTCTTCCCGATCGACGGCGAGACACTGCGCTACCTGCGCCAGACCGGCCGCGATGAGGCGCGCATCGCCCTGGTCGAGGCCTACGCCAAGGAAAACGGCATGTGGCGCGGCGCGGACTATGCACCGGTCTATACCGACACGCTGGAACTCGACATGTCGACGGTCGTCCCGGCGATCTCGGGACCGAAGCGCCCGCAGGACCACACGCCGCTGACGCAGGCAGCCGATGGCTTCTACAAGGTCGTGTGCGACTACCGCGGCATCGACGCGAGCGACGCGGCCAAGGACATGGCCGCCGAGGGCCCCGCCCCCACGCTTCCGCGCAACAACCTCAAGCACGCCTCGGTCGAGGGGCAGGACTACCAGCTGCATGACGGCTCGGTCGTGATCGCCGCGATCACGTCCTGCACCAACACGTCGAACCCCTATGTGATGATCGGTGCGGGCCTGGTCGCGCAGAAGGCCCGCGCCCTGGGCCTGAACCGCAAGCCCTGGGTCAAGACCTCGCTCGCACCCGGCTCGCAGGTCGTGGCCGAATATCTGAAGGCCGCCGGCCTTCAGGACGATCTCGACGCCATGGGCTTCAACCTGGTGGGCTTCGGCTGCACGACCTGCATCGGCAATTCGGGCCCGCTTCAGCCCGAGATCTCGAAGGCGATCAACGACAACGACCTGATCGCCGTGGCCGTCCTGTCGGGCAACCGCAACTTCGAGGGCCGGATCAGCCCCGACGTGCGCGCGAACTACCTGGCCTCACCGCCGCTGGTCGTGGCCTACGCCATTGCGGGGGACATGAACATCGACCTGACCACCCAACCGCTGGCGCACACGCCGGACGGCAAGCCGGTCTACCTCAAGGACATCTGGCCGACACAGAAGGAAATCGCCGAGCTGGTCGAAAAGACCGTGACGCGCCAGGCCTTCCAGACGAAATACGCCGACGTCTTCAAGGGCGACGAAAGGTGGCAGGCCGTGAAGGTCACCGACAGCCTGACCTACGACTGGCCCTCGACCTCGACCTATGTCCAGAACCCGCCCTACTTCCGCGGCATGGGCCACCAGCCCGGCAAGATCGAGGATATCGTGGGCGCAAGGCCGCTCGCCATCCTCGGCGACATGGTGACGACCGACCACATCAGCCCGGCAGGATCGTTCAAGGAGACGACGCCCGCCGGCCGCTACCTGGTGGAGCGCCAGGTGGCGGTGCGCGACTTCAACTCGTATGGCGCCCGCCGCGGCAACCACGAGGTGATGATGCGCGGCACCTTTGCCAACATCCGCATCAGGAACGAGATGCTGGACGGTGTCGAAGGCGGCTACACCAAGGGTCCCGACGGCCAGCAGATGGCGATCTTCGACGCCGCAATGGCATGGAAGGAAAAAGGCGTCCCGCTGGTCGTGATCGGCGGCGTCGAATATGGCGCAGGCTCTTCGCGCGACTGGGCGGCGAAGGGCACCGCACTTCTCGGCGTCAAGGCCGTCATCGCCGAAAGCTTCGAGCGCATCCACCGTTCGAACCTGGTCGGCATGGGCGTCATCCCGTTTGAGTTCACCGGCGGCGACAACCGCAAGTCGCTGGGTCTGAAGGGTGACGAGACCTTTGACATCAAGGGGCTGTCGGGCGACCTCAAGCCGCTGTCCGAGGTGCCCTGCACCATCACCTACGCCGACGGCAGCCAGAAGACCATCATGCTGAAGTGCCGGATAGATACCGCCATCGAGATCGAATATGTCGAGAACGGTGGCGTGCTGCACTACGTGCTGCGGAACCTCGCCAAGGCGGCCTGAGCCGCGGGCGAGGTCCGGAACGATCCCGGCGGGCGCCCCACGCGGGCGCCCGTCACACTTTTGCCCCACCGAGAACACACGAGCGCCAACCTGTCCAAAAGTCAGGTTGTCCGAATCCGCAACTCAAGCCATAGCAGTAGTAGCTGGGCCTTGGGGGGCCGCTACAACTGGTCGGCGGGGGTGATTATGGCAGTTTCGATGCCGTGGCTTGAGGTGTTGTTCTTCACCGCCCTGATCAGTGTTGCGCAATTCACCTGAACGCCGTCAGCGCGCAGCCTCGATCGCAGGCAGAATGCGCTTTTCATAGATGTCGCGGGTTACCGGCCCGGCGAACCTCAGCCGTATGACACCCTCGCCGTCGATGACATAGGTTTCGGGCACGCCGTAGAGCCCCCAGTCGATTCCAGTCCGCCCCGTCGCGTCTGCCCCGAGCGCCTCGTAGGGGTTCCCGAGTTCGTCCAGGAACGCGAGCGCCTTTTCGGGATCGTCCTTGTAGTTGATGCCGTAGATCGGCACGCCGCTGTCGGCGATCTCCATCAGGATCGGATGCTCGATCCGGCAGGGCGCGCACCAGCTGGCCCAATAGTTGACCAGTTTCACGCCGGGTTCGCGCAGGGTTTCGTCGGTGAAGGGCAGCCCCTCGCCCAGCTGGGTCAGGACGACGGCCGGCGCCTCCTGCCCCTCGCGGGCCGAGGGCAGCGCATCGGGGTCGTCGCGGAACATGCCGGCGGCAAAGAGCCCTGCCAGAAGCGCGAAGATCGCGGGCGGCAGAAGGACGAGCGGCTTAACGGCCAAGGGTCTTGCTCCGGGCTTCGGCCTCGTCCAGGGCGCGGCGCACGCGGACGGCACGCACCAGCGACCAAACGACCAAGAGCGCGATCAGAAGGATCGAGATGGCATAGGCCGACATCACTTCGACCGCATATCGTCCAAGATCTGGCATCAGGCCATCCTTTCCCGCGCCACCAGCGCCTTCAGCCGACGGGCGCGGATCTCGGTCCGGGTGCGCATCAGAAGAAGCGCGACAAAGAACAGCACGAAGCCGACGATGCAGACGACCAGAGGCAGCCAGAAGACGTCATGGACGTTCTCCTCCTTGTCCAGCGACAACGAGGCGGCCTGGTGCAGGCCCTGGTTCCAGAACAGCACGGCATAACGCGACAGCAGCGCGAAGACCGACCCGACCAGGCACAGGACCGCCGTCAGGTCGGCCGCGGTGTCGGGGTTGTCGATCGCCTCCCACAATGCGATGTAGCCCAGGTAGAACAGGAACAGGATCAGGAAGGAGGTCAGCCGCGGGTCCCAGGCCCACCAGGTGCCCCACATCGGCTGGCCCCAGATCGCCCCGGTGATCAGCGCGACCACCGTCATCGTCACCCCGATGGGCGCCGCCGCCTTGGCCGCCAGCGCGCTGACGTGGTGGCGGCGGATCAGCCAGATCAGCGAGGTGACGAGCATCATCACCCAGATGTTGATCGCCATCATCGCGGACGGGACGTGCAGGTAGATGATCTTGACGGTCGACCCCTGGCGGAAGTCGTCCGGCGTGAAGAAGAACCCCCAGACCAGGCCGGCCACCAGCGTCACCGCGGCAAGCCCGGAGAACCACGGCAGCATCCAGCCCGAGGTCTGCATGAACTTCTTGGGGTTGGCATATTCCCAGATCGACATGGTGCTGACTTAGGCTCGGTGCATCTCAGGCGCAATTCACTAGCACGTCTTTGGGCTAGCGCAGGTTGACGCGGATTGCCGCAGCCGCCGCGAACGGCAGAAGCGCCGCAGCTCCGGCAGTGATCCCGCCGACCAGCAGGAGGGGCGTCAGCGCGTCGGTCCCTTCGGACCCGCGACGCACGGATTCGGCCCCGAAGATCAGCGTGGGGACGTAGAGCGGCAGGACGAGTAGCGACAGCAGAAGCCCGCCCCGCCGCACGCCCACGGTCAGCGCCGCGCCGAACGCTCCGATGAAGGACAGCGCGGGCGTCCCGATCGCCAGCGACGCGACAAGCCAGCCATAAGCAGGCCCCGGCAGGTTCAGAAGAATGCCCAGCACGGGCGCGACCAGGGTCAGCGGCAGGCCCGTGGTCAGCCAATGTGCCAGCGCCTTGACCGCCACCGCCCCTTCCAGCGGAACTGGCGCGGTCGCAAGCAGGTCGAGCGAGCCGTCCTCGTAATCCGTCTGGAACATCCGGTCCAGCGACAGAAGGCATGCCAGAAGCGCGCCGACCCACAGGATGCCGCCGGCGATCAGTGCGAGCGTCCCGCCCTCGGGACCGACGCCGAAGGGGACCAGCGTCGCAACGATCAGGAAGAACGCCAGCGCCAGCCCGAATCCTCCGCCCGAACGGAAGGCCAGTCTCAGGTCGCGGGACAGAAGCGCGATCACCAGGCGTCCTCCACCGGGCGCAAGCTGTCGGCCCTGGCGCGGAAGCCGCCCACGTCGAGATCGGACGCCTCGGGCAGGCCGAGGTCGATATGGGTCGCTATCACGGCCGCGCCGCCTGCCTCCAGATGGGCGCGAACGACTTCCGCGAAATGGCCCACGGCGGTCGAGTCGAGTGACACGGTGGGTTCGTCCAGCGCCCAGACGGGGCGGCCGGTCACCAGAAGGCGCGCCAGGCTCGCCCGCCGCTTCTGCCCGGCCGACAGGTCCGCCACGCGGCGGTGGGCAAGGTCCGCGATGCGATAGGCCTCCATCGCCGCCTGTGGACCGGCGGGGTTGCCGTAGACGCTGGCCCAGAAAGCAAGGTTCTCTGCCACGGTCAATGCGGGCTTCAGCCCGTCGGCATGCGCGCCATAGGCGATGGCGTCCGGCGCCGCATCGATCACGCCCGCAAGCGGCGGCTGGAGACCGGCCAGAGTGCGCAGCAGCGTGGTCTTTCCCGATCCGTTCGGCCCGCGCAGGATCAGGGCCTCGCCGGCCGCAACAGCGAACGACAGGCCCGCGACGACGGGAACTCCGCCGCGCGCGCAGGCCAGGTCTGTGACGGAAAGCAGCCTCATGCCAGTCGGCTTAGCCCATTGGCGCGAAGGCGAAAAGCTCCATCAGACCGGCAGCAGCGCCGCACCGATGCGCCGGCCTTCCGACAAGAGGACATTGTAGGTCCGGCAGGCCGTGGGCGAGGCCATGATCTCGACCCCGATCCTGGCACTCTCGACCGCCTCGCGGAAGGCCGCCGGCAGGGGCGCAATCTCGGCTCCCGTGCCGACGAAAAGCACGTCCAGGGCGCCCGCTGCGCCGAGGATGGCCGCGGTTTCGTCATAGCCCGCCCAGGGCCGGACCCCTGTGGGAAGGATCAGGAGGGCGCCGTGATGCACCGCGCCGCCAACCCGGAAGAATCCGGGGCCATAGCCGTCGACAGGACGGGCGTCGGTATAGGTGATCTCGGTCAGTCGCATGGCCCTTCTTCTAGCCCCAAACCGGCAGACCGGCAATCAGTGCGGCGAGGATCGTCCCGTAGGCCGCACGGCGGTAGAGCATCTCGTGCTCGGGCCGGAACAGGGCCTGCCCCAGCAGACCGCCCAGCCCATAGGGCAGCAGAAGCAGCAGACCGAGCCAGAGCGCCGGCCAGCCGATGGCGCCCTGCACCGCCATCTGGGGCAGGAGAAGCAGGCTTATCAGCGTCAGGAAGACCAGTGTATTGGCCCGAGTCGGTCCGGCCGGGGCGCCCGCACCGAGGTTGAACAGGATCACGATGGGCCCCATCAGCCCCGTCGCGCTACCCAGGATGCCGGTCGCACCGCCGACGGCGAGGCGCGCGGCCGGCCCCGGCGCAACGCGGTAGCGCCATCCGGCCATCAGCGCCGCCAGCGTGACCGCGACAACGCCCGAGATGACCAGCCGCAGGCTGACGGGATCCACGACCGTCAGAAGCCATACGCCCAGCGGCATGGTCACGAACCCGGCACCGACCATCGTCAGGACCTGACGCCTGTCGGTCGCAGGCCATGCGCGCGGCACCAGCGTGATGAGGGACACGACGGCCGACACGTTCAAGGCGGCGACGGCGAGTGCGGGCGGGATGATGAGCGTCGCCAGCGGCATGAAGATCAGCGCCGCACCGAAGCCCACGAAGCCGTAGACCGCCCCGGCGAGGAACGTCAGCGCGACCAGCCACGGCAGCCCAGGCAGCGCGAGCGCCGCCTGAAGCCCGTCAGGCATCGGCGTCTGCGAACTGCGTGCCGCCCGCGCCGGGTTCCTTCGGCGGCGTCCGGTTCACGCCCAGGAACAGCACCACGTTCTTGGCGACATAGACAGAAGAATAGGTCCCGACCACGATGCCCCAGGTGATCGCGAAGACGAAGCCGCGGATCACGTCGCCACCCAGGATCAGAAGCGCGATGAGCGCGATCAGCGTGGTGCCCGAGGTCATCACCGTCCGGCTGAGCGTCTCGTTGACCGACAGGTTCATCACGTCGCGCAACGGGAGTTTCTTGTATTTCATCAGGTTCTCGCGCAGGCGGTCGAAGACCACGACCGTGTCGTTGATCGAATAGCCCAGGATCGTCAGCAGCGCGGCCACGATGGCCAGGTCGAACTTGATCTGGAACAGGGCGAAGATGCCGATGGTCACGATCACGTCGTGGATCAGAGCGACCACCGCACCGACGGCGAACTGCCATTCGAAGCGCAGCCAGATGTAGACGAGGATCCCCAGCGTGGCGCCGAGGACGGCGAGGACCGCCGAGATGATCAGCTCGCCCGAGACCTTGGGGCCGACGGATTCGACCGCCGGGAACGTGATCGACGGATCGACGGTCTTGAGCGCCTCTTCGACCGCCAGGATCGTCTCGGCCGGCACGGATTCCTGCCCGTCCTGTGCCTGAATGCGGATCTGGGCCACGTTCTGGTCCGGCCCGAAGGTCGGATCGAACACCTCGGTGATCGACACGTCCCCCAGCCCCAGAGGGCTGATCGCATCGCGGTATGCGCCGACATCGACAGGCTGGGTCGACTCGGTGCGGATCGTCGTGCCGCCCTGGAAGTCGATGCCGAAGTTGAGGCCCATGACCAGCCACAGCACCAGCGATACCACCACCGCCAGCGCCGAGGCGCCGAAGGTCAGCGGCGCATACTTGAAGAAGTCGATCGTCGTGTTGTCGGGAACAAGCTTCAGGCGCATGACACCCTCCTACACGACGATGGTCTTGGGGCGACGGCGCTCGAACCATGTCACCATGATCAGGCGCGTCACGAAGAAGGCGGTGAAGACCGAGGTGATGATGCCGATGCCCAGCGTGATCGCGAACCCGCGCACCGGACCCGAGCCGACCAGATACAGGATCACCGCCGTCAGGAAGGTGGTGATGTTGGCATCGACGATCGCACTCAGCGCCTTTTCATAGCCCAGCTCGATCGCGCGCGCCGGGCCTCGGGCGGTCTTGAGCTCTTCGCGGATCCTCTCGAACACCAGCACATTGGCATCGACCGCCATGCCGATGGTCAGCACGATTCCAGCGATACCGGGAAGCGTGAGCGTGGCGCCGATGGCCGAAAGCGCGCCGAAGATCAGAAGCACGTTCACCGCCAGCGCAAGGTTCGCGAAGACGCCGAACAGGCCGTAGCTGGCAACCATGAAGACGACGACCGCGACCATCGCGACGATGGCCGCGATGCGGCCCGCCTCGATCGAGTCCTGCCCAAGTTCCGGGCCGATGGTGCGCTCCTCCAGGAAGGTCAGCCCCGCGGGAAGCGCGCCCGCGCGCAGAAGGACTGCAAGCTGCGTCGATTCCTCGACCGTGAAGGACCCGGTGATGATGCCCGATCCGCCGGGAATATGGTCCTGGATGACGGGGGCGGAAATCACCTCCTCGTCGAGGACGATGGCGAAGGGCGAGCCGATGTTTTCGGCGGTATAGTCGCCGAACGCCCGCGCGCCGGACGGGTTGAAGCGGAAGTTGACGGCCGGGCGGCCGTTCTGGTCGAAAGTGGGCTGCGCATCGACCAGATCCTCGCCGCCGACGACCGGCGTGGGCTCCAGGACGTAGAACACCCCCTCCTCGTCCATCGACGGCAGGACCAGCGTGCGTTCGCCCGAGTCGGGCGGCGTGGCGCTGTCGGAGCGCGAAATCACGGGGTGGAAGGTCAGCCGCGCCGTCTGGCCGATCAGGTCCTTGAGTTCGGCCGCCGAGCCTATGCCGGGCACCTGGATCAGGATGCGGTCGTCGCCCTGGCGCTGGATCGTCGGTTCACGCGTGCCCGCTTCGTCCACGCGCCGCCGGATGATCTCGAGCGACTGCTGCATTGTGCGGTCGTCGGTCGCGCGCTTTTCCTCCTCGGACAGCGTCACGACGATCTCGTCGCCCTCGGCCCTGACCTCGAGATCGTTCGACCCCACGCCGGTCAGGCTGACGATGGGACGAGCCAGCGCGCCGACCACTTCGACCGCGCGGGCGATGCCGGCGGGTTCGCTGATCCTGACGCGCAGCTCGTCAGGGGCCGACGGCTGGCGCCGCACGGTGCCCACGGTCGCCCGCTCGGCCCTCAGCGCGTCGCGCACCTCCGGCCAGAGGCCGTCGATGCGATCGGCATAGACCTCGGACAGATGCACCTCGGCCAGCAGATGCGCCCCGCCCCTCAGGTCGAGCCCGAGATTGACCAGCGACGACGGCATCCAGTCCGGCCAGGCGGCGCGCGCCGCCTCCTGCTCGGGCGTGGCAATCCCCCCGGCGGCCTCGATGGCGGCTACGGCGTCGTTATGCGCCTCGACACGGGTGTAGAAGGCATTCGGCAGCGCGTAGACGAGGCCGAGGGCGCAGACGCCCAGGATCAGCACCCGCTTCCAGAGGGGGATCTGCAGCATGCCAGGTCAGTTCGAATTGGCCGGTTCGGTCTTGGACACGACCTGGGCGATGGTGTTGCGCACGACGCGCACCTTGACGTTCGGAGCGATCTCGACCTCAAGCTCCCCGTCTTCCTTGACCTTGGTCACCTTGCCGACCAGACCTCCCTGGGTGATGACCTCGTCCCCGCGGCGCAGCGCGGCGACCATGGCCTGGTGTTCCTTCAGCTTCTTCTGCTGCGGACGGATCAACAGGAACCACATGATGAGGAAGATCAGGATCAGCGGCACGAAGCTGGCGAAGGCGCTTCCGGCGCCACCGGCGGCTTGGGCGTAGGCGGGCGTGACGAACATGCATGTCCCCTTGTCGTGATGGGCCCACCGGGCCCTGATCTAATTGCCGCGCAACCTAAGTGCGGGGACGGACAAGCGCAAGGCGGCGACGGAACTTCCCCTTGCCTGTGCTTTGGGGCATATCAGGCGCGCTTGCGACCCGAAGGAGCGACCGATGCACGACATCCGCCTGATCCGCGAGGCCCCCGAGGCGCTCGACGCTGCCCTAGCACGGCGGGGTCACAAGCCGATGTCGGAGGAGATCCTGAGGCTCGACGCCGCGCGGCGGGCGAAGATCCTTGCGGCCGAGACGGCGCAGGCCGACCAGAACCGCGCCTCGAAGGAAGTGGGCGCCGCCAAGGCGCGCGGCGACGAGGCCGAGTTCGAGCGTCTGCGCGCCCTCGTGGCCGAGAAGAAGGCCGAGATCGCCCGCCTTCAGGACGAGGCGAAGGCCGACGACGACCGTCTGCGCGACCTTCTCCTGACGCTGCCGAACAGCCCCCTGCCCGAGGTTCCCGACGGCGCGGACGAACACGACAACGTCGAGATCCGGCGCTGGGGCACGCCGCGCAGCTTTGACTTCAAGCCGCTGGAACACTTCGAAATCGCGGCCGCAAGGGCGGGCATGGACTTCGAGACCGCGGCGAAACTCTCGGGCAGCCGCTTCGTCGTGCTGCGCGGTGCGGTCGCTCGCGTCCACCGGGCGCTCGCGCAGTTCATGCTGGACCTGCACACGACCGAACATGGCCTGACCGAGACGATGACCCCCGTCCTCGTCCGGGAAGAGGCGATGTATGGGACCAACCAGCTGCCCAAGTTCGCCGAGGACAGCTACCAGACGACGAACGGCTGGTGGCTCATCCCGACGTCCGAGGTCACGCTGACCAACACGGTCGCCGGCGACATCGTCGAGGAAGCGGCCCTGCCGATCCGGATGACGGCGCATACGCAATGCTTCCGCTCGGAAGCCGGCAGCGCCGGCAAGGACACCGCCGGGATGCTGCGCCAGCACCAGTTCGAGAAGGTCGAGATGGTGTCGATCACCACGCCCGACACCTCTCTGGCCGAACACGAACGGATGACGCGCTGCGCCGAAGCCGTGCTGGAACGGCTGGGCCTGCCCTACCGCACGGTCGTCCTGTGCACCGGCGACATGGGTTTCGGCGCGCAGAAGACGCACGACATCGAGGTCTGGCTGCCCGGGCAGGACACCTACCGCGAAATCTCCAGCGTCTCGGTCTGCGGCGACTTCCAGGCCCGCCGGATGAACGCCCGCTTCCGCCCAACGGGAGGTGGCAAGCCCGAGTTCGTGCATACGCTGAACGGCTCGGGCCTGGCCGTGGGCCGCTGCCTGATCGCCGTGCTCGAGAACGGGCAGCAGGCGGACGGTTCCGTCACCCTGCCCGAGGCGCTGCGCCCCTGGCTAGGCGGCAAGGGCCGGATCACGGCGGAGGGTGTGTTGGAATGAGCGAAAAGTCTCGTTGAAACTCCACCGACCTTCCCTCGCCACTTCCAGCCAAGACCGTAGGCCCCGCAGACCCGCAAACGACAGCGCCCGCCAAGAAGAGAGACCGAGGAAATGGCGACAGCCGAGCGTAGCGACAGGACCGACATCGCGCCGGCGCGACCGGATGAGGCCTCGGATGGCGCCCTGAACTACACCGAGATCATCGAAAGCCTCGGCGTGCGGGTGCCGTTCGTGCCCGAGATCATAACTCCATCCATCGAGCGCCCCTTGCGGAACGGCCGCTACGAAAGGGGAGAGGCAACCGCCTTGCAGGGTGTCCTGCGCCCGGGTGACCGTGTCCTCGAGCTGGGAGCCGGGCTCGGTCTTCTTTCGACGATTGCCGCTCTGGTTCCGGGCATCGGCTCCGTGACCGCAGTCGAGGCGAACCCCGGGCTGATCCCGATGATCCGGGAAACCCATCGCCTGAACGGAGTCGAAACGGTCGAGCTCAGGAACGCCGTCGTCACGGGAGACGAGGGAGAGGGCTCGCTTCCCTTCTATCTCAGGCGCGATTTCTGGGCGTCCTCCATGGAACCGGACTCGCGGCCCTACGAGGCTGTGGCCTCTGTCGATCGCGTGGCCCTTTCGACCCTCCTCGGGGACGTGCGCCCGACCGTCATCGTCTGTGACATCGAAGGCGCCGAGATCGACCTTTTCGATACGGTCGACCTTTCATCGGTGCGGGCCGTCGCGATCGAGCTCCATCCCAAGGTCTACGGCCCCGAGGGCGTGACGAAGGTGGAGCGCAATCTGATCGCAGCGGGCCTGATGCGCCAGCCGGGCTTCGATGGTTCCAGCGTTCAGCTGTTCGTCCGTCCGGACCCGGGCGCAGCGGAACCTCGCCGCAGGGACACGGCACCCGCAGGCTGGCCTCCGACCGACCCGCGCATCCTGGTCGCGACCTGCATGAAGGACGAAGGTCCCTTCATCCTGGAATGGATCGCCTGGCACATGGCGGTCGGCGTGACGGATTTCGTGGTCTTCACGAACGACTGCACGGACGGGACCGACCTGCTGCTCGACCGGCTGGACGCCATGGGACTCGTGCGCCACCTGCCCAACCCGGCGACCGCCTGCGGATCGACATACTTCCAGCCCGCGGCACTGGCCTATGTCCAGCAGATGCGCGTCTTCCGTGAAGCGGATTTCTTCCTTTCGATCGACGTCGACGAATTCGTCAACGTCCGCGTGGGCAAGGGCCGGCTGACAGACCTCCTGGCCGCCACGCCTGCCTTCGATGTCCTTTCGATGTTCGAGATCAACCATGGCTCGAACCGTCAGGCCGAATACCGCCGCGGCTGGGTCAAGGACCTCTTCCCACTGCACCAGAGCGAGCGCCCCGGGAAACACAAGGCACAGCGCGGGGTCAAGAGCCTGGTGCGCCTCGGCGGCCAGGTCACTCGGGTTCGCAACCACCGCCCCGACGTGTCCTCGCCCGACCACGCGGTCTGGCTCGACGGGTCGGGCCGCCCGATGCGCGCGCTGGCAGAGGACCGGTCGCTGAACGGCGCCGACTGCCGGGGTGGATACGACCTCGTGGCGCTCGATCACTTTGCATTGCGATCGGCCGACTCGTTCCTGGTCAAGATGTTCCGCGGCGACGTGGTGATCTCGGGCAAGCGCGTGTCGCAGCGTTACTGGCGCCTGCGCAACCGCAACGAGGAACAGACGAGCCGCTTCGACCTTGCCGACCCGGCCGCGCGCGAGATCCACGCCCGGCTGCTCGGCGATACCGAACTTGCGCGGCTGCACGAGGCGGCCTGCGCCGCGCACGAGGCGCGGATATCCGCGCTGCTGGCGGACGATGAATATCGCAAGCGGCGCGAGTGGATCCTGACGGAATCATGGGACTGACGGAACTTGGCAACAGGGATGGGACTTGAGCGGCATGGACACTGACACCCGACGCCTGAAGGCGATCCTCCTTGCCGCCGCGACGCTGGCCTTCGTGGTCGCGCCCGCGTTCACGCCGGGCTTCGGCGGCTTCGACCCACAGGCCTTTCCGATCCCTCAGGACGACCCGCCCGTCCAGCCGGCGGGCTACGCCTTCGGGCTCTGGGGCGTGATCTACCTCTGGCTGCTGGTGCATGCGGGCTTCGGGCTGCTGCGACGTTCCGATAACGCGGCCTGGGATGCGCCGCGCTGGCCTCTGTTCGGCTCGCTTGCCATCGGGGCGTCCTGGCTGGCGGTTGCGCAGGTCAATCCGCCGCTTGCGACCGTGCAGATCTGGGCGATGCTCGGTCTTGCGCTGGTGGCCGTCTTTCGCGCGCCCCGCGGGGAGGAGCGGCTGCTTCTCTCGGCACCGCTGGCGCTCTATGCCGGGTGGCTCACCGCGGCCAGCTGGGTGGCCGTGGGCTTTTCGCTGGGCGGATACGGCGTGATGGGCCAGACCGCGGCGGCGCTGGTGTCGCTCCTGGGCGCGGGAGCGGTGGCAGCCATCGTGCAGTCGCGGCTGGGACGGGCACCCGAATATGGCGCGGGGGTCGTCTGGGCGCTGGTCGGCGTCGTCCTGGCGAATGCCGGCATGACGAACGTGGTCGGCGGGCTGGCGGCCCTCCTCGCCGCCGCAATGGCCTGGCTGACCTACCGCGCCGCCCGGCCGGGCGCCTGATCAGACAGCCGTCGTGGCGTCGTAGCCGTAAAGCCAGTCGAACCGCCGCAGCATCGCCCGGGGCGCCAATGTCCCGCCGACGCGCAACGCCGCATGCGCCGCGACCCGAACCGCGCGGTTGCGAAGGTGATAGTTGCGCGCATTCCGTGTCGCCGCGTCGATCACGCGCGTGACACGCGGGACCCGGATCGCCTGGTAGGCCGCAAGGGCCGCTTCGGCCGTGTCATGCGCTGCAAGGCTGCCGGCAAGGGTCCACGCGTCCTCCAGCGCGAGGTTCGCGCCCTGCGCCAGGAACGGAAGCGTCGGATGCGCCGCGTCCCCGACCAGCGCCGCGACCCCGCCCATGTGCCAGCGTTCGGCGACGGGGTGCCGGAAGAGGCCCCAGAGGTGGACAGTCTCGACCCGGTCCAGAAGCGCGCGCACCCCTGGCGAAAAGCCCGCGAAGGCCGCGTGCAGCGTCACGGGGTCGTCCTGGTGGTGCCAGCCTTCCTCGGCCCAGGTCCCGCGTTCCTCGACCGCGACGAGGTTGATGAGCTCACCCCCCCGCAGCGGATAGGTGACCAGGTGCCGGCCGGGCCCCATGTGGACTGTCGCCACGCGCGCCTCGTCGCCTCGTGCGGGGACCGTCGCCCGCCAGGCCACCTGCCGCGTGAAGAACGGCACGACACGCCCGTTCAGGGCGGCCCGCACCCGCGAATGCAGCCCGTCCGCGCCGACGACCAGCGCCACTTCATGCGCGGCGCCGTCCGCGGCGGTCAGGGTCGCGCCACGCGGGCCGAGGGCAATGGAGTCGATGCGATGCCCGAGACGGATCTCGACCCCCGCCTCCCGCGCACCCTCTGCCAGAAGGTCGATCAGATCGGCGCGATGCAGGAAGTGATAGCCCGGCTCGACCGCGCCCACCGGCAGGCGCAGGACGAGGCGCCCCGCATGGTCGCGCAGTTCGACGGCCTCGGCCCGCAGTCCCGCCCTTCGCACCGCGCCACCCAGGCCCAAAGCGTCCAGGACGCGCAGGCCGTTGGGGCTGATCTGAAGGCCGGCCCCGACCTCGGTCAGGGCCCCGGCCTGCTCGATCACCGTGACCCGCGCCCCGCGCAGGGCAAGAGCGCGGGCCGCGGCCAGACCCGCGATGCCGCCGCCCAGAACCGTGATCGGTGCGCCCAGAAGTGTCATGGCCCGTGGACTAGAACGAAAAGGGCCGAGGCGCCATGCCCCGGCCCGATGTCCCGTGAAAGTGTCCCGCCGCTATTCGTCGCGGTGCACACGCTCGCGCCGCTCGTGCCGCTCCTGCGCCTCGAGGCTCAGCGTGGCGATGGGGCGCGCGTCGAGCCGCTTGAGCGAGATGGGTTCGCCCGTCTCCTCGCAGTAGCCGTATTCGCCGTTCTCGATCCGCCGCAACGCGGCATCGATCTTTGCAATGAGCTTGCGCTGCCGGTCGCGCGTCCGCAGCTCGATGGCGCGGTCGGTCTCCTCGCTGGCGCGGTCGGCCAGGTCGGGGACGTTGCGGGCGCTTTCGTGCAGACCTTCGATCGTCTCGCGGCTGTCGTCCAGAAGCTCTGCCTTCCAGGCCAGCAGCTTGCGCCGGAAATACTCGAGCTGGCGTTCGTTCATGAACGGTTCGTCTTCGGCCGGTCGGTAGTCCTCGGGCAGAAAGACCTCTGCTTTCATCTCTGCTCCCTCCTGCAGACCCGCGGTATGTTCGGTGTCCTGTTCGATCATCCGGTTCCCTCGGCGCCCGCATAGCCGCAATCCCCGGGATTGTCACTAGCTGTCGCCACCGGTTGCGGGGTTTTGACTGCATCGTTAGGTTTGGGCGACACTTCGCATCCATCCTGATCGGGAAAACCATGAAATTTCAGGGCACCGACGCCTATGTCGCCACCGACGACCTGAAGCTTGCGGTCAATGCCGCGGTGGCGCTGGAACGCCCGCTTCTGGTCAAGGGCGAACCCGGGACAGGCAAGACCGAACTCGCCCGCCAGGTCGCCAGCGCACTGGGCCTGCCGATGATCGAATGGCACGTGAAGTCCACGACCAAGGCACAGCAGGGGCTTTACGAATACGACGCGGTCAGCCGCCTGCGCGACAGCCAGCTGGGCGACGAACGGGTGCACGACGTGCGCAACTACATCCGCCGCGGCAAGCTGTGGGAGGCGTTCACCGCCCCCGGCAAGGTGGTCCTTCTGATCGACGAGATCGACAAGGCAGACATCGAGTTCCCGAACGACCTGTTGCAGGAACTCGACCGGATGGAATTCCACGTCTACGAGACCGGCGAAACCGTGCGCGCGCAGCATCGTCCGATCGTCATCATCACCTCGAACAATGAAAAGGAACTGCCCGACGCGTTCCTGCGGCGCTGCTTCTTCCACTACATCCGCTTCCCCGACATCGAGACGCTGAAGCGGATCGTCGAAGTGCATCACCCCGGCATCAAGGAACAGCTCCTGACCACGGCGCTGACGCGATTCTACGAAGTGCGCGAGACGCCGGGGCTGAAGAAGAAGCCTTCGACCTCGGAAGTGCTGGACTGGCTCAAGCTCATCCTGGCCGAAGACCTGACGGCCGAGGACCTGCGCGCGGACCCCAAGGGCGCGCTGCCGCGCCTGCATGGCGCGCTTCTGAAGAACGAACAGGACGTGCACCTGTTCGAACGGCTGGCCTTCATGGCCCGCGCAGGGCGGTAGGGCGGCCTCACTTCGCGGAAAACGCGCGCCTTTTTCACGAAAGTCTTTGTGCGCCCGGCGACTCGCGCTAGGCTCGCACGAGCAAGGACCGGGGGGTCGGAGATGACGCGATACGAGTACAAGGTGCTGCCCGCGCCGATGAAGGGCTTGAAGGTCAAGGGCGCCAGGACAACCGAGGCCCGGTTCGCCCATGCCTTGATGGAGGTCATGAACCAGTTCGGCCGCGATGGCTGGGAGTACCAGCGCACCGACACCCTGCCTTGCGAGGAGCGTGTGGGCCTGACCGGGCGCACGACGAAGTTCCAGAACATGCTCGTGTTCCGGCGCGTCATCGCAGATCGGACCACCGTCGAGGCGCCCACGGAAGCAGAGGTCGCGATCCGCCCGACCGAGGCCGCCCACCACCTGGCCGAGGAAGCTGCCGGGGATCAGCCCGCCGCTGCGCGCGACGCGGCCCCCCAGGTCGAAGGCTCCGTTGCCGCACGTCTGGCCGCAACACTGTCGGCCAAGCCGCGCGAAGGCGCCACGCCGCCCCTGCGGGCAGTGCCCGATGCGGGCAAGGCGCCTCCGCTTGGCGCACCGCGTCCGTCCGGTCTATTCCGGCCGCGCAGCGCCGAGGGCGTCCCGGCCGAATAGCGCCGGCCGGGGCTCAGCCCTCGATCTTCAGCGCCAGCGCGTGAATGCGGCCCGTGATTTCGGGCCCCAGCGCCGCGTGGACCGCGCGGTGCCGCTCGATCCGCGTCATCGGTCCGAAGGCGGGCGCACGGATCTCGACGCGGAAATGGCTTTCACCCGACCCGTCGTCGCCCGCGTGGCCGGCGTGACGGTGGCTTTCGTTGACGACCTCCAGCGACACCGGCGCAAAGGCGGCCTGAAGCCGGTTACGGATTTCGTCGGCCATGCCCATCTTCACGAACTTCCCCCTTCAATCCTGCGCCGAGAACACTAAACTCGTGCGTCCGAGTCGGAAAGGTGTGGTCCCGTGACGCAAAAATCGCCCTTTGACTTCGACATCCGCGTGTCGTCGGACAAGAAGCGCCGGAAGACCGGCCGTCGCGGCATGTCAGGCGCGTTCGAGACCTCGACGCGGGTCTGCGACCACGCCGGCTGCGAGGAGGCGGGCCAGTATCGCGCGCCGAAATCGCCTGACACGCTGGAAGACTACTGGTGGTTCTGCCGCGAGCATGTGCGCGAATACAATCTGAAATGGAACTTCTTCTCGGGCCGGACCGAGGAGGAATTCGAGAAGTTCATCGACTCCGCCCGCGTGTGGGACCGCCCGACACAGCCTTTCCGCAGGGCGACCGAGGAAGGCCGTGCCTGGGCACGGCTGGGGATCGAGGATCCGCACCAGATTCTCGGCGAAAACGGCACCAAGCGGCCGGGGCCGGAGGTGCTCGCCACGCGCCGGCTGCCCCCGACCGAACGCAAGGCGCTGGAGATCCTCGACGCGCGCGACCACTGGACCCGCGCCGAAATCCGCAAGCAGTACAAGAGCCTTGTGAAGGACCTGCACCCGGACATGAACGGTGGCAACCGCGCGGACGAGGAACGCTTGCAGGAGGTCGTCTGGGCCTGGGACCAGATCAAGGAAAGCCGTCACTTCCGCGACTGACGGGCCGGCTCAGCGCGCGGCGTCCCACAGCTGAAGGCAATCATCTCCGACCCTGCGGACTTCGGTCAGGACAAAGCGCGGCGCATCGGCCAGCCGGTCGAGGCCCATCGCGCCGAGGCCCGGCCGCCCCTCGGCCCCGATGGCCTTGCCGCCGGTGAAGACCGCGAGCCTGTCCACCACGCCCGCCGACAGCAGGCTGGCCGCCAGCGCGCCGCCGCCCTCGCAGAAGACCCGGGTCAGCCCCTCGGCCGCCAGAGCCTGCATCATGGCGGTGGCGTCCAGTTGCCGACCCTCACCCACGCTGACCTCGATCAGCCGGGCGCCGGTGTCGGCCCATGCCGCCCGGCGCGGGGCCGGCGCCTCGGCCCCGTGCAGCAGCCAGACCGGCACGTCGCGGGCGCTCTGCCCCAGATTGCCGCCTTCGGGCACGTCAAGCCGGCGGGAGGCGACCAGCCGCACAGGCTGACACGTGACCCCGAGACCCCGGACGGTCAGCGCGGGATCGTCCGCCCGCGCCGTGCCTGCGCCGACCAGCACGGCGTCATGCGTGGCGCGCATCGCGTGGACCATGCGCCGTGCCTCGGGTCCCGTGATCCATCGACTTTCGCCGGACGCGGTGGCGATGCGCCCGTCGAGGCTCAACGCCAGCTTCAGCGTCACGAAGGGCCGCCCCCGCTCCACCCGCGACAGGAAGCCCGCCTGATCCCGCCGGGCCTCGGCCTCCAGCACGCCTTCCGTGACCGCAATTCCGGCCGCCCTGAGGATCGCGATGCCGCGGCCCGACACCCGGGGGTCGGGGTCGGTCAGGGCCGTGACGACGCGGGAAATGCCCGCCGCGACAAGGGCTTCGGCGCAGGGCGGTGTCTTGCCGTGGTGGGCACAGGGCTCCAGGCTCACATAGGCCGTCGCACCCCTCGCGGCGGGACCGGCCTGGGCCAGAGCCATCGTCTCGGCATGGGGACGGCCGCCGTCCTGGGTCCAGCCGCGCCCGAGGACGCGGCCGTTCCGGACGATCACGCAACCAACGGCCGGGTTGGGCCAGACCCGGCCCAGTCCGCGCGCGCCCAAGGACAGCGCCAGCCGCATCCAGCGGGCGTCATCAGCGGGCGTGCCGCGTTCGACCGTCATTCCTCGTGGGCGGCGTCGGGCCTGAGTTCGTCGACGAAGCGTTCGAAATCGTCCGCGGCCTGGAAGTTCTTGTAAACGCTGGCGAACCGGACATAGGCCACGGTGTCGATGCGTGCCAGCGTCTCCATCACGATCTCGCCGATCGCCTTCGACGGGATGTCGGTTTCACCCATGCTCTCCAGCCGCCGCACGATGCCCGAGATCATCTGGTCGATCCGCTCGGGATCGATCGGGCGTTTCTGAAGGGCGATGCGGACCGAACGCTCCAGCTTGTCGCGGTCGAATTCCTCGCGCCGGCCGTTCGACTTGATGACGACGAGGTCACGGAGCTGGACGCGCTCGTAGGTGGTGAAGCGGCCCCCGCAGGCGGGACAGAAGCGGCGGCGGCGGATCGCGACGTGGTCCTCGGCGGGTCGGGAGTCCTTCACCTGTGTGTCCACGTTTCCACAAAATGGACAGCGCATCGCCTCTCCCTCGTTGTCCGGTGCACCTTTATCCACAGGACTATAGGGGAGCCGCTAGAATTTGGGTAGGGGCGTTTTTTCTGCCAAGATGTAGGCGTGGCGCCCCGGCTGCGGCGCTGGGCGGGCTGCACGGACTGTGCACCGGACGTGCACCGAAACTGCGCCAGTCACCCGAAATGGGCCGCGACCTCGCGCCGGTGGGGGCGGTCGCGGTGTTCGACCAGGTAGACCCCCTGCCAGGTCCCGAGCCGCGGCCGACCGCCCGCGACGGGGATCGACAGGCTGACCGGCAGCAGCGCCGCGCGCAGGTGGGCGGGCATGTCGTCGGGGCCTTCGGTCGTATGCGTCAGCCAGCGCATCGACGGGTCGTCGCCGCGCGGCGCGATCCGGGCGAGAAAGCCCATGAGGTCGTCGCGAACGGAGGGGTCGGCGTTTTCCTGCACCAGGAGAGAGCACGAGGTGTGCCGCACGAACAGCGTCATAAGCCCGTCGCCCTGCCCCGCCGTCCATCGCAGGATCTGGTCAGTGAACTCGTAGAGCCCCGGCCCCCGTGTCGCGATCGTGAATGTCGTCTGCATGGACCTTCCCCCCTCGGCGCTAGTCTTTCCGAAGAACCGAGACGCGCAACGACGGAGGCCCCGATGACACGCATGACCGCCAGGGATTTCGCGCCCGAGCTTCTTGAGCTCTACGACTACTACGCACACGGGCGCATCACGAAGCGCGAGTTCCTGGACCGCGCCGGAAAATATGCCGTGGGCGGGGTCACGGCGCTGGCGCTTCTGAACATGCTGAGCCCGGACTATGCCATGGCGCAGCAGGTGTCGTTCAACGATCCCGACATCCGGGCGGACTACATCACCTACCCCTCGCCCGACGGGCACGGCGAGGTCAGGGGCTACCTCGTCCGCCCGGCGAATGCGACCGGCCCCCTTCCCGCGGTCGTCGTGGTGCACGAGAACCGCGGGCTCAACCCCCATATCGAGGATGTCGCCCGGCGGCTGGCCAAGGCGGGGTTCATGGCGCTGGCGCCCGATGGACTGACCAGCGTCGGCGGATACCCCGGCAACGACGAGGAAGGCCGCGCGCTGCAACAGCAGGTCGACCCCGTCAAGCTGATGAACGACTTCTTCGCCGCCTTCGAACACCTGCGCGACCGCGAGGATTCGACCGGCCGCGTGGGCTGCGTTGGCTTCTGCTACGGCGGGGGCGTCTGCAACGCGATGGCGGTGGCCTACCCGGACCTCGCGGCCTCGGTCCCGTTCTACGGACGGCAGGCCGCGGCCGAGGACGTGCCAAGGATCGAGGCGCCGCTGCTGCTGCACTACGCCGAGCTGGACGAGCGGATCAACGAAGGCTGGCCCGCCTACGAGGCGGCGTTGCAGGCGAACGGCAAGACCTACACGGCGCATATCTACCCGGGTGTGAACCACGGGTTCCACAACGACTCCACCCCACGCTACGACGAGGCGGCGGCAACGCTGGCCTGGGACCGCACGGTCGCGTTCTTCCGCGAGCACCTGCAGGGCTGAGGCACGCGGCGCGTCAGGCGCCGAACAGCCGGTCGCCCTGTTCGTCGATCATCTGCCGGGCCTTGGCGACCGAAATCGCGGTGGCGTCGTCGAGCGACCCCATCGTGTCGGCGCGGATCAGCTCGTGCGTCCGGGATTCGCCGTCGACCACCTTCTCGATCCGCGCGGCGACACGGTACTGCCCGCCCTCGCGGATCGGGGCGGGGGTGATGCGGAAGCCCTTGTAGTCCTCGCCCGCCGAGGCGGGGGTGGAGGCGGGGGCGTCGTCGCGGCGAGAGCCGAAGAGGCGGGACCAGATGGGCAGGGGGAGAGTTTCGCGCGGATGGAGGGGCTGTGCAATGGGGCGCTCGATCGGCGGGTCCAGCCGGGTCTATACGCGTCGCGCCAAGGGTAGGCGCCGCATCGACGGACCCCGGCGCGGCGATGCCGCGGCGGCCTTCGGCCTCGTTCCGCGTCGGGGTGGGCTTGCCGTCACAAGCGAATGAGCGCCGCCGCTTTTTCGGGATTCAAAGCCACGAGCCCCAAATCGGCAAGGCCTCTCTTCTGGAAATCCCTGAGATTGCTCGTGACAAGGAAATCCCTTTGGGCGTAAATGTGACAGTACGCCGAATGAACATCGCACCATGAGTTTCGGAATCGTGCGAAATCCCGGCCAGCGAAGTGCTCGTCTGTCGGTTCGCCCTTCTCCCTCGACCACTTCTCTACGAAGTCAGCCATGTTTGGCGCCATGATGCTCCGGAGCTTGTCGACTAAAAGCCGGTAGATTGCCTCGTCCACATGATAGCACTGGTCCCAGAACGTGAGATCATAGACGCCTGGCGTGGGTATACGCGGCAAGTCATCAATCGAAACTGACCGCAGACGATCTTCAAACAGCTTATACGAGCCCGGAAACCCTTTGGTGTCGCGCATGTTTTCGGAAGCGGAGGTTTGCAGCAGTGCGACATCCGCCAAGCCCTGGCGGTGAGACTCCACCAGTTCTCGCACACAAGGTGCATGTTGGTCCCCTGTCTCGAGAGAGATCACGCAGTTCCAGTCGAGCGTGAACCGCTTCAACGGGTCTGCGCGCTTACCCCTCACTGATCCAGGAAACTCCGCAGCTTGCGGCTGCGGCTCGGGTGCTTGAGCTTCCTCAGCGCCTTCGCCTCGATCTGCCGGATACGCTCGCGCGTCACGCTGAACTGCTGGCCCACTTCCTCCAGCGTGTGGTCGGTGTTCATGCCGATGCCGAAGCGCATGCGCAGCACGCGTTCCTCGCGCGGGGTGAGGCTGGCCAGAACCCGCGTCGTCGTCTCC
>FWPV01000953.1_pt1 | contig 41975 bp, 47 predicted proteins | sample 2228371 | NCBI WGS metagenome assembly FWPV01 (sample SAMEA103939776, study PRJEB20133) | metagenome
TAACAGGGGCATCGACAGCGCCAATAGAGAAGCCGTTCTTGTATGCAGTCATGATGTGGTCGACGGCATTTCGTCTGCCTCCCCGGTACAGGGTGTTCGTGTCTGTGAGAAAGGGCTTTCCTCCAGCCCGTTTTACCTCTTCCACCACCGCACGAACCAGTGGAGGTGCTACGTACGCAAGATTACCTACTTCTCCCCAATGCAGCTTAATTGCGACAAGATCGTTTTGTTTGATGCATCCAGCAAGACCTGCCTTGAGAAATAGACGCTTTGTCTTATCGATGAGATTCGATCCTTCCTTGGTTCTCATATCCGCGTAGTAGACAGGGACTGTCGAACGTGACGTTCGTTCCATTGCCGTACACCTTCAATTTGGGTAGTGGTGAGAAGAGGCCCTACTATGCGTAGGGTCGACATAAGAGAGAAAAGTAACACAGGGAGGTAGGTGGGTCAATTTGGGGCGACGGGAGCGGTGTTGTACAAAAATCTCATTGACGATATCGGGGATGGATGGTACTATTTCAAAAATTTGCAGCCTAGGCGAAGCCGCATACGGCAATTACGGTTGGAAAGGAGGTGAGATGAGAAAAGACAGGAAGGTCAGGTGCTGCCCCTTATAGGCAGGGACCGCCGGACCGGTGAATGAGTAGCCTACAGATACCGTTCAAAAGCGAAAATTCGCGTCTTTTCGGGCAAGACTGATTCGTAAGCCGAATGTAGGGGGGGTCAGATGGATAGTGCAGTCAATTTCAACATTGGCGATAAGGCCGTCTATCCTGCTCACGGAGTGGGCGTCATCGAGGCAATTGAGAAAAAGGTCGTATCTGGCAATGAGCAGACCTTTTACATCTTGAGAATCCTCAACAACGGCATGACGATCATGATCCCATCCGATAATTTGAAGTCAGTTGGATTGCGTCAGGTCATTTCAACCCGAGACGTCAAAAAAATTTACGAGATCCTCAAACGAAAAGATCCCCCTCATGACAATCACCAGCCGTGGAACAGAAAGTACAGAGAATACACCGAAAAAATTAAGACGGGTTGTATCTTCGAGATTGCAGAAGTACTTCGTACGCTTTTTCGTAAGAGATCTATTAAAGATCTTTCGTTTGGAGAGAAGAGGATACTCGATACGGCTCACAACCTCCTCGTGAAAGAGATCTCTATTGCCAAGAATCAAGCAGAGGAGGTGGTGCGCAAAGAAATGGCAAGTTTGCTGAGTTCCTAACGAGTGACTCTGTTCCTGTCTGTTTCTGAAACGACAAGCTATTTCCTCTACGGAAGGGTTGTTCTGGTCACATGAACAGCCCTTCCTTCACGGCACACCTTCCGGACCGAGTGAGCATCGATGCCCCTGTAGCATGACCACATACTGCCTGGTCTTCCGCGTGTGGATGCGTTTATACACGTGCGAAGCCGTTGGCAGCGTATACTGCGTTCGCATCACCGATACCTCCAGGAGGGGAACGAACTATGGCACTTGTACTGTACAATACCATGACACGACAGAAGGAGCCGTTTGCACCCTTGCAGTCTGGCACCATTGCAATGTACGTCTGTGGTCCGACGGTATACGACCACGGCCATGTGGGGCATGCACGCAAAGAAGTCGTCTTTGATGTGATTGTCCGTTACCTGCGATACGTTGGCTACACCGTCCGCTATGTACGCAACATTACTGATGTGGACGACAAAATCATCCAGAGAGCGCAGCAGGAACAGTGCTCGTGGAAGGAAGTGGCGAACACCTACGAGGAGCAGTTCCATAGGGATATGGACGCCTTGAACGTTATTCGGCCCGATTACGAGCCACGGGCGACAGAACATATCGCCGATATGCAGGAACTGATACAGCTGTTGCTTGACAAAGGCTATGCGTATGTTTCCGAGGGGAACGTGTATTTCTCCGTCGCCATGCGGTCCGATTACGGTAAGCTTTCGCACCGGCGTATGGAGGAAATGCTGGCAGGCGCGAGGATAGAGGTCGACGAGCGAAAACAGAACCCCCTTGACTTCGCACTTTGGAAGGCATCGAAGCCGGGTGAGCCCTACTGGAAAAGTCCATGGGGAAATGGTCGACCCGGGTGGCACATCGAATGCTCTGCAATGAGCAGGGTATTTCTTGGCGATACGCTGGACATTCACGGAGGAGGGCTCGATCTTGTGTTTCCTCACCACGAGAACGAAATTGCGCAGTCTGAATCGGCAACAGGTACGACGTTTTGCCGCTACTGGATACACAATGGGCTGCTTTCAGTCAGCCGGGAAAAGATGTCGAAGTCATTGGGGAACATAGTGACCATAGCAGATGCGCTCAAGCACGTTCACCCTGAAGTGCTTCGTTTCTTCTTCCTCAGCCATCATTATCGTACTCCTGTGGACTACTCTTCAGCACCGTTGCAAGAGGCACGAAAGAATATGGATTATTTCTACACTACGCTGCTTCGGATAACCGAGATAAGTGGGGATGAAGAAGCTGAACCCTCTTTAGAAAGCCCTCGGAATCGATCAGACCTTGAGCAGGAGGTCTACCAGTTGGAGGACCACTTTGTACGGTACATGGACGATGACTTCAATACCGCTGGATTCCTCGGTCAACTCTTCAAGACGATTACAGGGGTGAATCGGTGGATCGATTCCAGTGGGCAGGCCCGGACTCGTGAGGGTGGGATGTTACTTCGGCTGACGCGGAGCACGATGAAAAGAATAGGCGCGGTCCTGGGGATCTTGCGTGAAGATCCTGTGGTCTGGTTCAGAAGGAGTCGTGATGTAGATGCGAGGTTGGGAACATGCGTGGACGACGGCATGGTCGAACAAATGATTCGGGAACGAGACGAAGCTCGCAAAGCCAAGAACTGGGACCGAGCAGACAGCATACGCAAGGAATTGGCAGCCTGTGGTATCATTATTGAAGATACACCCCACGGGACGAGGTGGAAGAGAGGGTGTTGAGAGGGAATCCGTGGTTGTCTCCGTGAATAGAAGATGTGATCTCATAGAAGAGGCAAACCATACCCCATATCTGCCACGAGGCCTCAGGACAGACAATGCGGTTTGAGTTGGTCTCAGACTACACACCACGGGGAGATCAGCCCGAGGCGATTGCGGCATTGGTCAAGGGGGTCAGGGAGGGAAAGAAGCACCAGGTCCTCCTTGGCGTCACAGGATCAGGGAAGACCTTCACCATGGCCCATGTCATCGCCCAGGTGCAGATGCCCACACTCGTGATCGCGCCCAACAAGACATTGGCAGCTCAACTCTATACTGAGTTCAGAGCGCTGTTTCCTCACAATGCCGTCGAATATTTCGTAAGCTACTATGATTACTATCAGCCTGAGGCATACATCCCCGCTACTGATACCTATATCGAAAAGGATGCCGCTATCAACGAGGAAATCGACAAACTCCGGCATTCTACGACGAGGTCGTTGCTCGAGCGGAGGGACGTCATCATCGTAGCAAGTGTCTCATGCATCTATGGGATAGGATCGCCGGAGAATTACAAAAACATGCACGTGGTCCTGACCGTTGGACAGTCTTTGAGCAGGGAAGACCTCTTGGAACGGCTCGTTGAAATACAATATGTTCGGAGCGATATGGATTTTCATCGTGGTTCATTTAGGGTTCGAGGCGATGTGGTCGATGTGTTCCCCGCCTATGAAGGTGACGTAGGCATCCGCATAGCATTTTTTGGAGACACTATTGAGGAGTTGTCTCTGATCGATCCCCTCAGGGGCCGAAACATGAAGGCCTGTACGCACGCGACTATTTTCCCTGCCAGCCATTACGTCACGGATCGGGATCGCCTTGAGAGGGCGATCACGATGATCGCTGAGGAGTTGCGCGAGCGGGTCAAAGAACTGCGGGCCCAGAACAAGATACTCGAGGCACAGCGATTGGAGCAGAGAACCAAATACGACTTGGAGATGCTCAAAGAAATGGGGTACTGCACTGGTATCGAAAACTACTCACGGTATCTTGACGGGAGAGGTCCTGGGGAACCGCCGTTTACCCTTATTGACTATTTCCCGAGCGAGTACCTCATGTTTATTGACGAGAGCCATTTATCCATTCCTCAGCTGTACGGGATGTACCATGGAGACCGTTCTCGAAAGCAGACATTGGTCGAATACGGTTTTCGCCTTCCTTCAGCCCTAGATAACCGTCCCCTGAGCTTCGAGGAGTTCACGGCGCGCGTCCATCAAGTGATTTACGTCTCTGCGACTCCTGCTGAATATGAATTGGAGGTAAGCGGTGGTGAGGTCGTCGAACAAGTGATCCGACCCACGGGGCTCGTTGATCCCGAAGTCAGTGTAGAAAGGGCCTCACACCAAGTCGAGCATCTCCTTTCAGAGATACGCCGGACAGTGGCCAAGGGCGGACGTGTACTCGTGACTACGCTCACCAAACGTCTCGCTGAGGATCTTACCGATTATTTTTCCGAGATGGGGATTCGGGTGAAATACCTTCATTCGGATATCAAGACCCTTGAGCGTATGGAGATCCTAAGGGATCTGCGTCTCGGGGTGTTCGACGTATTGGTAGGTATCAATCTGCTCAGAGAGGGCCTTGACCTTCCAGAAGTTTCACTGGTAGCCATACTCGATGCCGACAAAGAAGGATTTCTTCGTTCCGAGCGATCCCTGATACAGACATTTGGAAGGGCCTCTCGAAATGTCCACGGCAGGGTGATCCTGTATGCCGATGTGATGACCACATCGATGAAAAGGGCGATCCAGGAAACCGAACGGCGAAGGAAAAAACAGCTTGCGTACAACCGCCGCCATGGCATCACCCCTGAATCGATTAAGAAGTCGATACGCGACATGAGAGATTCATTGTACGACGCTGACTATGTCTCCTTGCCGATGATTCGCGAGGAGGGTGTGCCGCCGTGTTCGCCAGAACACATCTCCGAGACAATTACGCGTCTTCGTATACAGATGAAGGAGCATGCGGCAAAGCTCGAGTTCGAAAAGGCTGCAGAACTTCGCGATACGATTCGGGAACTCGAACTCATAGCACTGTCACTACGCGAATCACCAATGCAGACGTCCTGATCCGTCCATGGCCAAGGTCGCACACACTTCTGGTGCTGAGACGTATCGTGCTTTTTGCTGCGGTTGTGCATGGCCGTGTAGGGGAAAAGGTGCATGGGCATACTAGACCAAAAGGTAAAGACGCTACCCGAATCGCCAGGTGTCTATCTCATGAAAGGGCGTCAGGGGAACGTGCTCTACGTTGGGAAAGCAAAGGATCTTAAGGCTCGGATCAGGGCGTACACTGGGGCTGGGGGATCAGGCTCGATCAAGACGCGTTTCCTGATACGCAATGTCAGCGATCTCGACTACATCGTTACAGGGACGGAGAAGGAGGCCCTGCTTCTGGAGCATACGCTGATAAAGCGCTACAAACCGCCTTACAATGTGGTTTTCAAGGACGACAAGACATTTCTCCATATTGTGATTGATACGAGCAGTCCGTATCCGCGGCTTGCTCTGGCGCGTAGGCCTGACGCTCGGCAAGGAGTGCTCGTCTTTGGGCCCTACACATCTGCCTCTGCAGCTAGGGAGACGCTTCGACAGATCCAGCGATTGTATCCCCTTCGAACCTGCAAGGACAGGGAATATTCCACAAGGAGACGACCATGTATTCATTACCAGATGCGCCGATGCCTGGGACCTTGCTCTGGTGAGGTGTCCCAAGATGCCTACAGGGAGCTCGTAGACCAGGCTGTCATGATCCTCCAGGGAAGGAATGAAGAACTTGTGAAGCTGTTAGAGCAAAAGATGGAGGAAGCGTCGGAGGCGCTTCGCTACGAGGAAGCTGCAACACTACGCGATAGAATACGTGCGATACGAACAACGATCGAGCAGCAGCGCGTTGTAGACACGTCGGAGAAAGATCAGGACGTCATTGGTTTTTATCAAGAGGGGCCTCGAGCCGAAGTATCGGTCCTGGAGATAAGGAACGGTCGTCTGGTTGGATGCAAGGGATTTTCGTTCCCGCAGCTCGCAATGGAACCTCCGGAGCTTCTCGCTTCTTTTCTCCTTCAGTATTACGACCGGCAGGCTGAGCCCGGGGGGCCCCTGGAGGTAGTCCTCCCTTTCGAACCAGAAGGGATGAGTGCTGTAGAGGAATCACTCTTTGAGATGGGACAGGGCAAGGTGACGCTCTTTGTGCCAAGGCGATCAAAGAGGCGTGAGCTTGTGCGTATGGCGAACCTCAATGCCAAGACCAGATTTCAGGAACGAAGGGCTGAAGAGCGTCGCCACGTTATGGATTTTGAAGAGATCAGAGCGAAGCTTGGGATGGAGAGGCTTCCTCGGCACATCGAATGTATAGATCTTTCGTCACTTCAGGGGACGATGTGTGTTGGAGCACGTGTGACGTTCAAGGAAGGGTTGCCGTATAAGGACGGATATAGAAGATACAAGATTACAATGCCAGTCGGAGCAGACGATTACGCAATGATGTACGAAGTGTTGATGCGCAGTTACCGTCACACACAGGATGGCAGCGAACTGCCTGATTTGCTTCTGGTAGATGGAGGAAGAGGGCATGTGGCTGTCACTGTCAGGGCACTGAAGGACATAGGCATCCGTAGTGTCAGCGTTGCAGGTATTGCGAAAGCTCGACATCAAGGCCCCTGGCCGTTGGGTGAGGTAGAAAAGCAGGGTGAAAGAGATCGAATATTTGTTCCTGGCAGGGTTGACCCTGTCCGTTTTGATCCACACTCAGCAGGATTTCGGCTGCTGCAGCACATACGAAACGAGGCACATCGGTTTGCCCAGGCATATCATCATCACCTTCGTTCAAAAGCGATAGAACATACAGGTCTTGATGGGATCCCTGGTATAGGAAAAGCCAGGAAGCGGATGCTGATGATAACCTATGCAGGTGATCTTGAGCACATTCGAAACGCTACCATAGAGGAGTTGGCACGAATCCCGGGTATCACGAAAAGCGTCGCCAAGCGGGTATGGAATCATTTTCACGTGCCTTGTGACAACGCAGGACCGTACACTAAGAAATCCAGTTCGTAGCGATTCTTCATGAAATATCCGTTAGTCCCCCCTCTTGTAGTGTGTGTGCTCGGAATCGTTGCGGGCTACTACGGGGTGGGAAATGAGGATTCCTGGCTGCTCCCCGGTGTATGTGCAACAGGTGTAGCAGGCCTGTGTGGGTTCCTGGCCATTGTGAGGAAGTGGAGGACAGCATTCCTCCTGGCATGCATCTTCCTGGCAAGTGTTTCATCAGTCAAGATCAGACTAGATCCGCGGCTTCCTAAGCATCACATTGTTCACCTTCCCAAAGGGACGCCCACACTCCTGGAAGGGACGCTCTATCGAGATCCCCTGTTTGACGAAACCCACACCAAGCTTTTTCTCCGGACGAGCCTCGTACGTGGACCAGGACCTCCAAAACGGGTTCAAGGCGATGTCGAACTGTTTCTCCCCGAACGACTTGAGCACCTCAGAGAAGGCGATATCGTCGTGGTTGAGGCACGCCTTCGAGATCCTCGAACTTATGGGAATCCAGGAGAACCCGACCTCGTGAAAAGGCGGTTTCTGAAAAGGATCTATGTGCAGGGGACGGTTGCCGAAGCCTTTAGATTGATACATCTGGGGAATGCGAAGCATTTTGGCATAAGATCGCTTGTTGCCGCTGTGCGGGATCATACAAGAGCATTTCTTCGTCAGGTGCATGATCCCTGCGCACAGGGATTGCTTTACGGCCTGATCGTGGGAGATAGATCCTTGATTCCTCAAGAGGTGAGAGAGAGTTTTCGTAAGACCGGCCTCTCCCACTTACTAGCCATCTCTGGCCTTCACGTAGGGCTCGTGGGTCTGTTCGTGTACGGGAGCGTACGCTTTCTTCTGAAGCGATCCTCGTGGATTCTTGTTCGATGGCCGATACGCAAGGTTGCTGCCGTATCGAGCCTTCCCTGTGCTGCGTTCTATGTGCTTATCGCCGGCAGTCCGGTGACGGCTGTCAGGGCTTTGCTCATGGGACTGGTGGTTATAGGAGCAGTGCTGAGCAACAGAGTCACTGCAGTCAATAACGGGGTTGCATTGGCAGCGCTCGTTATCCTTATTGTCGAGCCTGGCTCCTTGTTTTCTCCTGCATTTCAGCTTTCTTTTGCAGCTGTTGTGGCCATTACGACTGGGGCTTCTCGGCTCAAAGACCTCATCCACAAGACACCAGACCAGCCAGAAGGCACAAGGACCAGGATGTCCCTTGTATCGTCGTGGCTCTTCAAACGTCTCACAGAGGCTTTGTGTGTGTCGGTTGCAGCACTCCTAGGCACTGCGCCGCTTATTGGGTATTACTTCTATCAGATAAATCTTGTTGGGATTATCGCCAACGTGCTTGTAGTTCCACTAGTAGGATGGATAGCCATCCCGTGTGCGTTTGTAGCGAGTATGCTTTCTATAGTGAGTCGAGCCATTGCCACTGTCCCATTGGCTTGTTCGGTATGGGTCCTCAAGGCCGCAATGGCGACGGCAGCGGCGTTGTCAAAGGTGCCCTTTGCGTCCCCGCATATAGGATCGCCCACCCTAGCGGAAATGGTCGTATGGTATTTCGCTTTGATCCTTTTGGTCTGGAAACCTCGCACCCGTCTATGGAGATTGTGTGTGGTGGGCTGTGGTGTTTTTTTCTGCCTATCAGGGATATGGGCATGGCTTGGTCCGCGGTTTTCCACCGATCTGGTGGTGACGTTTCTCTCGGTCGGCCAGGGGCAGAGTATTTTTGTAGAACTGCCTGGGGGCAAACGCATGCTTATCGACGGAGGCACGGCGCGCGAAGGTGCCTTCGATACTGGCCGTCACATCATAGCCCCGTATCTCTGGAGGAGGAGAATTAAAAGAGTTGACTACCTCGTGGTGTCTCACGGAGAAGCGGACCACTACGGAGGTCTTCCCTACCTTGTGGAGCATTTTGAGGTGAGTGAGGTGTGGACTGGACCTTCTGAGGATGATGAGGCCGAAGGGTACAAATGCTTTCTTGCGCTGTGCCAAAGCCACGGTATAGCGCGAAGGATACTCCACGATGGTACACGTCCCATGGTGATCAATGGTGTTGTGATGCATGTGCTCAATCCGGGCATCCCTGATCCCCCGGACGTCAGCAGTGCGAGCGACTCCACCATCTTGACCAGAAACGACCGGTCCCTTGTCCTCAAAGTAGTGTATGGAAGCACGAGTTTTTTATTCACCGGGGATATCGGTGTGAACACTGAGCAAAGACTTACCAGCCTTTACGGGGACATGCTTAACACTGCAGTCCTTGCCGTGCCTCACCACGGAAGCGATTCGTCCTCCAGCGAATCGTTTATTAGAAAGGTATGTCCAGATATTGCCATTGTAGCAACTGGTGTTGGAAATCGCTTTGGGTTTCCCAAACAAACTGTGATTGATCGCTACAGACGTCTTGGCGTGAGACTCTATAGAACTGATCTCGATGGAGCAGTATGTGTGAGGAGTTCAGGGACGGGATATTCCGTAACGACACATGCGCGAGAGCCATTGCGCGCAGTTGCGTCAATAGGTTATCAGTGACTTCGAGCGAGTGTGCCTGCACGAATTACCACTTGACCCACTCCACCTGTTTTCGAACTTCCTGGGCATAAGCGTTACGGAAGATCGACCCGGCAGGCACGTGACCAGTAACTACCGAATGAGCACCGACTACAGCACCCGCACCGATAGTGGTTCCTTTCAATATCGTAGCGCGGGCACCGATCCACACGTGATCACCAATTACAACAGGTGCGGTATCTTTTTTTCTGAAGCCTCGAGAATCGATGAAGTAATGCCAGTCCGCATCAGTGATAAGTACGTCCCATGAGATAGCGCAATCCCTTCCGATACGTACAGACTCTTTGACGACGATTTTTGTATTTGGGTTTATCAGTGTGTCTGCCCCAAGCTCGAGCACCGCACCCGGGTGGAGCCAAATGATTACTCCGTCGCCAACAACTACCTTACCAGAAACGATGAGCCGAGAATGTTCCATGAGGTGCAGGCCACCGCGGCCTCTCCACAGGTACCAAAACGTGCCAAACTGGATGTGTCCGCTTCGACGTTCTATTCGAGCCGTAGGATGGATCTTTATCCGATTACCATTGAAAAGGTAGACACCTGATAGAAAGGATTTCCAGTGTAAGAATGGGTAGACCAGATTCATGGGGTTGTGGTGTACTGCCTTGCGGATCTTACGAAGCGTCTCACTCACGTGGTCCCTCTCCTTTGCTGCACATATTCCGTCCAGGAAGGTTCGTTGTCCTTCAGGGGAAAACCTGCTACACTTGGTAGTGCGAATTGTGATGCGTTCAAACGACATTGATGTTACCATCTTCGGCTCAGAAAAGACATGGAGCAGGTACTCCTTCCCGATAGTGACGTGCGAGCGGATCTGTTTCTGTGATACCGGCACTATGTGTGCAGGCAGGAGAGCGAAGACTGCTGTCGAGGTAATTGTGCATACAATGGAGCAAGCACACGTGGAAGTTCGACACAGTCAGGCGTAGGGTGGTTGTTGACGGGGCAATGGTACATTCGCTGCAGGAAGGCAGGATCTTCTTCACTCCCTCATAGGACGGATATCGTCAAAGCCTTGTAATGGCACCCGGATGAGAGACAGAGGATGGTGTGTACGTGGAGAAGGACGGAGCCTGTGAGTAGTTGTACAGCCTCATTGGGTGCCTATCCCGTGTGATGCAGTGGTTGACAATATGGCTTAGATAAGTTAGTCTAAATTGTTTTATAATATTACGTGCCATACTGCCTCGCTGGTATCCAAGCGATACACTTGCTATATCGTGCGGGAAGCTGGCGTAGCTCAACGGTAGAGCAGCTGATTTGTAATCAGCAGGTTGCGGGTTCGAATCCTTGTGGAGAGGTTCCCGAGTGGCCAAAGGGAGCAGACTGTAAATCTGCCGGCGAAGCCTTCGGAGGTTCGAATCCTCCCCTCTCCACCATAGTAGCTATAAGGGTTGTGAGACCGAGAGATACAGAAAGAGGGGTAGACATAACGGGGTCTACGTACGAGAAGAGGGCAGAGACACCCTACTGTGCGGGAATAGCTCAATTGGCTAGAGCATCAGCCTTCCAAGCTGAGGGTCGCGGGTTCGAGTCCCGTTTCCCGCTCCATATACGGCTTTCACTCAAGGTGACGTGTATACCAGCTACTGGCCGGTAGGGTCAGGGTGAATATCTTTACGAACTCTGTACAATGTAAGGGAGTGTTTTTGTGCAATGAGCCATTGGCGCCCACGTAGCTCAGAGGTGGAGCACTTCCTTGGTAAGGAAGAGGACACCGGTTCAAGCCCGGTCGTGGGCTCCATATCATTTTGCTCACAAGGATCTACCCTTCTGCCCGAGAGATGGGTGACCACGGTGAGGCCAAAGGCTACGTAAGCATGGCATTGTGCCGCGTCTACACGTTATTGAAAAAAGGAGGGGGAGATGGCGAAGGCGAGATTTGAGCGGACGAAGCCGCATGTGAATGTAGGGACGATAGGGCATATTGATCATGGGAAGACGACGTTAACGAGTGCGATTACGCGGGTATTGCAGAACAAGGGGTTAGCGCAGTGGGTACCGTTTGATCAGATAGACAAGGCGCCGGAGGAGAAGGAGCGAGGGATCACGATAGCGACGGCGCATGTGGAGTATGAGACAGCGACTCGGCATTATGCGCATGTGGATTGTCCTGGGCATGCGGATTACATAAAGAACATGATAACGGGTGCGGCGCAGATGGATGGTGCGATATTGGTGGTTGGTGCGGATGATGGGCCGATGCCGCAGACGAGGGAGCACATATTATTAGCGCGGCAGGTAGGGGTACCGTACATAGTGGTGTATTTGAACAAGGTGGACATGGTAGAGGATGAGGAGTTGATAGAGTTAGTGGAGTTGGAGATACGGGAGTTATTGACGAAGTATGAGTTTCCAGGGGATGAGGTACCGATCATACGGGGGTCGGCGTTGAAGGCGTTGGAGAGTGGGGATCCTAATGCGCCGGAGTGTAGGAGCATATTGGAGTTGATGGATGCGATAGATCGGTACATACCGGTACCGGAGCGGCCGTTGGACAAGCCGTTTTTGATGCCGATAGAGGATGTGTTTTCGATATCAGGTCGTGGGACGGTGGTGACGGGGAGGGTGGAGCGAGGGGTGATCAAGGTAGGGGATGAGGTAGAGATAGTGGGGTTTCGGGAGACGCAGCGGACGGTATGTACAGGGGTGGAGATGTTTCGGAAGGTATTGGATCAGGGGCAGGCGGGGGACAACATAGGGGTATTGTTGCGAGGGATCAAGCGGGAGGAGGTGGAGCGTGGGCAGGTGGTAGCGAAGCCTGGGAGTATCACGCCGCACAGGAAGTTTAAGGGGCAGATATATGTATTGACGAAGGAGGAAGGTGGTCGGCACACGCCGTTTTTTAGTGGGTATCGGCCGCAATTTTATTTTCGGACGACGGATGTGACAGGGGTATTGAAGTTACCGGAGGGGGTGGAGATGGTGATGCCTGGGGACAATGTAGAGGTAGAGGTGGAGTTAATCACGCCGATAGCGTTGGAGAAGGAGTTACGGTTTGCGATTCGTGAAGGTGGCCGTACGGTTGGTGCAGGTGTGGTAAGCGATATCATCGAATAAAGGGAAACGGTCACGTCAGAAAGGGGTAGCAGTGGCTGTACAAAAAATACGTATTCGGCTGAGGGCGTACGATCATCGCATACTGGATAAATCTGCAGCGGAGATAGTGGAAACGGTTCAGAGGACTGGTGCCCGAGTTGCCGGTCCTGTTCCATTACCGACGAAGATAGAGCGCTTTTGCGTGTTGAGGTCGCCACATGTTGACAAGAAGTCTCGGGAGCAGTTCGAAATTAGAACCCATAGGCGGCTCCTTGATATTCTCGAGCCTAATCAGCAAAGCGTGGACGCTTTAATGAAATTAGAACTTTCGCCAGGGGTTGATGTAGAAATCAAGCTCTAGTTTGCTTGAGGTTTGCGGAGCACATATGCCTGTAGCGGATGTGTTGGATTTCGAGGGCCACAAGGTGGGAGAGATCGTTCTCTCGGATCGTGTCTTTGCTGTGGAACCGAACGAAGGGTTGTTGTATACCGTTGTACGCATGCAGTTGGCCGCTAAACGGCAAGGAACTGCTTCGACAAAAACACGATCAGAAGTGCGGTCGAGTGGGCGCAAACCGTGGAGGCAGAAGGGGACCGGAAGGGCAAGGGCTGGCACGAGAAGCTCACCTCTTTGGAGGGGTGGTGGCACTATCTTCGGCCCAAAACCCCGCAGCTACGCCTTTAGTGTCCCACGAAAGGTCAAGAAAGCAGCAATGCGGTCTGCATTGAGTTCAAAGCTGAGAGATCGCAAACTCCTGGTTGTCGAGGGAGAAGATTTGCCCACGATAAAGACCAAACGCTTTGTCTCTATCATGAATAAGCTCAATCTCCAGAGCTCACTAATTGTGATCGATGGGAAGTTCGATAATCTCAGAAAGTCTGCGCGGAATGTGCCAAGGATCAAAGTAATACGCAGTGCTGGCCTGAACGTGTACGATGTACTGAAGTACGATGATGTTGTGCTTACGCGGGATGCGGTTGATTATATTGAAAGGGTGTATGGAACATGAAAGATATGTACCGAGTTATTGTTCGCCCGATTATTACAGAGAAGAGCACGCTTCAGAGAGAGACAAACAACAAGGTGACGTTTGAGGTACACCCTTCGGCAAACAAGAAAGAGATCAAGGAAGCAATCGAGAAGATTTTCAAGGTGACGGTACTCAAGGTTCAAACGATGCAGCAATTGGGTAAGCCAAAGAGAGTGGGTAGAAATGCAGGGAGAACCCGGAATTGGAAGAAGGCGATTGCCACGCTCAAGCCGGGAAACAACATTGAGTTCTTTGAAGGTGTATGAGTTCAGGATACGTTCCAGGGGAGGATGAATGGGACTGAAGAGTAACAAGCCTACTTCGCCCGGCAGAAGATTTTACGTCGGTCAGACATTTGAGGAGGTTACTACCTCTCATCCCTATAAGAAGCTGGTGCGTGGCATGTGCAAAACGGGGGGTAGAAATGTATATGGACGAATCACTTGCTGGCAGCGTGGGGGTGGGCATAAACGACGCTATCGAATAATCGATTTTAAGCGTGCCAAGACCGAGGTTCCTGCTCGAGTGGCTACCATCGAGTACGATCCAAACCGGTCTGCCCGGATTGCACTGCTCAATTACGCGGACGGGGAGAAGAGATATATCTTGGCCCCACACCAGCTCAGTGTAGGCGATCACGTTGTTTCAAGCGAGAACGCCGATATCAAGCCCGGAAACACGTTGCCGCTCAGGGCAATCCCGCTGGGCACCATCATCCACAATATAGAAGTAAGAGAGGGAAAAGGAGGTCAATTGGTACGTGCTGCGGGAACCGGTGCACAACTTATGGCAAAAGAGGGTTCGTATGCCCATGTGAAGCTTCCCTCCGGAGAGGTCCGCCTCATATCGCTGTCGTGTAGGGCGACCGTCGGCCAAGTAGGGAATCTCGATCATGAGAACATTTCATATGGGAAGGCTGGGAGGACGAGGTGGCTAGGACGGCGTCCTCACGTCCGTGGAACAGCCATGAATCCTATAGATCATCCTCATGGTGGTGGCGAAGGAAAGACAAAAGGGGGACGACATCCAGTCACTCCCTGGGGTGTCCCAACAAAAGGGTTTAAGACTCGAGGAAAGAAAGATTCGGATCGGTACATTGTTCGCCGTAGGAGTCTGGCCCAGTAAGTAACAAAGGACGGCAGGCGAGGTGTGCTGCTCCACCTAGTGCGTATGTGAAGAGCTACGCGTTGGTGTGGGGAATGTGGGGGCAGCCATGGCGCGATTGAGTTCCAGAGTGTGGTTTTTGATGTCACCCATACACAACCATATGTAGAGCCGAGAGACGATGGGGGCATCACGGGCGAGGACAAGACCTTGAAGTACGCTACTGCATTGTATCCGGTCTGAAAATACGGTGCTGAAGCGCAAGGAGCATCGATCATATGCCGCGATCAATTTCAAAAGGACCTTACGTTGATCCTAAACTCAGAGAAAAGGTCGAAAAGGCTGAGGCGACCAAGTCAAAAAAGATAATTCAAACCTGGTCTCGGCGATCCACCATCATTCCAGAGTTTGTAGGATATACCTTTGCCGTGCACAATGGAAAACGGTTCATTCCTGTGTTTGTCACTGAGAACATGGTGGGCCATAAGCTCGGAGAGTTCGCCCCGACTCGTACGTTTCATGGACATGCCGGTAGCAAGAAGACAAAGGGAAAATGAATCGTGAGCACTGTTCCTGTGTGACCGAACAGGTGCCACACGTTAGAAATCGGGAGCACCTAGCTATAGTCGGGCGAGGATCGCAATGGAAGCGAGAGCAACAGTACGTTACGTGAGGATGGCGCCTCGCAAGGTCAGATTGGTTGTGGATCTCATACGAGGAAAGCCAGTGGGCGAGGCCTTGCACATCTTGATGTTTACGCCACGCGGGGCCTCAAGAGTGGTGTTGAAACTTCTCAAGTCTGCCATCGCAAACGCAGAGAACAAAGGCGACATAGATGTAGACACGCTCCTAGTAAAGCGTGTGTACGTGAACGAGGGGCCAACATTGAAACGTTTTACTCCCCGGGCCATGGGACGAGCGACCATGATTCGGAAACGAACAAGTCACATCACTGTTGTTGTCGATGAAGCATGAGCTAAACGGTTTATAAGACTGAGCGGTAGATGCACGAAGGTCGATCTCATATTACAGTGAACGATTAGAAGCGAGGGAGGATTTCTTTGGGTCAAAAAGTTCATCCGATTGGGTTACGGCTCGGGATCATAGAGACATGGTCATCCAAGTGGTTTTCGAGCAAACAGTACGCGCAGTTCCTCCACGAAGACTTATGGATCCGGCGCCACATCAAGGACTTCAGCAATAGGAACCTTGCGGCTATTTCCAAAACTGAAATTGAGAGAGCTGCCTCAAAGGTGACGGTACATATCCACACTGCGCGACCTGGAATTGTCATAGGTAAGAAGGGATCAGAGGTCGAGCGTCTTCGAAGGGAAATTGAGCAGAAGACCCACAAAGAAGTTTTTCTCAATATTATCGAGATTAGAAAGGCCGAGCTGGACGCCCAGCTTGTCGCTGAGAACATTGCACACCAGTTGGAACGACGTGTTGCTTTTCGAAGGGCCATGCGAAAGGCTGTCACCACCTCACTCAAGTTCGGGGCTCAAGGGATCAAGGTGTGCTGTGCAGGGAGGCTAGGAGGCGCTGAAATGGCCCGTACCGAGTGGTATAGAGAAGGGCGTGTCCCTTTGCATACGTTACGAGCCAGTATTGATTATGGGTTTACCGAAGCGAGAACCACCTATGGGGCGATAGGAGTAAAGGTGTGGATCTTTAAAGGTGAGATCCTGCCGTCAGAGGATAGAAAACGCAAGGAAGTGGTAGGAGCGTGACGAGCTGTGTTGGCACCGAAAAAGGTCAAGTACAGGAAACAGCAACGCGGGAGAATGAAGGGACGGCCACTGCGCGGATCTAAGCTCAGTTTCGGCACGTATGGACTGCAGGCCCTGGAACCCTCCTGGGTGACGGCCCGTCAAATCGAAGCTGGGCGTATCGCTATTACGCGACACGTAAAGAGAGGGGGCAAGATCTGGATCCGTATCTTTCCAGACAAGCCCTATACCAAGAAACCAGCTGAAACCAGGATGGGAAAAGGAAAAGGGAACCCAGAAGAATGGGTTGCTGTGGTACGCCCTGGCAGGATTTTGTATGAGCTCGAAGGGGTCACGGAAAAGACGGCGCGCGAGGCATTTCGATTGGCCGGTCACAAGCTTCCCATCAAAACACGGTTTGTGAGCACAGGAGACCAGCATGAAGCCCTCTGAGATACGAGATCTCAGTGACGAAGAACTCAGACAGAAGGAGCAGGAGCTCCTCGAAGAACTTTTCAATCTGAGGATCCAGCACTCGATCGGTCAACTCGAAAACACAGCTCGCCTTGGTCAGGTTAGAAAGGATATCGCTCGTGTGAAGACGATAGCGCGGAGCAGAACAGCGACAAAGGGAAAAGAGGCATGAAGGGACGTGGGCGGAGACAGAAGTTAGTAGGTGTGGTTGTAAGCGATAAGATGGCTAAGACCGTCGTAGTACGTGTCGAGCGTCTCGTGAAGCATCCGCTGTACAAGAAGTATATCCATCGTCACAAGAAATACCCTGCTCACGACGAACATGGCATTGCATCGGTCGGTGACATGGTCGAGATAGTGTCCACACGACCTCTGAGTAGGACCAAGAGATGGGCGGTCACCAAGGTACTACAACGGTCTTCACTGCTGTCTCCTCAGCTTGCTGAGTGAGGCGCCGAGGTTAGTGCTATGATCCAGATGCAGTCTGTACTCGACGTTGCCGACAACTCGGGTGCCAAAAAATTGTTTTGTATCAAGGTGCTCGGCGGGACACGCCGTAAGTATGCTTCTGTGGGAGATATTGTTGTTGTCTCTGTCAGAGAAGCTTTGCCGATGTCAAAGGTGAAAAAGGGTGAGGTATACAGGGCCGTTATTGTGAGAACGGCAAAAGAAATCCCCAGAAGTGATGGTTCTTACATCAGGTTCGACAACAACTCTGCTGTGCTTTTGAACCCGCAACAGGAGCCGATAGGGACCCGCATCTTCGGTCCGGTGGCGCGTGAACTCCGTGCCAAGAATTTTATGAAAATCATTAGCCTTGCTCCAGAGGTAATTTAACATCTGAGCGTGTGTCGATACGAGGATGTCGGTTATGCGTCAGCGCAATATAAAACTACACGTAAGAAAAAATGACACAGTGATGGTTGTGGCGGGCAAGGAGAAGGGAAAGTCAGGGAGAGTATTGCGGGTATTGAGAGAAAAGCAACGGGTGGTTGTTGAACGAGTGAATTTCGTAAAGAGACATGCTCGTCCGAGCCGGCAGTTCAGGCAGGGAGGAATCATTGAAAAGGAGGCCTCCCTTCATATTTCGAACGTAATGGTTGTGTGTCCAAAGTGTAACAAGCCTGTGCGGCTAGGGACCAAACAGCTTGAAGACGGACGCAGGGCAAGAATATGCAGAAAATGCGAAGAGGTCCTCGATACCAAGTGAGGATCGTCGCTTCGACGAATTGAAGGGGCAACGTGCCGTGGCTACCATGTCCAGATTGAAAGAAAAGTATATCACTCACGTCGTGCCGATCCTGAAGAAAGAGTTTGGCTATAAGAACGACCATGAGGTCCCTCGTCTTGAGAAAATAGTCGTCAACATGGGACTGGGGGAAGCGATCCAGAATATTAAAGTGTTGGATAGTGCAGTGTCTGAACTGGCCTTGATTACCGGACAGAAACCTGTGGTGACCAGGGCAAAGAAGTCCATTTCGAACTTTAAACTCAGAGTAGGAATGCCCATTGGATGCTGTGTGACCTTACGCCGCGAGCGGATGTACGAATTTCTCGATCGTCTCATAAATATAACCTTGCCCCGTGTGAGGGATTTTAAAGGGGTCCCTGGAAAATCGTTTGACGGAAGGGGGAATTATTCTTTGGGAATACGCGAGCAGATCATCTTCCCCGAGATCCCATACGACAAGGTGGAGAAGATTCGAGGAATGAACATTACTATTGTTACTACTGCTCGTAGCGACGAAGAAGGCAAGGCACTTCTCCAGCACCTCGGCATGCCGTTTCGTGGGTAGGCAAGCGACGCCGGGACAGGAGGTTGATCTGTGGCACGAAGATCGCAAATGGTCAAAGCACAAAAAACCCCGAAGTTCGCAGTTCGTCGACGGAATCGATGTCCATTATGTGGCCGCGCACGGGGCTACTACCGGAGGTTTGATATGTGTCGGATTTGTCTGAGGACCCTTGCGTTACGTGGCGAACTCCCAGGCGTGACAAAGGCGAGCTGGTAGGTCATCCGCCAACGGTTAACAGGAGTGACGTAATTCATGAATATGACGGACCCTCTCGCAGACATGTTCACAAGGATACGCAATGCTGGTAAGGCGCGACATGAGACGGTAGACATCCCATTTTCTAAGATCAAAGAGGCTATAGCAGAGGTCCTCAAGGACGAGGGATACATCGCTGGATACAAAGAAATTACTAGTAAAGGCCACCGGGCGCTGAGGATATACCTCAAGTACCTCGATGACAAAAGCCCTGTGATCGAAGGGATTACGCGCGTGAGCAAGCCGAGTGTCCGAGTATACGTGAAGCATGAGGACATACGACCTGTACGGCGTGGGATGGGCATAGCTATTCTTTCGACATCTCAAGGGATTATGACAGCTACAGAGGCCAAACGTAGGGGCATCGGAGGAGAACTTATCTGCGAGATTTGGTAGACCTGTGAATACCTCCTCCTCGAGCTTTGGTCAAAGAAGCACAATCAGAACGGGTGAGATCGAGGGGCCTGGGTGGATAGACTTTCATGGAGTTGTGCTCATGTCAAGGATTGGCAAACGTAAACTGGTGCTGCCGAAAGGTGTGGTGGCGGAGATCGAGGATTCGATTATCAGAATAAGAGGTCCGAAGGGAGTGTTGCAGGAAAAGCTTCCTTCTGCACTGTCGGTGAAAATAGATGGCGAGAGCGTTTCCATTGAACGAACATCCGAGGACCGAAAGACCAGGGCTCTGCATGGACTTTTGAGGAGTCTCGTCAGCAACATGATTACTGGTGTAAGCGAGGGTTTTACTCGCTCTCTGGATATTGTTGGCGTTGGATACCGCGCCGAGCTCGCGGGCCGTGAGCTTATGCTCCAGCTCGGATACTCGCACAAGGTGAGATACGTACTTCCAGAGGGCGTAGATGCAGAGGTGCCGAGGCCCACCCTTGTGGTGCTTCGGGGAATCGACAAACGGCTTGTCGGCCAAACAGCAGCCATTATTCGTTCGTTAAAGGAACCTGAGCCATTCAAAGGGAAGGGGATCAGGTACAGCGGCGAAAGGATTCGGCAGAAGGTTGGCAAGGCTGGGGTGAAATAGTAGCAACTGATCTTTGTCGACATTCTTGTGGAGTATCTGATGGCACGCACAAATCCACATACACTGGCACGTCTCCGCAGGAAAAAACGTACCAAAAGTAAAATACGCGGAACTCCTGACCGACCTCGTTTGTGTGTGTTCAGAAGCCATAAACATACCTATGCTCAGATCATTGACGATGTGAATGGCGTGACACTAGTGGCGGCATCGACACTGAGCAAGGCCTTTGTTCCCCCCTTGGAGAAGACAGGTACTGTGGAGGCAGCCAAGAGGGTCGGCTCGTTGATTGCTTCTCGTTCGTTGCAGAAACATATTACCCGTGTGGTCTTTGACCGCAATGGCTTTGCATACCATGGAAGGGTCAAGGCCGTAGCCGAGGGGGCTCGGGAGGCGGGTTTGTTGTTTTGAAATCGAATGAATCAGGAGGGAATCTTTGGAACGAATCGCTGACAACAATGAATCGTCGCTGGTAGATAAAGTTATTTATATCAATCGAGTCGCAAAGGTGGTGAAAGGTGGTAGGCGGTTTAGCTTCAACGCCCTTGTGGTGGTTGGTGATCAGAATGGCAGAGTTGGTGTGGGATTGGGAAAGGCAAACGAGGTGCCAGAGGCGATACGCAAGGGCTACGAAAGGGCCCGCAAACAGCTCCTGACAGTGCCGATCATTAACGAAACTATTCCCTACGCAGTTGTCGGTCACTTTGGGGCAGGAAAGGTGTTGCTCAAACCTGCTGCCCCTGGGGTAGGCATCATTGCAGGAGGTCCAGTGCGTGCAATTTGTGAGGTTGCGGGCATAAGGAATGTTTCTACGAAATGCCTCGGATCGCGCAATCCTCACAATGTGACAAAGGCGACGATCGATGGGCTTCGACAGTTGCGATCACCGGAGGAGATCGCTGCTAAGAGGAATAAACGCGTCGAGGACCTCTTGTACCGTAGTAGGAAGACGGCAGGCTGAAGGGCTCCTTAGGAGGTCGTGGGAGATGGAACGACACATCAGGGTCACATTACGGCGGAGTGGGATTGGGAGGCCAGAGAGTCAGAGAGCCACCTTACGAGGATTAGGCCTGACAAAGCTCAACAAGACCGTTGTCCTCAAGGATACTCCAGAGGTAAGGGGTATGTTGCGTAAAGTAATCCATCTCATTGAAATAGAACCATCGTGAGGGTGAGGGACATTCCATGAAATTACTTTCCCGATTACAGCCACCTTGTGGTTCCCGCAAGAAACCCAAGCGTGTCGGCCGGGGCACAGGGTCTGGTCATGGCAAGACATCCTGTCGAGGACACAAAGGACAGGGCGCACGCTCCGGCGGAAGTTTGCGTCCGAGTTTCGAAGGGGGACAGATGCCCTTGAACCGTCGAATTCCCAAACGAGGGTTCGTGAATGTATTCAGGAAGGAGTATCGGATACTTAACGTTGAAGATCTTGCTAAGCTCGCACAAGGTGACTCTATTGATGTTGAGGTATTGACTGAGCAGGGGAGAATAAAGCGTGGACGTGATGGAGTTAAGATACTGGGACGTGGAGATGTACAAGGGGCCTTTCACGTGCGTGCTCACAAATTCAGCCAATCTGCCAGAGAAAAAATTGTAGCTGCAGGTGGTAGCGTAGAGGAGATCGCGGCACGTGGCTAGAGGTTTTCAGAACATCGGCAAAATCCCAGAGCTACGGAATCGCATCCTTTTTACGATAGGGATGTTGGCTGTATACCGGATTGGTGTGTTTGTCCCTACGCCAGGGGTAGATGGGCAGGCATTGGCATCTTTTTTTCAGCAGCAGGCCCAGGGAACGGTGTTGGGTCTGATCGACATGTTCGCAGGAGGGGCACTGAGCCGACTCAGTGTCTTTGCGCTGGGTATAATGCCCTACATTAGTGCCTCCATTATTCTTCAACTTCTCACCGTGGTTGTTCCGTACTTGGAACGGCTCTCTAAGGAAGGTGAAGCCGGCCGAAAGAAAATCACTCAATATACGCGGTATGGGACGATTGTCTTGAGCGCAATCCAGAGCCTGGGCATTGCATTCGGCCTTGAAAGCATGAAGTCACCTGTAGGTGACCTAATAGTTCCACATCCAGGGTGGGGTTTTCGGTTGCTGTCCATGATTACCTTGACCTCGGGTACCGCATTTCTCATGTGGCTCGGTGAGCGCATCACTGAAAGCGGCATAGGCAATGGTATCTCGTTGATCATTTTTGCCGGAATTGTCGATCGGTTGCCCTCAGCCCTCTACAACACCTTCAGGATGGTTCGAACCGGTGAGATGGGTGCTTTTACCATGCTGGCCCTTATCGTTATTGTGGTGGTTGTCGTAGGTGCTATTGTGTTCATGGAGAGAGGACAGCGGAAGATTCCTGTACAGTACGCAAAGCGTGTGGTAGGAAGAAGGATCTACGGAGGGGCAAGCACCCATTTGCCTTTGAGGGTGAACACCTCGGGTGTGATTCCACCTATCTTCGCCTCTTCGTTGCTCATGTTTCCTTTGACAATAGCGAAGTTCATAGATCAGCCCTGGGCACAGACCGTTGCCTATATGCTCACTCCAGGCAAGCTGGTCTACGACATTCTGTACGTAGGGCTTATCATCTTTTTTTGCTACTTTTATACTGCGGTGCAATTCAATCCAGTGGATGTAGCGGACAACATGAAGAAGTACGGCGGCTACATACCAGGCATACGACCTGGCAAGAAAACCGCTGACTACATCGACAAAGTGCTCACCCGTATCACCCTTGGCGGGGCTATATATCTTTCGGTTGTATGTGTGTTGCCTACTATAATGATCGCTCAGTTCAATGTTCCTTTTTACTTCGGTGGAACTGCGTTGCTCATTGTGGTTGGGGTGGCTTTGGACACGATGACCCAGATCGAAACGCACATGCTTACCCGGCACTACGAAGGATTTCTCAAGAAAGGAAGGCTCAAGGGGAGAAGGTGATTATTCTCAAATCGGAACGGGAAATATCTCTGATGCGAGAGGCAAATCGTATCGTTGCGGAAATTCTAGAAGCCCTTAAGGAAAGGGCTGTGCCGGGGACTACTACACTGGAGCTCAATGGATTGGCAGAAGCCTTGGCTACAGAGCGAGGGGCAACCTGTGCATTCAAGGGGTATCGGGGATTCCCTTTTGCGTTATGTACCTCAGTTAACGAGGTGGTCGTCCATGGGATGCCTTCTTCGTATGTGCTCAAAGAGGGTGATATCTTGAGCCTTGATTTTGGCGTGTACCATAAGGGATTTTATGGTGATGCCGCAATAACAATCCCCATAGGTCAGGTTTCAGATGAGGCTGCCCGGTTGATAGAGACTACGAGGGAGTGCCTGGATCGTGCCATCGAGAAAGTTCGAGAAGGAAACCGGCTATCTGATATCTCTGCGACAATCCAGAGACATGCTGAATCCCGGGGGTATTCAGTGGTGCGGGAATTTGTCGGTCATGGTATAGGTCGAGCGATGCACGAGGATCCACAAGTTCCCAACTATGGAGATCCTGGTACAGGGATCCGGCTTAAGAGTGGGATGGTGCTCGCGATAGAGCCGATGGTCAATTGCGGTCATCATGGTGTAAAGATTCTAGATGATGGGTGGACAGCTGTGACCATAGATGGATCCCTGTCAGCCCATTTTGAGCATACGGTTGCAATTACTGACAACGGTGCCGTGGTACTGAGTACGCTGTAGTGCAACAAGATCGGATGACCTCGTGTCGAAACACATAGTGAAGGGTAGAGACATGGTTCTCACTAATTGGGGTAAGCTGGAGCATGCCTAAGGAAGAACCAATAGAAGTAGTCGGTACGGTACTTGAGCCGTTGCCGAACGCCATGTTTAGAGTCGAGCTGGAGAGCGGGCACAAGGTGCTAGCACACATCTCAGGGAAGATGCGTATGCACTTCATAAAGATCCTTCCAGGCGACAAGGTCACCGTTGAGCTTTCTCCGTACGATTTGACCCGAGGCAGGATCACGTATCGGGTCAAATGAGCGTGTGTGGACACGGTTCACGGTCTTTGATCGTGCCCGAGCCTGCTTGATGTAGCACCGATGAGGAGTGTAAGGACCAATGAAGGTAAAGGCTTCGGTAAAAAGAATTTGTATGAAATGCAAGATTATACGTCGTAAGGGAACCGTGCGTGTCATTTGCGAAAACCCGCGCCACAAGCAGCGACAGGGATGATGGTGGCGCACCGTGAACACCCCATGACGAGCAGGAGGCCGAGACGTGGCACGTATAGCGGGAGTTGATCTCCCAAAAGGAAAAAGGATCGAGATTGCCCTTACCTATATTCATGGTATAGGACGAAGCAGCGCCCGAGATATCTTGGCACAAGCTGGAATCGATAAGGCCAAGAAGACCGAGGCAATGACTGAAACAGAGATTGCCTCGATACGAGAGATTATCGATTCAAAGTACAAGATTGAGGGAGACCTGAGGCGCGAGGTAGCTATGAATATCAAGCGGTTGATGGATTTAGGGACGTACCGGGGATTACGACATAGAAAAGGGCTCCCGGTCAGGGGCCAACGGACGCACACCAATGCACGGACGCGGAAAGGCCCGGGAAGGAGCTTGCTGGGCAAGAAGAAGCCGGCAAAGTAGCCCACACGGTTCAATGCCAGGCATCAATGGAGGCATGGAGTGGTAAAAGGGAAGAAGATCGTACGAAAAAAGAAGATAAAAAAGAACGTCGTCAGTGGCATTGCGCACATTCAGTCTACGTTCAACAACACGATTATTACGATCACCGACATGAGTGGGAATACCATCTGCTGGTCCAGTGCCGGCACTCAGAATTTTAAAGGATCGAGAAAAGGCACGCCGTTTGCTGCACAGATTGCAGCAGAGGATGCAGCAAGAAAAGCGCTTGAACAGGGGATGAAGACGATTCAGGTGTATGTGAAGGGACCAGGTTCTGGTCGTGAATCAGCGCTGCGTGCGTTGCAGAGTGCAGGGTTCAGTATTACCCTCATTAAAGATGTGACCCCGATACCACATAATGGCTGTAGGCCGCCAAAGCGAAGAAGAGTCTAACGGCACTGATCCATGAGCTTTCACGACGTGCCTGCAACCTAAGGGAGGAGACATTGGCTCGCAGTACAGGTCCAGTATGTCGATTGTGTCGACGAGAAGGGAATAAATTGTTCTTAAAAGGGGAACGGTGCTATACCGACAAGTGTGCGTTCGAGAGGAGGGGCTATCCACCGGGACAGCATGGCCATTTTCGAGGGAAATACTCTGATTATGGAACCCAGCTTCGAGAAAAACAAAAGGTAAAGCGCATTTATGGCATACTCGAACAACAGTTCGAGATCTACTTCCGGAAGGCAGAACGACAAAAGGGAATCACCGGCGAACATCTGCTGTCGTTGTTAGAACGGCGACTCGACAACGTGGTCTTTCGGATGGGATTTGCCAACTCAAGGGCAGAGGCACGGCAGTTGGTTCGTCACCGACACATTTTGGTCAATGGCAGAATCGTGGACATCCCCTCCTACAGTACCAGGGCTAACGACAAGATCGAAGTCCGGGAAAAGAGCAAGAAGCTGGTCCGCGTGCAGGATGCGATCCAATCAGTGGACAGGAGAGGGATCCCGAAATGGATTGAAGTGGACAAGGAGCAGTGTGTGGGCTGGATCAGGGCCCTCCCCACCAGAGAAGACGTGAGTAGAGATATTGATGAGGATCTCATTGTGGCTTTTTACACAAAATAGTGTTTTGGTGTGTGTTTGGTGAGAGAGCCTGCAGAGGAAAGAACCTTTTTCGGGGTAACGTATGTATAAAGATTGGCAAGATCTCATTGTTCCCAAAGAACTTCAGAGCGATCCCTCAAACACAGAGACCTATGGCAAGTTCACGTGTGAACCCTTGGAGCGAGGGTATGGGATCACGTTGGGCAACGCGCTGAGAAGGGTGTTGCTTTCCTCGTCTCGGGGAGCCGCGATAACCGCCGTCGCGATCGAAGGCGTTCTTCACGAGTTTTCTACGATCCCGGGTGTGAAAGAGGATGTCACTGATATTGTGCTCAACTTGAAAGAAGTTCTCATCAAGATGGAAGGAGATGAGAAGAAGAAGGCGTGGATCAAGAAAGAGGGGCCTGGTGAGGTCACTGCTGGAGACATCAAAGGTGATGAATCGATCCAGATCCTCAATCCGGGACACCACATCGCGACGTTGGGGAAGGACGCCCGAATCTCCATGGAATTGACAATTGAAAAAGGTCGCGGATATCGACCTGTAGAAAAGAGCAAAGGTGAGTCACTTCCCCTTGGAACCATTCTGCTCGATGCTGTGTTTTCTCCCATCAAGAAGGTCAACTACACCGTGTCGCAAGCCAGAGTAGGCCAGAGAACCGACTACGACAAACTCGTCATTGAGATATGGACCAACGGCAGTGTGGAACCGCGAGTTGCACTTGGATATGCGGCAAAAATACTCAAAGAGCAGCTTACCATATTTGTGCACTTTGATGAGGAGGAAGAGTACCGGGGTGTTGCTCAGCCCGAAATGACGACTGCGCTCAACGAAAATCTCTATAAGAGCGTGGAGGAGTTGGAGTTGTCGGTGAGGTCGGCCAACTGCCTCAAGAATGCCAACATTCGTACTATCTACGATCTCGTCCAAAAGACTGAAGCAGAAATGCTCAAGACAAAGAATTTCGGAAAAAAATCGCTCAGTGAGATAAAGGAGATCCTTGGCTCGATGGGGTTGCATTTTGGAATGAAGATCGACCATATACCTGCTCCCGATGCGAGCAAGCGACCGGAAGCGAAATCTGCTTGAAATCTATGTATACGAGGTAGTGTGCGCGTTTCCTTTACTATGACGACTGACATATGAGGCGTACCCGGGCATGAGACACCGCAAGGCAGGAAGGAAGTTAAACAGGACACCGAGTCACCGAAAGGCGTTGCTGAGCAACCTTGTGAATGAACTGTTCGAACATGAACGGATTTGTACGACCGATGCCAAAGCGAAGGAGCTGAGGACGGTTGCAGAGAAAATGATTACCTTGGGAAAGAAGGGAGATCTCCACTCGCGAAGACGTGCCTTCGCATTTATGAGAAGAAAGGATACGACCAAAAAGCTCTTCGATGATATTGCCAAGCGTTTCGAGGATCGCCAAGGTGGCTACACACGTATTATCAAGTACAAGGTGAGGCAGGGAGATGCTGCTCCCATGTCGTTCATTGAGCTTACAAAACGGGCCGAAGAAAAAAAGGAAAAGAGAGAAAAGGTAAAGACTGCCTGACAAGGCTCTAGGGAGACTGATGTCACTCTAGAAGGTTGTGCGAGAGGCACGGGAAAGCTATGGACGCTCGCGAATTTGTCAATCAGATGTTGCCTGTTGGGCTCGAAATGGTCAAGTCAAAGACAAGAGGGCTCAGTTGCGTTGTCGGACTGAATCTTATGGGAGAGGGGGGTGGAAGGTGGACCATTACTATAAGGAATGGGGAAACCAAGGTTGAAGAAGGCGTTACCGACTACCTTGACTGTGTGCTCAACGTTCAGGCCTCAGATTACCTTGCGTTAGCGAGCGGGACCTTGAATCCATACGAGGCAGTAGCCAAGGGTAAAATAGGCATTACTGGAGACCTAGGCATCGCAGCCCAACTTCGTAGCCTTCTTAGGATCTAAAACGATCACAGCCAATGGCTCATATGAGGATCTGAGATGCGGCCGAACCAGCAGGCGATGGAGGACACGCGATGTGGACCGACTTACTTGTCGGTGGCTACGAGGTTCTGGATGAGATGATCCAACGACGGTAGGGTCTCCAATTTCTCGATCTTCCTTTGTATCTTCTCATGTACTGATGTGGGCAAGACCCCTGATGCGCACTGTTCGAATTTTCTCTTGAGCTCCTCCTGTGACAGTGGATGTTGAGGGTTGCCTTTTGGCACATCGACACGACCCGAGGTGCGCGAGCCATCCTGCCACTCGATTGTCACCTCTGCTGTGGTTGGTATCCCACCGTAGAAGGAGGTTCCTTTCAGGTCTGGCCTTATGTCTATGATCGGCCACCACTGACTGAGCGTTTCTCGTAGGAGTGCCTCTTGAGAAAAGCTCTCGAGTGTGACAGCACCATCTATCATGGCCGTCGCAACGCAATACCTCAAACTGAACTTGCCCTCAAGCGGTGTGGATGGGATGTCATGGGTCATGATGTGCGGCACGTGTGGGTCTACCCTACAGATGATTCGTTTTACTCCGGGCGACGTGGCTGACCGTTGTGTTCGTAAGGAGATTACGAGATCGAGTACAGGATGAGATGCCGCACAGCAGGGATACTGCTTGAAACAGATCCCTGAGTCGGTCAATTCCCACGGCGAGCCGCATGCCGTTACTAGCTCTTCTGCTGCTGCTTCGGTTTCGGGCGTTCCCCAGACTGACAGGAAGCCCCCTTCTCTTTCAGCGATCTGCGGACATGAACTAAACCCTTCTGATGCGAGGACTGCTGCTGTCAGCCCACATTGAGCTGCGTGTCCTGCATGAAACGCCTTGGTCATCGAACCAAAATTTCCCCGCATTCCACTCGCCTGAGAGGCAGCGATTCCCAAGGCCCACGAGGCCTTGTGTGGAGGGAGGCGTAAGAGCCGTGCTACTGCTGCAGCCGCTGCCAAGGTCCCCAACGTGCTGGTGGCATGCCACCCCTGTTCATAATGGTATGGGTTGAGGAGCTTCCCAAGTTTGGCTGCCAGCTCCACGCCTACTGCATAAGAGAGCATAGCTTCTTTCCCAGTCACCGTAGTGAGGCTTGCTGCGGCGAGTATGGCAGGCACGAGGACTGTGGAGGGATGTCCCATCATAGGGTGATTCAGGTCGTCGTAATCAAGACAGTGCCCTGCGATCCCATTGGCCAATGCAGCGGCCGGCGGTGATGATGTAAACGTTGTGCCTATGATTGGTGCAGGTCCTGTTCCACCAAGTGAAGGTAGCAACGAGTAAGTGATTCGTGCCGCCTCCTCTCTCGTGCCAGCCAGGATACACCCTATAGTGTCCCTGAACGCGTTTTTTATGGTGAGCGTGTCGTTAGCAGAAAGATCGGAATAGTCACTCTGCTGGATGAAATGGCAGAAGGCCTCGACAAAGCCCATGGATGTTAGCCACCGCTTAGGGGTGAAAGTAACACAAGCTCATCACCGTCTCTGACCGCTCTGAACATATCCTCTTCAGGATCGAGTCGTTCCCCATTGAGAAGGACGGTGACGGGTACTTTTCCGCGTGCTGCTTTACGGAAAAATCCTTTTTCTACGATTCTGCGACCATCGAGCATCGAAAAAATCCTTTGGAGGTCTGTGGCTTGGCCGACATCAAGATCAAGTGCGGCGGCGTGCATGCCCTCCCGATCCATGATATGGATCCTGACCTTTACCGACATGTATCAACTCCTGTAGCGTAGGTACTGATTAGCGTAGCGCTGAGCAATGCGGTCAACCTCGAGATTCGAGCTAAAAGTACCAAAAGAGCAAAGCCTCTGCAAGAAGATGTGCACGTAGACCTTCTGTGCAAGGCCATTTGACACTGTGTAAAAAAACCTGACGCTCTCTTGTCCTGCAGGAGAGAGAAACCACGGTTGGTTAGAGAAATGTCTCCTGCTGTAGGCCGTTCCTCGACGGGCACGACTTTCCCTGGAGTTGGCATGTGTGTTGCTATGTTTAGATATTCCTGTCAGGATACGAGGCAAGGTGAGGAACGCTTTGGGAGACACGCGACTACAGCGATACTTCAAGAAGGGAGGCTTGTATGACCAGACACCCCGTGCTTGTTCCACTGTTGCTCCTGGGGCTGAGTTATAGTGGTGCGCTAGCTGCAGGAGAGTTAGAAAAGGAGAATGAAGAACTCAGGCAAAGGATAATGAACCTCGAGCGGTCCCTCGAGGAGCTGAGGAGTGAGATCGCTCATCAGGTACCTGAGCCCCAGACTAACAGCCCTGCACTGCGCTCGAGCATCGAGGCAGAGTTATATGGATACATCAAACTAGATGCCTCGTATGATACCTCTAGAACCGATGAGGGTAACTACGCCAGATGGGTAATCTCCAAGAGTGTGAGCGAGCATGACAACCAGTTCAATATGACGCCACGACAGTCCAGGTTTGGCATAAATTTCATGGGACCCCGTTCAGATCACGTGAAGAGCTCCGGACGCGTAGAGATAGACTTTTATGGTGGAGGAGCGGAGAACAAGAATATACCCATGATGCGTCATGCCTATCTCAAGGTTGAATGGCCTGGCAGCGAGGCGAGTATCCTTGCTGGCCAAACAAGTGATACTATTTCGCCGCTGTTGCCTGCGACGTTGAACTACATTGTCGGATGGTGGGCAGGGAACCCTGGATACAGGAGAGCCCAGCTGCGGCTCGGAAAAGGGATTGCTGTGAGCAATGACGTCCACCTGTTGCTCGAAGTGGCTGCTGCGCGGACGATTGGGCATGATAATAGTTTTGACTCGCTCGTGGACACTGGTGAAGACGCAGGCTTCCCCAGTATCCAAACCCGCTACAGCCTCTCTTTTCCGGTTAGGTCGTCGAAGGTAGCGACAGTGGGTATTTCAGGCCACTGGGGAAAGGAAGTGTACACATTCAACAAGACAGGGAATGTCGTGCAGAATGTCCGTCTTGACACCTGGTCGTTCAATGTGGACCTCACCTTGCCGTTGAGCTCATGGCTGACATTCCAGGGCGAGTTCTTTACAGGAGAAGATCTCGATGCGTATTTGGCAGGGATCGGACAGGGTATCCTGATTGTGACTGATAAAGGCTCCTATGTGAATGTAATCAAGAAGGATCAAGATGGGAAGCCTATCGGTGCGTTTCAGAGTGCCCGTGGGATTGCTGTCATAGGCGGATGGGGTGCGTTTACCATTAGTCCTTTTGGGCAATGGCGAATGAATCTTGGCGGTAGCGTAGACGATCCCCACAATGGCGATCTTCCACAAGGCGCACGGGTCCAGAATGTCTCTACCTGGGGTAACGTGACGTACGACATCACCAAGGCGGTCCAGGCAGGTCTTGAAATTTCCTACTGGAATACAAAGTACAAGGGTAGCAGGGATGGAGAGGATGTGCGTGTGCAGACGGCCTTGGTGTACAAGTTCTAAGTGGACCCACTGACCCAAGAAGCGCTCTCGCCTTAGGTAGGTACCAAGGGTCCTCCTGTGGTAGCCCTCATCTGGTGCCGGAGGGAGGGCCGTACGGTGATGTTACCTACTCAAAAAAATATCCAGGGAACAGATGCGCCACTATGCAAGGGATTCCTCTGCAGAGCCGGCAACAATACGATTGTGTTCCCTTGCTGCGACAAAGCGGCTGACAAAGGTGAGCAAGGCACCAGCTATGAGCGTTATTATGATAATGAAGTAAGATAGGTCACTGGATCCGGTCAGGTCCTTTATCCTGCCGTTCACCCAGGGCATGACCAGTCCTGCAGCTCCCCATGCGGTGAACACAAGGCCATAGTTCAAGCCGAAATTCTTCAAACCGAAGAAATCCTTAGTGGCAGAGGGAAACAAGGAAAGATTGGAACCATAGTTCGCGCCCAAGGTGAGTACAATAAGCATGATCAACGGCCAGCTCGCGCCTTCTTTTGCAAAGTAAAGTGTCAGGACAACAAGAGCTTGAAATACGAACGCGCCACACAGTGTCCACTGCCTGCCTATCTTGTCAGAAATGACTCCTGCCAGGATACGGCCTCCGGCGTTCCCTACTGCAAGTACTGCCACTGCCACAAATGCGAGTTCACCTAACGACTTTTTTCCAAGGTCCTGTGCGACACTGATGAAGGTAAGTCCTGCCGAGGCGCCGGCAAAAAACATGAGCCACAATAGGTAAAATTGGGTAGATGAGAGCAGTTCGCGCCACGATTTGTCTGTGGTGTCATTTCGAGCAAGCCGCTGCGTGTTTGTAGTGGCTGATACCGATGGGGCATAGCCCGGTGGCGGGTTTCGTAACAGCTGGGCCAGAAGCGTTACTACGACAAGAAACGCAATCCCGAACGTGAGCATTGTACTGGAAACGCCCTTCTCGACGATCCCTTCAGGAGTCGTTGTACTGAATACATTGAGCAGTTTCGTGGCCAAAGGTGCTATGTACACTGAGGCGAGGCCGAAACCAGCTACCACCAACCCAGCTATGAGGCCTGTGCGATGCGGTGGGAACCACTTGACAGCGGGTGGCGTCGCAGAGGCGTACCCAAAGCCAATACCCATGCCGGCAAGGATGCCAAACCCAATGACAAATCCCAACAGGGAGGAACCAGCAAGCGCTGAAATGATGCATCCCAGGCCGGTCAGGATTCCGCCTATTGTTGCAACCCATCGTGGTCCTATTCTATCTTGCAGACGGCCTGCCGGCACCATTGCGAGAGAAAAGACGAGACATGCTACTGAATAAGGAAGTGCTTTGTCAGCGTTGGTCCATTTCCACGATTCAGGGATCCCGCCCTTGATCACGCTCCACGTATAAAGAATACCGAGCGCAAGGTTGATACCAGTACCAGCAAAGGTAACAATCCATCCCTTGTTGAAACGCGTTTCGTTCATCCAACGTCTCCTTCTCGAATCAAGCAAAGTGTCACTCAGCACAGCAGCCTATGAGCGCTACAACGGTGCTCACATCGGACCAAAGTGGCGCCCGTGGGTTTTGCTCCCTATATGTGTGCTAAGCTCGTGCACTATTCATGCCAGGCAGTTGTGTCGCACGAGCAGATTCAGTTCTCTCGCTAATTCAAAACGTTGGTCGACGTCTCTGATGGACAACGGTGGTAGTGTGTCCGCCTCCGGCAATCAAGGGCGTGAGAGTTCCTTTACAGGTTGTAAAAAATACTGACAGCTTGCCCAGATGCCAACGACCTGGACGGAGCGTACCTCGAGGTAATCTTCTTTATTTACAGCGTGGTTGATGCACGCACCGACCAGCTGACTCCATTGGCACGCCTGTTGCTCGACCTGTCTCTAAAGAAGTATCGTATAGCATTTCCAATCTGTGTGCTGGCATACCTACTTTTTGAAGAAAAAGGATGGTACAGTAGTAGCGATGTAATTGTGGTATCGGTTATCCAGTGTGGAAACGGAGGGACAATGACAATGAGCGCTGTGGAAAGCAAGGGTGGAATACAGTCCGTGGCAATTGAGGAGAGGGTATTTGAGCCTCCTAAGAAGGGCTTTGAGAAGGCCTGGATAAAAACCATGGAGCAGTATCGGGAGATGTACCGAAGGTCGATCGAGGATCACGAAGGATTTTGGGCAGAGGCGGCTCAAGAATTTGTATGGTACAAGAAATGGGACAAGGTTCGTACCTACAGCTTCACTGGAGACATCGTGGTCCGATATTTCGAGGGTGCAAAAACGAACATAACAGTGAATTGTCTCGATAGACATGTAGATGCAGGCAAGGGTTCAAGGATTGCACTCATATGGGAACCGAATGGACCAGATGAGAAAGACAAAAGGATCACCTATAAGGAACTCAAGGATGAGGTGTGTAGGTGCGCAAATGTACTGAAATCATACGGCCTCAAGAGAGGCGATCGGGTAACCATTTATTTACCTATGATCCCTGAGTTGCCTATCGCTATGATGGCCTGTGCTCGCCTTGGGGTGATTCATAGCGTTGTGTTTGGTGGATTTAGTGCCGAGGCACTCGCTGATAGGATCGTAGATGCAAAAAGTAATTTTCTCATCACCTGTGACGGCGTCTACCGAGGCGCAAAGGCTGTACCGCTCAAAAGCAACGCTGATACAGCCATAGAACTGGCAGCGGAACGAGGAGTGAAGGTCGATCGCTGCCTCATTGTGAAAAGAACAGGTTTGCAGATTTCTGAAGTCAGGGGGAGGGATGTGTGGTGGCAAGACGTCGTGCCAAAGGCTTCCACTGAGTGTCCACCGGAACACATGGATGCAGAGGACCCCCTCTTTATTCTGTATACGTCTGGCTCCACAGGAAAACCAAAGGGAGTCCTTCACACAACCGGCGGCTACATGGTCTACGTTGCACACACATTCAAACATATTTTTGATTACCACGATGATGATATTTTCTGGTGTACTGCGGACATAGGATGGGTCACTGGGCATAGCTATATTGTGTACGGACCGTTGTGTGGTGGGGCAACGTCGATTATGTTCGAAGGGATTCCTACCTATCCTGATCCAGGCCGTTTTTGGGACGTGGTGGACAAATACAAGGTGACTATCTTTTACACGGCGCCGACAGCAATTCGGGCCCTCATGAGGGAAGGAGACAAATGGGTGGAGACCCATGATTTGTCAAGTCTCAGATTGCTTGGCAGCGTAGGAGAGCCGATAAATCCAGAGGCATGGATTTGGTATCACACGGTTGTCGGTAAAGGACGGTGTCCCATTGTGGATACATGGTGGCAGACCGAGACAGGAGGCATACTCATCACTCCTTTACCTGCTGCCTTTCCACTCAAACCCGGAAGCGCGACACTGCCCTACTTTGGGGTAAACCCGGTGATCCTCAAGGAGGACGGCTCAGAGGCCGGGATCAACGAGGGTGGCATGCTATGTATTAAGGAACCCTGGCCTGGTATGACGCGGACTGTATACGGGGATCCCCAACGGCTCAAAGAGACTTACTTCCAGATGTTTCCAGGCTACTATTTTACAGGCGACGGCGCGAGGCGGGACGAAGACGGCTACTACTGGCTCATGGGAAGGGTTGACGACGTCATCAACGTGAGCGGTCACAGAATGGGAACTGCAGAGGTGGAAAGTGCACTGGTTGCTCATCCCAAGGTAGCAGAGAGCGCGGTGGTTGGATTTCCTCATGATATAAAGGGCCAGGGGATCTACGCCTTCGTGACCTTAAAGGCTGGGGTGGAAAAGAGCGACGCGCTCCTCAAGGAACTAATTGCGCACGTAAGAAACCTGATTGGTCCGATTGCCACACCCGACAAGATCCATTTTGCAGACGCCTTGCCAAAGACTCGTTCAGGAAAAATCATGCGAAGAATCCTCCGCAAGATCGCCGAAGGTGAAACCGACAAGAAAAATCTTGGAGACGTTACTACCCTCGCAGATCCTCAGGTGGTTGATGTCCTCCTTGCAACAAGACCCACCAAGTGAACAGCGCTACGATAAAGGAAGGTGGGGCATTCGTGCTTAGAACGAATGCCCCACTGTCGTAGTGTGAAATTCCCTGGAAAGGATGGATGAAGCGCTCTAGGAGCTAAACCGGAAGGAGCCGCGCCATTTCTTCGTAAAAGAAGGACGGGCCTAGTTCCAGATACCGGCGCTCACGAGTGGAACGAACGAATAGCCATGTTCGGATGTGGCCACAGAGGTGACATGCCGAGACATATCCGCGAATATCTGGAGTGAACCCCTGTGTGATTGAGAACGAGAAGAGATCACCAAGTGTGCCATGGATGAGCATATCGAGCAGAGGGTAGTCCTCAAGTGTGATGCCGAGTTGATAGAGCTTTTTTAGTTCGTATGCAGTGCCTTCCCCTCCGATGCGCAACCCTGAACAAAATCCTGTGAGGTAATTGCCCATTGGGTCTATGTGGGCGTGAACAGGAGAGGAAAGCTCTCGAAAGCAATTCTTTCTCAGGTACGACTCTGGAGGGTACCGGTCGAGAAACGACGCGCACGTACTAGCAGCCCTGCCGGCAAGATGTATATATATAATCCTCCCTAATTGGTAGCGAAGTTCGCTCTCTGTAAAGTAGCGTTTATAGTCGTCGAACTTCACTGTTCGGTGAGGAGCCACTTTCCGCAAGAACCTGTAGTATGCAGGATGCCAGGGGAATATTCCGTCGCGGCCGAACACCTCCACGATCATCCGATAGGCTCGAAGGGAATCCCTCATCGAAATGAATTCGTTATGGAACGGAGAGATGGAAAGGAGCATGCGTTGACAGCCTGCAGCCCGGATTCTCTCCAGTATATTTCGGGGTTCTCGGCCCTTTATCCAGAAGCCGTTGGTTTCGACGTATTCGAGTGAGAGATTGTGTGCTCTGAGCCTTCTGATCAGGTGGACGGTGAGTTCGTCACACCAGAGGGGTTCTCCACCACCTATGTGAATGGTAGCCCAAGGACAGGCTTCCTCGATAGAGGCCACAATGCGGTCCATGTCTTCTGCTGTCACAATTTCGTCAAGATCCGGATGGCATGCATAGAGACAATGTGCGCATCGGTTGGTACATCGGTACTGAATAATGACTCCTATGCTTTCTGCCAGAAAAGGTCGGAACCGTCTCATCCCACATAGCCCATGGACTGAAGGAGCTTGTAGGTTTCTGTGTATTCGGTACTTGCTGGAATGCGCTTGGCAAGGGGGAGTTGAGCGAGAAGCTCTGTCAACTCATGCTTGAAGTACGCAGCAGTGGAAGGGTAACGATCACACACGTTCTTGATTTCAGCAGGATCGGATGCAAGATGGTAGAGTGCCTCTCCCATGGGTCCTGCAATGAATTTCCATGTCTCAGTGCGGACGCACAAGGCTCCCAGTGGTTCATTCTCTGCATATGCCAGGTGGGGGCTCACGCAAGGATAGGTTGTACGAAATGATTCGAGTCCTGGCAGAGGCAGCGGATGACCTGAAAGGGTGCGGGTGAGCTCCTCACGTGTGAATGGTTCTTGGCCAAGGACAAGTAAGAGTAGTGTAGGGAGGAGATCTACAGTTCGTACTTGGCTAGGGATTCGAAGGCCTTTCCAGGGTAGGTTCTCTGCACCTAGGATCATGGGCACACGGAGCACAGCATCACACAACGAGCCATTGTGGCTCGGTGGTGCACCAGGAAGTAACTCTTCCCCATGGTCTCCAAGTATCGCAATCAATGTTCGATCATATGCCCCGATGCGTAGGAGCTCATCCACGATAGCCTGTATGCACCGTTGGTCAGCATAGGATATTTTGCCCTCATAAAACTGCCACTGTGCTTCAGAGCTGAAGCGATAAAAATCTGGCACGTCGCAGCGAGGTAAATGATGTGTGTCGAAGTAATGAAACCAGGCGAAAAACGGCTGGCTCGCCTGATCGACCCAGTCTCTGAATGCCTCCAAGACATCGTCCCACATGTTACGATAGTTGGCCGTGATCTGGCAGCATGAGCTGCATTCTGTACCGTCCGCTCGGTACTGCTCGAAGAAAAGGTCGAAGCCGCAATGAAATCCTGCCCTGCTTCCCACGAGGTCGTTCCCCGGAAAGCCTGCGGTCCTATACCCATACGCGGATAGGATCGATGCGATGGAAGACATCGATGGGTCCAGCCGGTCATACGGGCTCCTTAGACCATGGCTAGGCGGGTAGCGGCCTGTAAGGATACCCGCATGTGCGACCCATGTATTCGGGGCCTGGGTAATTGCTTGTTCACACACGATGCCTCGATGCGCAATACGATCAAGTGTGTTGGTCGTGACAGACTGGCACCCATAGCACCCCAAGAAGTCGGGCCTCACGCAGTCCAGGGTAATCAGTACAACGTTTGCATAAGGAAGGGGAGGAATCATACAGGGACCTGACTCGCGAACATACCGGCACCACCAGCAGTACCATTCGAGCCACCACTGACGCAGCACGTAGTATTATATTTCACTAACTCGTAGGAATGAAGCACCTTCATCGTTCTGTGCCTTCCAGGCTACAAACGACGCTGACTGCGCTCACTCCAGAAACAAGGGCAATCGAGCCATGATTACTGCTGTTCTTTTTTACCCGTGTGGGCTAATATGAAAACGTAATGAAAAACGTAATGTAGTATGACGCCACGAGATGACAAGCTAGGGTAGAGATGTCAGCGGATAAGACTTCAATGGTCCACTCACAACAACGAAGTGAAGAGAAACTCGACAAGTTGTACCGTATGATCGCCCCGTACCGTAAGGTCGTACTTGCGTTCTCAGGAGGTGTTGATTCGACGTTTCTGTTGTACGCATTGAAGCAAGATCCGTTACGCGAGATCTTGGCGGTCACAGCGCGTTCTGCGACCTATCCAGAGTACGAGTTGCACGAGGCCCGAGAGGTTGCACGCAATCTGGGTGTTCCCCATATCGAGATCGAAACGGATGAGATGAACCTTGAAGCATTCAGAACAAACCCACCGAACAGATGCTACTACTGCAAACGAGAGCTGTTCTCAAAACTCGATAGGATCAAGGTAGACCACGGGTTCGACATCGTGATGGACGGGTCCAATTATGACGATATGGATGATTTCAGGCCAGGCATGCAGGCCGGTAAGGAGCTTAATGTCCTTAGCCCCTTACAGGCGTGCGGCCTGACTAAATCAGAGATACGGCATTTGTCGCGTATCGTTGGCCTTGCTACGTGGAGCAAGCCATCATATGCATGTCTATCGTCCCGCTTTCCCTATGGAACCGAGATCACTGAGGACGCACTCCGGCAAATAGACAAGTGCGAAGCCTTTCTTAGGAAGAGGATTGAGGGACAGGTACGAGTGAGGTATCACGGTCCGGTAGCGCGTATCGAGGTGGAACCAGATTCATTGACATCGATTATCCGTCAGCGAGATGAGATCGTGGCGTTTTTTACTGCTATTGGTTTTTCCTATGTGACCCTCGATCTCAAAGGATACCGCACAGGGAGCATGAATGAGGTTCTTTCTCGACAGGGACAAGAATCCGATAGGTCATCTGAGGAAGCGTCATCGTGAGTCAGCCGTGACACACCCATAAAGTGGACAGACTCCGTTGCAGGCCACGAAGGAAAGCTACCGGTAGGCACACCGCTAAGGAAAAATGGCCAATACATGGTTTGTTGTCTCCGTGGGAACGCAGCGATGCTTCTGTACCTCGCTCTTTAAGACGCGGTGTTGGCGCTCGATCTCTGGAAGGAGCCCAGGCATGAGAGGTACAGAACTGTTCGTCATTGCTTTCCTGCTCGGACTGAGCACTTCCAGCTGTGCGGTCTCCAAGCATCGCGTCGAACTCGGTCCTCTCTACTACAAGCGATACGTTCCAGGGACTGACCAACGAGAGGAAGCAATTCTGTGGCCTTTTTTCCAACGAACGATCGCGCCTGCTGTGCGTGAATATAAGCTCCTTCCTTTGTGTACCCTTCGACGGGAATGGTCGCAGGAATCAGTAACGAACACGGAACTCAAGGCCTTGTGGCCATTGATGCTGTATCGGAAGAATGGTGATGAATGTCGGGCGAAGTTCTTCCCTGTTGTGCACTACACACGATACCGGCATCCGGACGGAAACTGGGATACAGATTGGGGCATTCTTCCTTTTGTCCTTGGTGGTAGAGCGGAACAGGAAGGATCGTATTTCAGCCTGTTTCCGTTAGGCGGGCTTGTGAAAGGTCTCCTGGGCAAGGACCGAATATGGTTTGCCCTATTTCCACTTTTTGCCCATGCGCGCGACGGAGATTACAGATCTTGGCATATTTTGTGGCCATTCTTGCAGTACGGCTATGGTGGAGGAAGGGGCTCGTATCGTATCTGGCCCTTATGGGGACGGACATGGAAAAAGGATGTGTATCAGCGGGAATTCATGTTATGGCCGTTTGTCGTACATATGCGGGAACGACAAGGTCTTGAGCATCCCACCGAGTCATGGTTTTTTCTACCGTTTTATGGGCATCAGCAGACGCCATATGGAGAAATATACTATTGGGCATTCCCGTTGTTTAGCTACCAGCGGAATGAGCGGCCAGGAAATCGCTTCAGGGAATGGACGCTCCTGTATCCATTGGTTCGTGTGGCTCATGGTGATCGCCTGCATACGTTCCATGTCGTTCCGTTCTGGGGGCGAAGTAGCTCTGGCCACACCGAGTCTGTCTTTGCCCTGTATCCTTTGTACTGGTTTCAGGTCGACGAGAAAGAAGACATCATAGAAAGACGACGCTGGATACTCCCATTGTACTGGTCAAAGGAGCAGATTCCACGAGAGGGGCACCTACGGCGAGCAATGTCAATAAAGGTATGGCCGCTGCTCGACTACGAACGCAACGAGCAGATATCGAGGATAGGGTGCTTCTCACCACTCTGGTTCAGAGATCCTGACGGTTTTGAACGGCAGTACGGCCCTTTTTGGAGATGGTACGAGCAGATCTACAACCGGCAAACGGATTCCTTCTCATGTCGTCTGTTGTGGTGGTATCAGGGAGATCGTGTGGACTACGGTCTCGAAGACGCTGAAGGGAACACGTTGTCCCCCGAATTCACTGCACCTGTGGATGCAATGTTTCAACCATTTACACGCGTGCCTCGTCCTTCCATAAGCGATGCAATACGCAAAGGGCCGTGAGGGGGGAGGGAATCAATGACGTTGCTCGTGCTCATAGGTCAGAGGGTGCTGAAAGGGATCGAGGAGCTGGGCCGCTCGCTGCTTCTGTTTGCAGTGACATGCTATTGGTTTGTTAGACCTCCGTACCGCATCAAGCGCGTAATTGAACAAATGGAATTCGTGGGCGTCAAATCGTTTCTTGTCGTGGCGATTACGGGGACGTTCACCGGTATGGTGCTTGCGTTGCAGACATTTCACGCCTTTGTGAAGTTCAATGCTGAAAGCATGGTAGGGGCAACGGTCTCATTGAGCATGATGAGGGAGCTAGGACCGGTGCTCAGTGCACTAATGGTCACGGCCCGTGCTGGCTCAGCAATGGCGGCCGAAATTGGCACCATGCGCGTTACCGAGCAGATCGATGCCCTCAAGACAATGGCTGTGGATCCCGTTGAATACCTCTTTGTACCGCGGATATGGGCTTCCCTTATTATGATGCCTATTCTCACCATCTTTTTTGATTTTCTTGGCATCCTCGGTGGGTATGTGGTGGGAACAGCATATCTTCATATTCCTTCAGGACCGTTTCTCAACTCGATTATTCGCTATACCGATTATGAGGATTTTACGCATGGATTGATAAAGTCGGTTTTTTTCGGTTTAATATTGTCCTTCGTCGGCTGTTACAAAGGGTACTTCGCAACGCAGGGTGCGAAGGGAGTTGGCCTGGCTACCATGCAGGCAGTAGTGATATCGTCTGTGCTTATTCTGGTAAGCGACTACTTCCTCACTGATTGGCTGTTTTGACCCCACATGCTCCTGTGGATAGAGAGCTTGATTGCCCGAGAGGACGTACGGTTGGGGAATGAGAGCATAGTGATCGAGCTCGTGGATATCCACAAGACCTTCGGCACGCAACCGGTGCTTCGAGGAGTATCGCTCGCGATTCGTCGAGGTGAGATCTTCGTGATCATGGGGGGGAGTGGGGCAGGCAAGACAGTCCTTCTCAAACATATGATAGGGTTGATCAAGCCAGACAAGGGCAAGATCTATGTGGACGGTACTGAGATAACGGGCTTGAGAGGGCCTCACCTCAAAGAGGTTCGAAAGAAATTCGGTATGCTGTTTCAAGGGGTAGCGCTTTTTGATTCCATGACAGTAGGTGAGAATATCGCCTTTCCCTTGAGAGAGCATACCCGGCTTAAAGAAGAGGAAATCGAGAAACGTGTAAAGGCCAAGCTTGCCCAAGTGGGATTGTTCGGTGTGGAGCACAAGTATCCTGCCGAGTTGAGCGGAGGAATGCAAAAGCGAGTCGGTCTTGCAAGGGCCATGGCCCTTGAACCTGAGATCATCCTTTTTGACGAACCGACCACCGGGCTCGATCCTATTATGAGTGATGTTATCAACGAGCTCATACTTACCACCCAGCGTGAGGCAGGTATTACCTTTGTGATCATAAGTCACGACGTGCAGGGAACCCTCAAAGTTGCGCATCGCATTGCGATGCTCTACGAGGGAAGCATCCTATGGGTGTGGAACCCTCATGAGATCTGCGAGAGCTCCCATCCAGTGGTGAGACAATTTCTTTCAGGTTCTGCTCATGGACCCATGACCGTAGCTGCCATGGAGGGCTAGGGTATGAAACGATACTCGTTAGAACTCTGGGTTGGATTGTTCACGATCTTGGGTATTGCAACCGCCCTGTA
>FWPV01002749.1_pt1 | contig 41968 bp, 28 predicted proteins | sample 2228371 | NCBI WGS metagenome assembly FWPV01 (sample SAMEA103939776, study PRJEB20133) | metagenome
TGGACATGACGATGCCACCGGACACGGCTGCCTTCTACTGGTACACGGAGCCGAACATCTTCAGCGTGTTCCCGTTCAAGGCGCTGTGTGATGGCACGGAGTCGCCGGAGCTGCAGTTCAACGGGTCGTATGGGGCTGGCTACAATGGTTTCTACAACCCGTGCGGGACGATCGTGACCTGCCGGATCACGCAGACCACGAGTGCGTCGGCCGGGTTCGCGATCGGCGAGTTTGGAATCGCGACACAGCCGAACAACTAGCCAGCTGTGAGGCGGCGCGGCGAGCGCCGCGCGAAGAGAGGAACCGGGGCGGGCCCAGAGGGCCCGCCCCGGCTTTGATCTTTGCGGCCAGGAGGCACGGTGGATTCGGTTGAGGTCCCGTGCGACTAGTCTGAGACCACCGTCCGCCGCGCCTGGCGAATTGCGCCGCTGACCTCGACGGCCACGCTGAGGATGTCCAGCGTGCCGGTGGCATCATCGCACCAGACGGTCAGCCATTCTTCGCGTTCCGGGACGCGCAGCTGGCGAAGCGTCGCGTCCAATAAGGCGGCCGCTGGCCAGGCCTGAACGCCGGTGCCACCAGCCACGGTGAAGGGCTCGCCGCGTGGCAGGCCATTGCTGGCCAGTCGCTGCGCCATGACATTGGGGCCATCCACCAGGTCATCGTATGTCCATAGAACCAGGCTGTTGGGACCCGATTCCGGCCGCCGGGGAGGCATGCCCTTGGGAGTCGGCGTGGGGGTGCGGCCCAGGGTCAACGGCTGCAGGCTGGTGACGATTTCGGGCGCATAATCATCCTCCGGTGACTGGACCACCGGGAAGGGCCCGCCCTTCGCACCGCCGCGCGGCAATCCGCTGGACGCCAGCCGGACGCCGTAGATGTCCTTGTTGCCCGACCGATCGTCGGTGTAGAGGACCAGGAAGTTGTCAGGGTCCAGCAGGTCGCGGCCGATCGCCGGATCCTCGGCCGTGCCCGGTCCTTGAGCGATAGGGAAGGCCGGCCCGCGGGAGCGACGTAGGGCGTAGTCGACGCGGATGCCCATCACATCGCCCTGATCGCGCGTGTCCTCACTCCAGACGATCAGGTACTCATTGCCGGCCGAACCGCGATCCACTGCCACCACGTCCCCGTAACGCTGATCTCCGGGACCGCCGGCAACAAGCATCGGCACACCGGCCGGCCGCCCGTTGTCGAACAGCCGTTGGGCGTAAAGGTCGTAGTCGGCGCCGCCGGGGACGCGCTCAGAGTAGACCAGGAGGCCAGGAATGATCGCTGGCCAGCGCTGGTCGCCCTTGACAACTGGCGGGCCAGATCCGGGCTGGGGGCTCCTTGTGGCTTCCCATTCGCCCCCCGTTGCCCCGCCGATGGGCAGCCCATTCGACCGGATGCGCTTGGCGTAGATCCGGCTCCCAGATCCCCGGTCCTCGCTCCAGACGAGCAGGTACTCATCGCGCTCGCCACCGAGGAAGACGAGGTTGGGATCGCGCTGATCGCGGGCCGGTTGCTGGCCCTTGGCCGGCAGGGTAGAGGCCAGGGCCGCCAGTCCCAGGCCAGCCAGGGCGATAAGGAGGGCCGCGGCGCGGGTCAGGTTTGCTGTTCTGTGAAAGCTGGTCATGTGAATACTCCTTTTGGCGTTGTAAGCCGTGTGATTCCGTTCGGTTATGTGCCCTTGGGCAGGTGATATGCCTCTCGGCTTGGGCGGTACGGTATGCCGCGGCCGTTACCTTCTACTGGTAGGGCGCTGCGTACACGACCGACCCGGCCAGAATGTAGAGCTGCCCGGCGGCCAGATCCCACCAGGCATCCTGTAGCTCGGCGAAGCGGCCGGCAGCTCGCACCGGATCCGCCTCGTTCGGTTGCCGTGGCGCCAGAAGTTGAGCCTGGAAAGCCCCGTCGGCGTCCAGGAGAATGAGCCGGCCGTAGCCGCGATCCACGAGCAACAACTGCTCGGTTTCGGCGGAGACGTAGACGGCGCGCAATCGGGCCAGGCGGTCGGGAAGACCGGTGATCCGGAACTCCGCTGGCGCGCCGGCCCTGAACTGGCCCAGGCGGCCGTCAGCGTACGCCACGTGGATCACCTGGCTGACGGCCAGATCGATAGCCCCCCTCAGGTCGGTTGGCGTGGCGAGCCAATCCTCGCCCTGGCCCTCGATACGCAGCGTGGCCGCCGCGGCCAGCCGATAGCGGATGATCTGGCCCCGCCCGCGGTCCATGACGTATAGGCTGCGGTCCCGGCCGGCAATCCCTCGCACATCGCGCCAGGGGGGCTGTGTGCCAATGGGCAAAGGCGCCACAACCAGCCCGTCAAAGGACCACAGGCGGTTGAGACTGTCCAGGACGGCGAGGCAGGAGTGCTCTGGCTGCCCGCAAGAGAACACAGCCAGGTGCTTGAGCCCACCGACTGTCACCCCGTTCACCGTCTGGCCGCGCTCCAAGACTACCTGGGGCTGTCCGAGGACCATGCGCTCCAGGTGACTGCGGCTGACGTTGAGCACGTACACCTGGCCGTCGGCTACGGCCAGGTGCCGCTCGTCGCCCGGCGCACCGCTGAACTGGCCGATCGGCGTGATGCCTTCGAGGCGGACGATGCCGCGGGCGACGTCTTCCGCTTTCCGCAATCCCTGCTCACCGGCCCGCGCCGTCTGCGCCGCCGGTGCGGCCTCGACGGGAGCGTCCAGCTCGATGGCGGGCGCTGGGCTAATGATGTGCCATCGCGTCGGGTCGAGCCGGCGGCTAATAGCGGCCCAACTGACGAGGGTGAGCACGATCAAGGCGCCAGTCAGGAGCGCCACGTCGGCCAGCGCCTGGCGCGGGGCGCCAAGAGCGGCTCGCCTCTTGTGAGGCCCAGAATCGGGTACGGCGGCCGCGACCACCAGCACTGCCACGCCATCCTTCGGGGTGAGCGATCGCAGAGTGGCGATCCTTTCCGCCGGCTCGCCGTCGAGCAGGGTATCCAGGGCGCTGGCCGATGCCGGATCGACGGGGGCGCTGGTCAGGAGCAGCCCGGTGCACGGACTGGCCGGCCAGGCCACGCAGCGCACCGTCGGGCTTTCCAGCCCGCCAAGTGTGCTGGGACGGGGCCCAGCTGCTGGGGTGCCGGTCGCCTGGACAGCCGAAGGCGACAGCTCGCAGGCCTGGTGAGTGGCCGGCGCTGCCAGGAGGCCCAGACGTTGCAGGCGATCGCCCGCCGTGAGGGTCGCCGGGCCGACATGCGCTAGTACTGCCAGCCGCGGCGTGAGCACCACGGCGCCGATGGCGGCTGCCGGAGGCTGGGCACCAGATTGCGCCTCTGTCTGCGCCAGCCAGCGATGAGCCACATCAGCTGCCGACCGCAAGCGGCGGCTGACCGTGCCACGCTGCCGGAAGAAAGACTGCACGAAGCAGCGCAGCACCTTCTTGCCAATTGCCTGGTCGTCGCGGGTCCCGGACACGGCGACGATCGCAATCAGGCGCCAGCGAGCCCGGCCGACTCTGAGCTCCTCAACACAAGCCAGACTCGGCTGACCGGCCTGCAGGACCATGGGTTGGTGGGACATGGTTGGACCCGCCGGAGACGCTCGCAAGTCCCAGCCATGCGGCTGCCCAAGACCACCGCGCCTCCGGGGCGGCGCGCCGATTCGATTGTAGGCCTGGTGCGCGCCGACGACAACGCCCCGGCGGGCCAGGGGACACGTCAAAGCCGGAGCCGAACCGCCCAAACGCCACAGCTACGGCACTTGGGCTACGTCGCGCAACAGGAACTGAACCGGCTGCACGGGCACGCCGCGGATCCGCACCTCCCAGTGCAGGTGAGGGCCAGTGGCCAGTCCGCTGCTGCCAGCGGTACCCAGGCGCTGGCCAGTTGGTACCATTTCGCCCACGGCGGCTTCGATGGCCTCCAGATGGAAGTAGCCAGAGCATACGCCCCAGCCGTGGTCCAGCACCACGGCGCCGCCTCGTAGGGCGAGTGTCTCGGCCAGAATCACCCGACCGGGAGCGGGGGCCACTACCGGTGTCCCAGCGGCGGCCCGCATGTCAATGCCACTGTGACGGCTACCCAGATCGCCCTCGAGGTAGGTGCGCAAGGCGGCGAAGGGCGATGTGATGGCGCCCAACACCGGTCTCTGCCATGGCCCCTGCCAAAGCCGCTCAGGGGTCACCGGCGAGCACAGGGCCGACAGCCGCTCGGCCTCCTGGCGCTGGACCTCGGGATTGAAGATGCTGGCTGGCTCGGGTCCCAGGCGAAGCGACTGCTCAGGGTACTCGGCCTCGCGAATGGTCAGGCCGACCTGGAGAGCCGTAGTGTCGCCGGTGCCCTCAACCAGGGTGATGTGGACCGCGTGTTCGCCTGGCGGCGTGTCCATGCCAGTTGGCAGCAGGCCGGCCAGAGCGTCGGCACCAGCCGGCAGCAGCTCGGTCTGCACTTCGCCCAACAGAGCCACGGCCCGCACCCCAACCGACGCCCGCACGCGCACCAGGAAGGGGTCGCCTTGGGCGACGGCTGGCGGCGATAGCACAACGGGCAGATCTGGATCCATCGGCTGGGGCGTAGCGGTCGGCGATGGCGGACAGGTTGGGGTGGGGGCAGTGGGAATGGTCTCGAAGGCGCGTCGCAGGTCCACCAGCTTGGCACTGACCCAGCCCGTGGTGTCATCTGGCAGCCGGACGGCGAACCACTGGCCGAGGTGGTCGCGACCGGTCACCGCCATAGGCGTGCCTTGATGGACCGCCGCCAGCGCGGGGTGCAGAACGTCGGGACCAGCGCGCAGGTTCAGGGCAGCCACGTTGGCCAGGGCGTCACTCGGGAAGGTCGGTGTGGCAGTAGTGGTGGCGGTCGGGCTGACAGTGGCCGTTGGGCTGGGCGTTTTGGTCTGCGCAGTCGTAGGCGCCGGCGTCACCGTTGGCGCGACGGGTCGGCAGCCCGCCACAGCGAGGAGCGTCAAGCCGCCGATGACCAGGCAGCGACCGTGTCGCTGGCCGGTCATAGGAGTCGCAATGGCCATAGTGGACCCTATTGTAGTCATCGGTCGGCGCTGCCGGGGCCATGTGGGCGAATGGGCACTCGTCAGCCGGCGCCGCCAGCGCCCAAACAGGGGCCGCGATGCGAATGCTATAATCGCCTGGAGATGGTCTCCTTGCAGCTCGGCACGGGCCAGGCGCACAGCCGGCGGGTTGCTTTCATGGGCACGCCCCAGTTCGGGCTGACCATTCTGAGCGGCCTGCACGAAGAGTACGACATCGTCGGCGTGTTCACGCAACCCGATCGACCGGCAGGTCGGGGTCGCCAGCCGAAGGCACCGCCGGTGGCCGCCTGGGCCCGTGAGCGTGGGCTGCGGCTGCACCAACCGGAGACTCTGCGCGGCAATGATGAGGCCCTGGCTGTGCTCCAGTCGTGGCAGCCGGAGGTCATCGTGGTGGCGGCCTACGGGCTGCTCCTGCCCAGCGCCATCTTGCAGCTGGCTCCGCGTGGGGCCTTAAACGTGCACGCCTCCTTGCTGCCTCGCTGGCGGGGCGCCGCGCCGGTGAGCCACGCGATTCTCGCCGGTGACACCGAGACCGGCGTGACCGTCATGGCCATGGTCGAAGCCATCGACGCCGGACCGATTGTGTCCCAGGCAGCGGTGACCATTGGCGACGCGGAGGCAGCGGGCGATCTCACCGCGCGCCTGGCCGAATTGGGCCGCGATCTGCTTCTGGCGACGTTGCCTGATTGGCTCGCCGGCCGCATCGTGCCGCGGCCCCAGGATCCGGCGCTGGCCACCCCGGCGCCTAGGCTGCGCTCGAGCGACGGTCGGCTCTCCTGGACCCAGCCGGCCGTTGAGCTGGTGCGGCGCGTCCGCGCCTGCAACCCACAGCCGGGCGCCTATCTCGACCTCGGTCAGGCCAACCTGGCGGTGCATAGAGCCACGGTGACCACGGTTCAGGCCGCCGAAACACCCGGCCGGATCATCGCCCTGGACGGCTGGCCGGTTCTGGTGACGAAAGATGGCTGGCTGCGGTTGGAGGTTGTCCAGCCACCTTGTGGTCGGGCGATGCCCGCCGACGCTTATCTGTGCGGTCATCGGGCACTGCTTGACAGCCAGCTGCAACCATGAGCCAACGGCGGGGTCGAGCGAGCGTGGCGGCTACGGCACCGGTCCTGGCGGTCGTCTCGGCCTGGCTGGCCGGCTTCGTGGCTCTCGCGGTGCCCGGCGAGTGGCACGAGGGCGTTCTGTCAGGCGCTGCGCCCGGCCAGTGGCGTGAGGGCGGTCTGTCCGGCGCTGCGCCTGGCTACCGGGCGGTCGGCGTTCAGCCGGCCGCCGCACTCCAGCCGACCGATCCGTTCCCGACGCTCCCGGCGACACCGCACTTTCCTACCCTGCCACCCGATGTGCCGACGCCGTCCGTTCACACGCCCACTTGGACCTCTACCCCGACCTTGGAGGCCACGGCGACCGAGCCGCCCACACAAGAGCCAACCCTGACGGCAACAGCCACGGCCACGCCCAGCGCCACGGCCTGGGCCACGCCAGCCCTTGGGCCGCTCTATGCTCCGCTGCTGTGGCGGAACCAGGGCCTGCCGATCCAAGAACCTGCTTTCGGGCTGGCCAGCGGCGATGGCCGGAAAGCGGAGGGCGCTGAGCGATGACCCCGATCTACGTGACCGACTTGGGAACCATGGCTTACGACAGGGCCTGGGCTCTTCAGCGCCGCCTGGTCGAGGGCAAGCAATCGGGCGCTCGCCTGACTGACCATCTGCTAGTGGTAGAGCATCCAACGGTCATCACCGTAGGCCGACACGGCAACGAGTGCCACGTACTGGCAAGCGCCGAGCGCCTGCGGCAGCTGGGCGTTCCGGTTTACCGGGTGGAGCGAGCTGGCGATGTGACTGTCCATACCCCGGGACAGCTGGTAGCCTACCCCATTCTCGATCTGCGCCGTTTCGGGCGGGAGGTGCGCGGCTACGTGCGGCGACTGCTGGCGACCGTTGTGGCGGCCCTGGAGCCGTTCGGGGTGCCCGCTGAAGCGCGGCTGGATGGGGCCACCGGGGTGTGGGTGGCGCTGCCGGGGCGCGTTGGGGGCCAGGGGCTGACGGCCGGCGACGGTCGCCGGGTAGCGAAGATCGCGTCGCTCGGGGTACGAATCGAGCGCTGGATCAGCTGCCACGGTGTGGCCCTGAACGTGTCGCCGGACTTGAGCGCCTTTCAGCTTGTCGTCCCCTGTGGACTGGCGGGCGTCAGGGTGACCTCGCTGAGCCAGGTGCTGGGGCGATCTGTATCGGTGGCCGAGGTCAAGCCGCTCCTGGTCGCAGCCTTCGAGCGGACCTTTGGGGTGCAGGTGGTCGACCTGCCGGCTCTGGCGATGGAGGCGGCGCGGTGATCGCCCTTGCCCGAGCGCCGGCCTGGCCGGCAAGGCAGCGCGGCCTCCCCAGGCGGCGCTTGCTCGCCGGTATGCTGTTGGCTGTGCTGCTGCTGGAACCTGGATCGCTGCCTGGTTCTGGGCCTGCCGGCCTGCAAGCCGCTCCGGCAGTCACGGAGCCGAGCCCGGCCGCGCCCACGGCTGAGCCGCCACCGCCGGGTTCAGCCGGGGTGCCGACGGCGGGACCGGCTCTGGCCGCGCCCACGCCTGAGCCGCTGGCGCCGCCCGTGGACTGGCCCGAGCTGCCTGATCTATCCCACCGACAGCCGCTGGCCCGCACGCGGCATTTCGCCGTGTATGCCGTGCCAGGCGATGATCCGCTCATCGTTCAGGCTGCTCGTGCCTGGACTCCCGAACTGGAGGCCCTGCTTGCGGACGTAGCCGCGCGCTTGCGGCTGGAACTGCCCTATCCGCAGGTGAACGTCGTCTTCAGCCGCACCTACCCGGCGCGCTGTCCGGCCCGGGGCCTGACGAGCGCCCGCGCCGACCGACCGCTGTTGATGGTCTACCTCGACGAACGGACATCGGAGCGCCAGATTCGGGCCGTCTTGGCGCACGAGATGGCGCACCATCTGACGGCGCGTGCCACTTTTGTCGGAGACGGCGTGCTGACCGAGGGGATTGCCAGCTGGGCGGCCAGCCCGTGGATGCTCGCCTGGCAGGGCTACGGGGACTGGTCGGACGCGGTGCTACACTATCTGCGGCAGCGGGCCTATGTGCCCCTCTCCGATGATGCTGGGCTATCGCCACGGCCCGGTGAGGACTGCCTGGTGCGCCGCGATCGCGTATACAACGTGCGAGCGGCCTTCGTGGGTTGGCTGACCGAACAGATCGGGCTAGAGCGAGTGCTGGCCATGCCCTACCTCGAAGTCCCGGCTGCGGTCCCAACTGCAGGGGCGGCCGCTGGCGAGGCAACGGAAGAGGTGCCACTGGAACGCCGTCCTGACTATCGGCGAGCGACGGGCTACGACCTGCGGACCTTGGAGCTCATATGGCTGACCCAACTGTGGCTGGAGAACAAGTAGTGAGGGCGCTCGAGCCGCATAGAGCTCCCCGTTCGCGGCGCTGGCGGCTCATGGTGGCCCAGCTGAACTTCGTGGTGGGCGATGTCACCGGCAACGCCCAGCGGGTGATCGATACACTGCGGGCTGGGCGTGAGGCTGGCGTCGACCTGGTGGTTTTCCCCGAAATGGCCCTGTGTGGTTATCCGCCCGACGACCTGCTCTTGCGGCCATCCTTCGTGGCCGCGGCCGAGTCGGCGCTGCGCGCTATTGCCCGACACTCGATTGGCCTCACCGCGGTCGTCGGCACAGTGGATCGCTGCCAGGACTTGTGCAATGCCGCGGCCATTCTGCACGACGGCGTTATCGTCGATCGGGTAGCCAAAGTCTTCCTGCCCAACTACGGCGTTTTCGACGAGCAGCGCTACTTCCGTTCTGGTGCGCGCTGTCCGGTCTTCGAGCGCGATGGCGTCTTGTTTGGCGTGAGCATTTGCGAGGACATCTGGGTGCCCACCGGGCCAGCCCACTGGCAAGCCCAGGCGGGGGCCGATATGGTCATCAACATCTCGGCCTCGCCCTACTCACGGGACAAGTCGGAACTGCGGGAGCGAATGCTGGCCACTCGGGCAGTGGACGATCGCGTGTTCGTAGTCTTCTGCAACCTTGTCGGTGGCCAGGACGAGGTGGTTTTCGATGGCAACAGTCTGGTGATCTCGCCTGATGGCCAGGTTCTGGCCCGTGGCGCCTCGTTGGCTGAGGACGTGTTCATCGTCGACATCTTCCCCGAAGAGTCGTTCCGCGAGCGTCTGCTGGATCCGCGGCGACGGAGTCTGTCGCGACCGGCTGGCGAGCTGGCCAGAGTGCCGCGGGTCAGTTTGCGGCCGATGTTGCGGGCCCCAGCGCCGCCCATCGAGCCGCGGGCGGCGGTCGAACCTTTGTCCGGCCTGGCCGAGGTGTACTCGGCGCTGGTGCTCGGGGTGCGTGACTATGCAGCCAAGAACGGCTTCAAGCGCGCCATCGTTGGGCTCTCTGGCGGCATCGACTCCGCGTTGACGGCTTCCATTGCTGTCGATGCCCTCGGGCCGAAGAACGTGCTGGGTGTATCGATGCCGACTCGCTTCACGGCGTCGATGAGCGTCGCTGATGCCGCGGCGCTGTGTGACAACTTGGGTTGCGAGCTAATGAGCATCGACATCGACGGCATCTACCAGGCCTACCTGGATGCCCTGGCCGCGGCCTTACCGGGTGGCGTCGGCTCGCTCACCGCCGAAAACGTGCAGCCGCGCATTCGTGGTCACCTGCTCATGGCGTTGTCGAACGAGCTCGGATATCTCGTGCTTTCCACGGGCAACAAGAGCGAGACGAGCGTGGGCTATACTACACTTTACGGCGACACGGCCGGCGGCTTCGCGCCGCTCAAGGATGTGCCCAAGACGGTAGTCTGGCTCCTGGCTCGCTGGCGCAACGAGCGGCAGGGCGGGCCCTGGATACCCCAGCGGACAATCGACCGGCCACCGACCGCGGAGCTGAAGCCAGACCAAACCGACCAGGATGTACTGCCGCCCTATGAGGTCCTGGACCCAATCCTGAGGGCCTACGTTGAAGATGAGAAGGGAGTCGCGGAAATCATCGCTTCAGGCTTTGACGAAGCCACGGTCAGGGCGGTCGTGGCCATGGTTGACCGGGCCGAGTACAAGCGGCGCCAGTCGCCACCGGGGATCAAGATCACCGAGCGGGCGTTTGGCCGCGACCGGCGGATGCCAATCACCAAGCGTGTTCGGCTCGATCCACCCTCTGGCTGAGGGCCGCATGGTGCGTGAGGCGTTGCGGTGGCTTCCGGGAGGAAGGTTCATAGGATGGAGCAGGGATGACGACGAGTGAGCTGGACAGTTTCTCAGCTGGCCTGGCGGCAGCAGTCCGCGTGGTGAGCGACAGTGTGGTCCGGGTCGCCGGCCGGCGCCGCCTGGCGGCCTCTGGGCTCGTCTGGTCGGCCGACGGGCTTATTGTCACCGCAAACCATGCTTTGGAGCGCGAGAGCGGCCTTGAGGTGGGTTTGCCGGATGGCCAGTCGACGCCAGCCCGGCTGCTGGGCCGCGATCCGGCGACCGACCTGGCGTTGCTGCAGGTCGAGGGCCTGACCTTGCGACCGCCGCAGCCGTCGGCGGCCGCTCTGGAAGTGGGGCACCTGGTTCTGGCGGTGGGCCGTCCGGGGCGGACTGCCCAGGCAGCCATCGGGATTGTGAGCGCCTTGGGCAGCGCCTGGATGAGCCCGATGGGCGGACAGATCGACGCCTACCTGCAGACCGACGTGGTGATGTATCCAGGCTTCTCGGGTGGCGCGCTGGTGGACACCTCGGGCCACCTCTTGGGCATGAATACCTCCGATCTGCTTCGTGCATACAGCGTAGCTGTGCCGCCCGCGACCATCGATCGGGTGGCGCGTACTCTAGCGACCGAGGGCCGGGTGCGAAGCGGTTTCCTGGGTGTCGTGGCTCGGCCCGTTCGCTTGCCGTTGGGGCTCGCCGCCGAGTTGGGCCAGGAGAGCGGGTTACTGCTCCAGGCGGTGGCCGCCGAGGGCCCGGCGGCGCGGGCCGGACTCGCACTGGGCGACATACTGGTAGCTGTTGACAGCCAGCCGGTGCGCAGCCTGGACGACCTGGCGTGGCTCCTGTCGGACGAACGGGTTGGTCAGTCGGTCCCTGTACGGGTGATGCGAGCGGGCAGGCTGGTCGACCGGACGGTGTGCATTGGCCGTCGGCCTTAGTCTGGCTCCTGGTCCAGGTGCCGGGGACCGGCGACAGCTGACTCCAGGGGCGGTTAAGGGCAGAATGCCGGTGGCCGCGGAGGTGACCGAGCGGCCACTGCTGCGGGCGGAGGAGGCGATATGATCGAGGGCGAGGCAACGGGACTGCGCACCAGGTGGCCGATCGCGGAACTCCGCGCCTCGAGCATGCGGGTGCGCCATAGGCCCCTGAACCTCCTGGCGTTGGCCTGGATGCGGCTGTCGACCAGGGTGCCGCTCTTCTATTGGTCTTCTCCGGACGGTGAGGACCGCATTCTGGCAATGGGCAATGCCTACGCCCTACGGGCCTCGGGTCCGGAGCGCTTCCGGACCATCCGCCGGGCTTGCTCGGCGGTTACCCAGCACCTGGCGGCGACGGCTGGGGATGCCCGGCGGCCAGTGGTCCGCTGTCTGGTAGGCTTTGCCTTTGACGAACATCACGGTGAAGAGGCGGCGTCGGCGCCGGACTCGTGGACCGAAGGCTGGTCGCCGCAAGGGGCGACGGAAGAGAACTGGTGGACTCCGCTACCAGCTGCCGTGGCGATTCTGCCGGAGATCATGGTTGTGGATGGGCCCAGTGGTGTCTACCTGACAGTGATTGGGCCTGGCCTGCCGGCATTGCCGCCCGGCTCGAAGATCGACCCTTCGGATACCGACTACAGGCCGGGGGCGATCGACCACGGACGCACCATCAGCCTGGTGGAGCTCATCGAGGGCCTGGCCAAGAGACAGCGCAAGGACGCCGGCCTGGACGATCCCTTCAACGAACCACCGGTTCCAGGTATCCCGTGGCCCAGGCCACCTCGCCCGCCGGATCTGTTCCGGGCTAAGGTGGCGATGCCTGACCTGGCAATCCAGGCTCCTCTGGCCTGCGAAGGCGACTTGCCGACGCCGCTCTTTGAGCGGCGCCTGCGGGACGCCCAGGCGCGGATCGGGGCTGGGCAAGCTGAGCGAATTGTGATTACCGCGCCACGCTGCGTGCGGCTCAACCAGGAGGTAGAGCCGGTCGGCATCGTGGTTCGCCTGGAGGAGCAGCTACCCGACTGCCAGGTCTTTATGTATACAGTGGCGCCGGGAATCTTCCTGGTGGGGGCTTCGCCGGTGCGCCTGGTGCGGGCCGTGAGGAGTCGAGTGGCGATGAGTGCGCTGGTCGGCGCAGCGCCGCGAGATGCCGATCGGGGAACGGACTACCTGCTGGGCGAAGCCCTGCGCAAGGACGCTGCCGAGCTGCAACACTACGAACTTGTGGTCGCCGGCATGCAGGCGGCACTGCGCAACTTCGGCGCAAGGGTCCGCAGCATCCGGCCACTGGACGAGCCAGACCTGAGGTTGCTGCCACATAGCCAGCACCTGGAGGCACGGCTGGAGGCCGAGCGGCGGAGGAGTCTCGATGTTCTCGATCTGGCAGGGCAGCTGCACCCCACAGTAGCCGCTGCTGGTTGGCCGCTCACCAGCGCCGTCGAGGCCGTGCGAGAGATCGAGGGCCAGTGTCGTGGCTGGAGCGGCGGCAGCTTCGGTTGGCTAGACGGCAAGGGTAGCGGCGATCTGGCACTGATACAGGGCCACCTCCTCTTCCGCGGCGATGCGGTGCTGACTGCGGCGGCGTTCAGCGTTACCGCGGAGAGCGAGCTGGAGACTGCCCGCCAGTCGGTCGAGCGGCAGCTGGAGGCCTCACTGGCTCCCCTCAGCACTCCGTTGCGCGAGCCCGAGGAAAGGCCGGAGGACAAGGCACCGTGGCTGTGGCACGGTTGTGCGCCTCCGAAGCGGCCGATTTCGCCTCGCTGGCGCCACCTCTGGTAAGCGAGCGCTGGAGGCCGGGCCTGGCTCTGTCGTGTTCGCGCCGTGGGCGACGAAGCGCATGACGCTCTCAGACCTGGCTGCCGGAACGACGGCCACCGTGGTCGAGCTGCGGGGTGGGCGCGGCCTGGTGAATCGCCTGGCGGTCCTGGGCTTTACCCCAGGTGCTCAGGTAACCGTTGTTCAGAACTACGGCCGCGGGCCGCTTATCGTCATGGTCCGCGATAGTCGGGTGGCGCTTGGCCGTGGTGAGGCACGGACGGTGCTGGTGGATGTGACGGATCATGCGGGCGCTTGATCGCTCAGCCGCGGTAGCCCGAGCAGCCCTGGCGCGCCTGGCGCACGGCGGATGCGATGACTGCTCGGCACGGGGCGCTGGGTGCGGCGATTGCCCGGTGCAGGGCGCTGGATTGGCCGGCTGCCCAGCGGAGGGCAGCGGAGTGAACTGTTCCCCGGCCGGGCCTGCCGCTCGCGGTGCTCGAGCGGCGAAGGGTGCTGACCACGGAGCTGCCGTGACGGAGCGTGTAGGGTGGGCGACATCCTCGCTGACGGTAGCTTTGGCCGGCCAGCCGAATGTCGGCAAGTCCACCATTTTCAATCTGCTCACTGGTGGCAGTGAGCACGTCGGCAACTGGCCCGGAAAGACGGTCGAGCGCAAGGTGGGCCGCTGTTGCTATCAGCATGTTGACATCGCGGTGGTCGACCTGCCTGGCACCTACAGCCTGACCGCCAGCTCGCCGGAAGAGCGGATCGCTCGTGACTTCATCATCCACCAGCGGCCGGATGTGGTGGTTGCCGTGGTGGACGCGAGCACGCTGGAGCGGTCGCTGTACCTGGTGGCTGAGCTGCTTGCTTTGCCGGCGCCGATTGTTGTGGCCCTCAATATGATGGATGTCGCAGCCGACGAGGTGGGCGTCGAGATTCAGCCGCACGTTCTGGCGGCGGCGCTGGGCGCTCCGGTCGTACCGATGACGGCCAGCCGCGGCCTGGGCACCCGAGAGCTTCTCGAGGCGGTGATCGCCGTGGCCGGCGCTGGCGAGACCTACAAGCCGCAGCGACCGCTGGTGCGGCAGGAGCATCGCGCGGTGGCCGAACAACTCGAGCGGCTCATTGCTCCTGCCGTGCCGGAACCCTATCCGGCAGGCTGGGTGGCGCTGAAGCTGCTCGAGGGGGACGAAGAGCTGACCAACTTGATGCGGGAGCGGCTGGACGATGCCCGGTGGGAAGGCGTGGCGACCATACTGCGCGCCCACGAAGACGCGATTGTCGACATTGCCGGCGGCCGGTACGAGTGGATTGGACGCATGGTTCGAGCGGCGCTCGTTCGGCCTCGCCTTGGGCCCGTGGGTCTGACCGACCGCCTGGATCGCTATGCCACCCACCCCTTGTGGGGCCTGGCGATTCTGCTAATAGTCTTGGGCCTCTTGTTTGGTCTTACCTACCGGCTTGGGGCACCGCTACAGCGGTCACTCGATGCGCTCATTGTCCAGCAAGGCGCTGAATGGCTGCGGCAGCGGCTGGTGGGCTGGCCTGCCTGGCTGGTCGGTCTGCTGGCCAACGGGGTGTTGGGCGGCGCCGGCACGGTGCTCACCTTCGTGCCGATTCTGGCACTCTTCTTCGCCGGCCTGGCGACCCTCGAGGAAGTCGGCTACATGGCCCGGGCAGCGTATGTGGCCGATCGGTTCATGCACGTCGTGGGCCTGCACGGCCGGAGCTTCGTGCCGCTATGCCTCGGCTTTGGCTGCAATGTGCCGGCGGTTATGGCAACACGCACCATCGAGGCGCCTCGGGTGCGGCTGTTGACCATCCTCCTGGCGCCGTTTGTGCCCTGCACGGCCAGGATGGCCGTGCTAGCCATTCTGGCGCCGGCCTTCTTTCCTGGTCACGCGGGGCTGGTGACGTGGACACTTTTGGTCGGCTGCATTCTGGCTTTGGTAGGTGCCGGCCTTGTTCTCCGTGGCCTGGTCCTTGGCGGCGAGCTGGCGCCGTTCATCATGGAGCTGCCGCTGTACCACCGTCCCAACGGGCGCGCCATTGCCCGGACGGTGCGACGCCGGACGTCGCGCTTCGTTCGCAAGGCCGGCGGCATCATTCTGGTGTCGTCGGCCCTAATCTGGGCGCTATCTTGGTCTCCGGACGGCGATCCCGCTTCAAGCCCGCTGGGTTTCCTCGGCCAGCGCCTGGAACCTCTGGCCGGAATGGTGGGCCTTGACTGGCGCATGGTCGTGGCCCTGGTCTCAGGACTTGTCGCTCGCGAGAACGTGTTGGCCAGTCTGGGAGTGTTGTACGCGGCTGGCGAGGTCGGTGGCCTGGCGGCTAGCTTGCGCAGCGCTGTCTCCCCGCCCGCGGCGCTGAGCTTTCTCACGCTGCACATGCTGTTCGTGCCGTGCTTGCCGACGCTGGCGACTGTTCGCCAGGAGTCCGACAGCTGGCGCTGGACGGCGGCGGCGGCGTTGCTGATGCTTGCAGTGGCCATTGCCGCCGCGGCAATAGTGTATCACGTTGCCCGGTGGCTGCTAGCCTGATGCCAGATCGCGCGGTGTGTCGGCCCTGCTGGCGAAGCGAGTGTTCTATAATCGTCGCCGGGAGCACCGCTTGAGACTGTCCCGACGTCTGAGCACGGCCTTGGCCATCGCGCTGGTCCTGAGCCTCAGCCTGGGAAGCCTGGCGGGCAAGAGGCAGGCCGTTGGCCAGACAGGCGTCCTGCGGCTCGATGGTCAGGTGTGGCAAACCGCGCCGGGGGCGGTGATCCGTCACACTGTCACCATCAGCAGCTCGCTGGCCGTCTCCGAGGCCGTGAAGGTTTGGGCCGAGGCCGGCAGCTGGCCGGTGGAGGTGCCAGCCACAGTCGTGGTCACGCCCCGTCAGAAGGCCACTTTCGTCGCCACAACGCACGTGCCCTTTGGCGCGACCGATGATGCGGCACAGGCGCTGACCGTCACCGTCCGCTCGGCGGTTGCCGGCAGCCGATCGATCGGCCTGGTGGCCTCCAGTCGTGGGCGGTTCGTGGGCGGACGATACGTCGGTTGTCGCTTCGATTTCGAAGCCGACGGGGTGATCGATGTCACTGACGTGGCTCCCCTGGCCGAGCGCTTCAATGCCGCGGTTGGCGAAGACCGGTTCGACGCCGCGTGCGACCTTGATCACTCAGGTCGCATAGGCGCGGCCGATGTGCAGGCCGTCGCCGGGGCGGTGGGCGGGGCCTGTGCGACGCTGCCGACCGCCGACTCAACCGCCCTGCGGGCCGCCATCGAAGAAGCCGCCTTGCGCCGCCACCTTGAGGCGCTGGAGGCCATCGCCAGGGCCGAAGGCGGTCACCGGGCCGCCACTTCGCGGGGCCATGAGCGGTCCGCCGAATACGTGGCCGACCAGCTGACTATGGCCGGCTATGAGGTCACTATCGATCGGTTCACGGTGAGCTCTTGGGAAGTGTTATCGCCTTCAGTGCTCAGGCGGCTGGCGCCCACCGAAAGAGCCTACACCGACGAGTTCTCGACCTTCCTGTACTCGGGCTCGGGGGAGGTAACGGCCACGTTGCAGGCGGTGGACCTCATGCTGCCTCCGGGACCTGAGATCAACAGCACTACCAGCGGCTGCGAAAAGGCGGACTTCGCTGGCTTCACGGCCGGCAGCATCGCCTTGATCCAGCGTGGCGGATGTGACATGCCGACCAAGGTGGCAAACGCGGCGGCTGCTGGCGCGGCGGCGGTGTTGATGTTCAACGAGGGCCAGCCCGAGCGCCAGGGGCTGTTCAGCGGCGTCGCGCGGCGCGAGAACGCTCTGCCAGTTCTGGCCACGACCTTTGCCGTGGGCGAGGAACTGGCCCGGCTAGTGAGCGAGGGCCCGGTGGTGATGTACATGCGCACTGCCACCGGTGTAGTTGAGAGGCCGACACTCAACGTCGTCGCCGAGCGGCCGATCGGTGATTCCCAGCAAGTAATCCTGCTCGGCGCCCACCTGGACTCGGTGACGGCGGGACCGGGCATCAACGACAACGGAAGCGGGGTGGCAGCTGTCCTGGAGATCGCGCTGCAGATGGCCCGGCTGGGTGTGACCACGGCCAACCGCGTGCGGTTTGCCTTCTGGTCAGCCGAGGAGATTGGCCTGCTCGGTTCGCAGCATTACGTGAACAGCCTGAGCCGGGCGCAACGCGACGCAATTCGATTGGTCCTCAACTTCGACATGCTGGGCTCGCCAAACTACGTGCGCTTCGTTTACGACGGGACGAGCATTAGTCGCACGCTGGGAGGCGACCCGCTGCCGCTGGAGATCCAGGCTGCCTTCACGGACTACCTGGCGCGGCTTGGCCTGGCCGTCGAGGCGATGAACATGGGCGGTGGGTCGGACCACGCGACCTTTGTGGCGGCTGGCATACCTGCTGGTGGCCTGTTCACCGGCACCAGCACGGCCAAGACGGCGGCCCAGGCAGCGGTCCACGGCGGCGAGGCCGGGGCGCCCATGGATCCCTGCTACCATCGGGCGTGCGATACCACGGCCAACATCCATTGGGGCGTGCTCCAGCTCTTCACCGAGACAGCGGCCCACGTGACGCTGGCCTACGCTCAGGACGTGCGGGGCGTGTTGGCCCGACCGAACGGTGCGCCTGCCATCTCGCACGCCTGGCCTTTTGCCGAGCGAGGTGGACTGAAATGGTGGTAGGCAGGGAGCGGCGGGCCTCAGGGGCCAGCCCGCTCACGTTCCGGCGGCGGGAGCAACGGCGGGCCTCGGGGGTCAGCCCGCTCACGTTCCGGTGGCGGGAGCAGCGGCGGGCCTCAGGGGTCAGCCGGCTGACGTTCCGGTGGCGGGAGCAACGGCGGGCCTCGGGGGTCAGCCCGCTCACGTTCCGGCGGCGGGAGCAGCGGCGGGCCTCGGGGGTCAGCCCGCTCACGTTCCGGTGGCGGGAGCAGCGGGCCGCGGCCCTCGGCGTCCTGCTGTTGGTCCTCTCCCTATGGCCACTTCTGGCCAGGGCTGTTGGCCGACCGACATCTGCTCAGCCGGCCGCAGTTTCGCCCCGGGCGGAGGTTCCGGTAGCCGTGGTTGTGACGGACGCCCGCGACCTGGCGGCGTTCGAGGCGACCATCAGCTATGACCCAGCAGTGATAAGCCCCACAGCGATTGTCGCCGGTCCCTTCCTGCCGTCCGGGAGCGTTCTCTTGCCACCCGATAACCACGCCAGCGGTCGCCTGGCGATCGGCTCCTACAGCCTCGGCGGCCACGTCGCAAGCGGGGACGGCGTTTTGGCAACGGTCGGGTTTGCGGTTCTGCGCGGCGGCACGCCGGATCTGGAATTGGAACTGGGCTCAAGCGGCGTCTTCGGCCGACACGGCCAGCCTGTGCCCGGAACGCTCGGGCTGCAGGCTGCCTGGCGGGCGTGCTTGCCGCTGGTGAGCCTCGACCGGCGGTAGGACGGCACGCGCTACCGGGTGAGCTCAGGCGCCCTGCGACCAGGCACCTTTTGGCTCGGCCCTTGATTGCCCTCTTGCCGAATGGCGGCGAGGCTACTCCGGCGGCGAGGTGTTCACCAGCCCCATGCCGTGCCTTGCTGCGAGTGTCTCGAATGCCCGTCGCGCGTGATCGGGCATGGGGATCTTGGCGAAGTCGGGCAGGCGCACGAAGGTGTGGACCACGCGGCCGCTGGCGCGCAAGCTCCCGTCCGGTCCCATGACCTCGAAGCCGTAAGTCATGGACGAATGGCCAAGTCGCTCGAGGCGTAAGCGGACGGAGACAGACTCACCAACGCGCACCGCCTGACGGTAGTCGGCCTCCAGGTGGACGATGGGTGTGGTCATACCGCCGAGTGATCCGGCCTCGTCGAAACGCAGCCCGGCGGCCTCGACGAACTCCTCGTAGGCGTCGCTGATCAACTCGAACAGTCGTCCGAAGAATAGAACGCCGGCCGGATCGGCTTGATGGAACCTCACGCGGGTACGATGTTCAAACGCGCCATCTTGGCGGGTGTCATCGGGCAGAGATGACCGCAAATCACGGCGGCTGGGTGACCAGCGGTCGACCATGCTGCCCGGACTCTATTTGGTTTGGGGAGGATCGTCAAGCCCGGCGGACCGTTCGCGCACCGCACCGTGGCCCTGAGACTCACGCGGCGAGCCACCCGTGTGTAGGGGCCGGATGCACGTCCCAGCTACGGCGCCTCCTTGCGCACCGCGGGCAACCACATGTGTAGCGCGACAGTCGCCGGCGCCGTCGGCTGTGCCGTGCCTGTCGTGGTGGCCGTCGGCCCCGTTCCCGGCGTCCGCGTGATAGTCGGCGGGCCGTGAACCTGGAATGGCGCGGAGAACTCCGAGGTGTTGCCCTGGCCGTCGGTAGCCGTGGCAGTCACGTAGACGTGCCGGAACAGCGTCCCCAGGCTGAGGCTCCAATGACCGGTCGCGTCGGCGATGGCCGAGCCTTCATAGAACCTGCCCTGAGCGGCATTGTCAGAGAACACCTCGACGGTGCACAGGGCACACGCCGAGCCGGCAGCCCCGCTGGCATTGGCGCTGCTGATCACCGGCGCGGCGAGTTCCTCGTTGCCGCCGGCGGTCAGGGCTATGCCCTGGCCACCGTTGCCGCTGATCCGGTTGCGGACCAGCCGATTCCGGATCGCCGGCCCGGCACCACCGTGCACCTGGATGCCGTTGCCACCGTTGAACAGGATGACGTTCGGCTGCTCGACGCCCGTACCCCCGATCAAGCTTCCTTGAGAGTCGCTGAAGATGTATACGCCGTCGCCCTGGTTGGCGAGCGGCGCCGTGCCCGACGCGTCCGAGCCGATGTAGTTTCCCTGCACCCGGTTCTGCCCCCGCGGGCCAATCTCCACGCCAGCGCAGCCATTCGCGGCCACCAGATTCCGCGCCTCCGGTGAGCTGCCGCCGATGACGTTGCCCGTCGAACCCCCGCCGCCCTGGTCGCCGCTGACGCTGATGCCGCTGCAGCGATTCCCCGCTGCCTGCGTTCCGCTGGCGTCGGTGCCGATGAAGTTGCCCTCGATCCTGTTGTCGCGAGCGTCGATGACCTCAATGCCGGTGTGGAAGCGCTGAATGACCAGTCCCCGAAGGAGATTGCCGGCACTGCGAATCTGGAGGCCGGCCGGGCAGCAGACCGGCGCTGCGGCCCCATCCAGGACTATGCGCAGGACGGCGTCGATCGGCTGCTCCAGCGTACCGCTGTTCGCCCTGGCGCCCGGCTGGCTATAGCCATCGATGGTCGTCTGGCTGTCGAGGAGGGGAGGAAGGGCACCGGCCGGCCGGATCTGGCACACACCGTGCGCATCGCAGCCCGGATCGCTAGCCGGGATTTGGAAGGCGATGACATCCGGGCCGCTATGGTCGTTGGCGGCCCGGATGGCCTCGCGCAACGAGCAATGGGACGCGGTGCAGCCGCCGTCGTCGGTATCGTCGCTGCTGGTGACGGTCCAGGTGCGCGCACTTCCGGGTGTTGCCGACGCGGCGGGCGTAGCGGTCACGGTCGGGGTGCTGCCGGGGGTGGCCTGGCTCGTTGCCGTGGCCAGGGTTGGCTGGCCTGGGCCCACCGGATGCCAGAAGCCGGCCTGCAGACGGTAGCCGGCGCCACTCGACGCGCCTGTCAGTGGCTGGCCCAGCGTGCCTCGCAGGGACACGCTGGCGGCGGTGCGTCCGCCGCCAGCGCCCACCACCGAGCGGCGCAACCTGAAGCCGGCGGACGATTGGGCAAACACCGCCATGACGATTGACAAAGCAGCCAGCATGGCTGCCGCCAGCGCCCGGGCGCCAGGCCCTCCGCGAGGCACGCGGCGACCGGTCGGAGCGCGACGCAGCAATCGGGTTCGCCTGTTCATGGCGCTCCTCCTATTGCAGTGTCGCCAGCATGCGTATGACGCCCAGGCCGCTCTCCAGTGACCCCAAAGCCTTGCCGACGATCGTTCCCGCAGGCGGATCGTCGCCGGCCCGCATGGCCCGTCCGGGTGTCGAGGCGGCGACCAAGAGATCGCCCGGTCTGATGGCACCGTTCTCGGCCGAGACCTTCACCGGCACCACGCCGACGATGGTTAGCGGCACAGTCCCGTCCGGACTTTCGGCTAGAGGCGCGCCGCCCAGAAAACCCGGGCTGGTGGCGTACACGCCAGCCACGTTGCGCTGCAGTGCCCGGCTCGAGCGCACCAGACGCCCATCGGGACCGATGGCCAGAAGGTCACCCGGCTCCAGGCCGGGCACGGCCGGCAGGAGCTCGGCGAAGTCGGCGGCGGGCGTTGAGAAACCAACGTCCGACTGCACCTGGCCGCTGCTGGTGACGCGGAACTGGGCCTCGGCCTGGCGGCTCACGGCCGTGATGAAGTCGTTTCCGCCAACGCCGTTGGCGTCACCGTTGTTGATGAGGAAGAGTACGCCTCCTGTGCCCACGTTCTGAAAGTGGGCGGTGTGATAGTCGCTCGTGTTCTTGAAAACGCCGGCCATGCCGTGGTTCGTCGAGGTGTTCTCGGCGTAGACCGCCGGCCCGTCCAGCCAGGTTCCGCTGCTGTAAGCAGCGACCCCCTTGCCCGTCCCGCTCGTGAAGTGGCCGCCGTCGGCGTTGTTGGCGCTGCCTCTTACCGCGCTCATCATGTCGCCACCGTCGGAAGTGGCGCTGATGCCATCGCCCTGCAAGCCATGGGCCTTCAGTCCGGTGACACCTTCGGCGATGATGCCCCAGCCGACCGTCGACGTGCCCTTCACGCCCACCTCGCCGTCGCCGCTGACGCCGGTGCCGTACATAGCTTCGCCTGCCACCCCCGTTCCGCCATAGCCTTTGGCCACACCTCTAACCCCCAGCCCGTTCTCGCCATCGGCCGTGCCGACCACGCCGGTCGCTGCGTCAGCCTGGGCGTAACCGGAAACGCCGACGACCGCCCCGGAGCCAAAGACGCCAGTGGGGCCCGCGCCGCTCACGCCGGCGGCGAAGCCGTGGGATGTCTGACCATGCACCCCGTCGGAGAAGCGGCTGAAGCCCTCCAGGCCATAGCCACCCTCGCTCTCGCCATAGACTGCGGATGCCGCGTAGCTTACTCCGTGCACTCCGAAGCCCTGGCCGCCCACGCCACGGACGCCGGTGATGCCGCGGCCGACCACGCCGGTGTCACCGCGGCCAACCACACCGGTCAGACCCAGAGCCTCGAGACCTATGATGCCGGTCACGCTCAGCGCTGCAGTGCTGCCGACGCCTTGGCCGGCGATGGTCAGCACTGGGTCCTCGCTGCGGCCAATGATGCGCGCGCCGGGCCTGAGACCCATTGCGTAGGGCACTGGCAGGACTTCTTGACGCGGCGAGAGCCACTGGCCGTCAACACCGATCCGCAGCCAGAGAGCGCGGCCGTCCAGCACCTCGGCCGGCACGTCCAGGTGGACGGAGAAGAGGCCGCCATCGAACGTCACCCCGTTACGCACGATGTCAGTCCCGAGCTGGGCGCCGGCACTGGCATCGTCCCACCACTGAAAGACAAGGTTGTGACTGCCGGTGAGCGGAGCTCCGGCCGAGTCGGTGAGTTGGCCCTGGTAGGTGGTCAAAGACGCGACGGTGGGGAGGGGCTGGGAGAGAGGCAGCCCAACCCGGTCAATGACTGGCTCGGCCCTGGCGGAAGCGTCCGCCGAGACGAGCACCGTGGCCAGCAGTCCAGCGGTGGCCATGAATCGCACCATCGACATGGGAGTTCCTTTCGGTAAAGGGGGAGTCATGATGCTCCCCTCCGCCGGGCCGGTCAAGTGGCGTTTTTCGGCAGCGAACGCCGGCCATGTGTCGGCCTTTGCTGAGCCCCTGAGCCACTGTGGCGACGGGCCATTCTGGCGGCTGCCCCTCAAAGCCTGCGTTTGCGGAGACCGGGGCTACAATACGGCCACTTGTCGTGACGTCGCGAGCGGAATCAGACGGAGGTCATTGTGGGTGCGTGGTTGTTAGTCAACTCGGTGGGCACAGTAGGCGTTGGACCGGCAGTCGAGATGCTGAGTAGCGGGCAGGGAGCGCTCGATGTAGTGGAACGTGCCATTCGCGAGGTAGAAGCTGATCCCAGCGTGCGCTCGGTCGGCGTCGGCGGTCGCCCCAACCTACTCGGCGAAGTCGAGCTGGATGCCTGCATTGTGGATGGCGACAGCCTGCGTGCGGGTGCCGTGGGGGCGCTCAAGGGCTACCGGTATCCGATCTCCGTTGCCCGCCAGGTGATGGAGCGGTTGCCGCACGCGCTGTTGGTCGGAGAGGGTGCCGCCCGGTTCGCCCGCGAGGTCGGGGCGGAACCTGGCGATGCGCTTACCGAGGAATCCCGCGCCGACTGGACAGCCTGGATTGAGGCCCAGGTCCCCAAGACCATTCGCGACCGCTGGTCAGCGACCACCCTGGTCGATTGGGTGAGACTGACTACCGACCTCGAGGATCCGGGCGACACGGTGATTGTGCTGGCCGGCGACCGACAGCGACGGCTGGCGGCGGGCGGCAGCACTTGCGGTTGGGCATTCAAGTACCCGGGCCGACTGGGGGATTCGCCAGTCATTGGCGCCGGTATCTATGCCGACAACTCTTATGGCGCTGCCGGGTGCACCGGCGTTGGCGAGTTGGCCCTGCGCTCGTCTGCCGCCCGGTCGGTCGTCCTGTACATGAAGTCGGGAATGAGCGTCGCCGACGCTTGTGCCGAGGCGATCCGCGACCTGCGGCGGCTGGAGCGGCACCATCCCGGTGGCCTGACGATCCACGCCGTCGATCGCGACGGCAATGCCCACGCCATCACCATCGGCATCCCCAAGCCCGCCCGTTACTGGTTCTGGCGCGAGCCCGATTCTGACCCGGAGCGGCGGTTCGCGTCCTTCGAGCGCTGGTAGCCCGTCCAGGTCAAAGGGTCTTTGTGCCGCCGGCGAGCTACGACCGGCTCACCCAGTCCCCCAGCCCTGGGCTCACACGGAGTCTGTGGTCGAGGTGAAGTGAAAGCCGTCGCTCATGACGCCTGGCATCAGCGACCACATGAACTCGCCGCCCACCCTCTCGGGCCGCGATAGGCCGACCACGTTCTGCAAGAAGCGGATTGGCGATTCGTTCCAGCGCAGATTCTTCACCGGGTGGGCGATCCGGCCATTCTCGATCCAGAACAGGCCATCGCGAGTCATACCGGTGACCATGAGCGAGCGGCGATCCACGAACCGCAGGTACCACAAGTTCTTCACCAGTAAGCCGCGGGGACAGTCCTTCACCAGATCGTCGACGCTGCGCTCGGCGCCGTCCATGAAGAGCGGCGTCCGCGCCGCGTCGGGGTGGGTGCCCTTCTGCTGCGCCCAATAGCGATCATGGTACAGCCGGCGCACAACGCCGTTGACGACCCAGTCGGTATGCTGGATAGGCAGTCCGTCCTCACCAAACACCGGCGCCGGCAGTATGGGATCGTCCACGCGCAGGCGCAGGCTTACCGACTCGTGCATCAGCTTCGTACCCAGCGTGTTGGCGAAGGGTGTCTGCCCCTCCTCGGCATCGCGGGCGGCCATGGTGAAGACGATGAAGGCCAGGAGCTCGCCCACGGCCGAGGGCTCCAGAATGGCCGTGTAGGCCCCCGGCTCGAGGGCCACCGGATCTTGGGCCAGCCTGGCGTTTTCCAGTGCTGTTCTGGCTAGTTGCTCGACGTCAATTCGTGCCCGGCTACTCTGGACCTGGGCCGCCTTACCGCTGCCGTTGGCCCCGTGGAAGGTCGTCGAGTAGTCCAGGTCACTGGCGGCATCCCATGCCCACAGGCCACGCGAGTTGAGCAGGCCCGAAGCGCGTACGGTGGCTCCAAAGAGCCCGCTGGCGCGCATGCCGTTCGACCGCGCTCGGTCGACCACCAGCCGCACATCCTCGGCCACGCCGTGCGGCGTCAGGGATACGACGTCGTCGAAAAGACGCTGCGGACGGCTGCCGTAGACTTGCGGTCCGGGTAGGCCGACGTACTCCGGGTCCTCGGGCGACTGCCGGGCGACGTCCTCAGCGCGGGCGACCGTCTCGGCCAGTGAGTCGTCGTCAAGCCGATTGGTGGTCGCGGTGCCGTGGCGGCGGCCGAAGGCGGCGGCGACGGTCAAGGACTCTTGGGCGCCGCCTATGTTCTGCGTGATGGCGTTCTCGCCAAAGCGCGTCGCCAGCGTCCACTCGTAACTATAGCGGGCCATACCCTCGTCAGCCCCGAGACGGGCCAGCGCCCGGTCAAGGATCGATCGAACCTCTTGTTGGCTTCTCATTGGCTACCGTCCCCCACGCGAATGTTGCGGAAGCGGGCATAACTGGCGCCGTGCGTCATGCGCATGATCTGCTGTGGCTCGCCCTTGCCACAATTCGGAACGCCGTGTGGAGCCCACCACTGTGGTCCCGCGACGCCGTCGCAGGAGCCCCAGAATTCGGTTGTCTGGGCCTGGTAGGTGACCTTCTTCAGTGGCCGGGTCTTGCGACCGCCCTCGATCAGCCAGAACAAGTCGCCACCGAACTGGAAGTTGCGGCGCATCTGGTCAATCGAGAAGCTGCCCTGGCCCTCGATGAATATGCCGCGGTCAACACCGGCGATCAGGTCGTCGGGCGACACGTTCGCCTCGCCAGGTTCCATGTACAGGTTCGGATTGCGGTTGATCGGGAAGTGGTCGTAGCTGTCAGCGCGACAGCAGCCGTTGGAGGCTGGCCAGCTGACCTCAGCGGCCGTTTCGCGGGTACAGCTCAGCCCCACCAGAATGCCTTCGCGAATGACCGGGAACCGGTGCATCCGCACCCCATCGTCATCGAAGAACCAACTACCCAGACCGCCATCCATGGTGTTATCGACGCTGAAGTTGACAAGCGGGCTGCCGTATTGAAGCTGGCCCACGTCTTCCACCCGGATGAAACTCCGGCCAGCAAAATTGGCTTCCCAGCCAAGGATCCGGTCCAGCTCGGTTGGATGGCCAACCGACTCGTGGAGGGTCAGAGCCAGATGAGCCGGATCGAGCACTAAGTCCATGCGGCCGATGGGCGGCTTGTCAGCGCGGCACTTCATCACCGCTTCCTCGGCCCACTGCCGGGCGTGGCCGAGCAAGTCGATCTCGCGGATGAATTCGAAGCCGGCTTGCTTGCCACCACCCTGGTAGTTACGGCTCTGCGACTCGCCATCAACCACCGCCGTGCAGGTCAGGAAAGGCTCAGCGAAAGTGTTTGTGAGGTCCAGGTAACTGCCGTCAGTGTTGGCGATGATGCGGTGCAATCGGGTGAATGACAGGAGCCCGAAGGCCATTACCACGTTGGGCACGGACAGCATCGCATCGCACACGGCGAGCAGGAGCTCGGCCTTCTCGCTGTTTGGCACGGCGAAGGGGTCCTCGGCACAGGGACCCACATGGGTCTCCACCGCCGCCGGGGCTGGAACCATTCGCGCCGGCGTTGCCTTGGGTACCTGGGCCGAGGCGCGGGCTATGGCTACCGCCTGCTCGGCTGTGCGGGCGACCTCGTCGCGATCCAGCCGGGTTGAGCTGGCAAAGCCCCAGGCGCCCTGCAGCAGGACCCGAATGCCATAGCCAAAGGTGTCCTCGTCGCTAATCAACTTGAGCGAGCGCCGCTGTACCGCCACGCGGTGATTCCGTTCGCCGACGATTCGCATGTCGGCGAAGGTGGCCCCTGCCGACCGCGCAATGTCAAGCGCAAGATCCGTGTATTCACGCATTCGTGTTTGCTCCTTTCCTGGCCGTGATCTGCGTCACGGCCTTCTCTGCAAGACCTTGCAGGCCCTCCACGGCACTTGCGCCGCTGGGTCCGTCGCCGGTCGGAGCGTCGTAGTGCCTGCTCGGTCGGCAACCGCTGCTGGCGGCCTCAGAGCAGCACCACGGCCCGAAGATCAGCCGGGCACCTCAGCGCAACCCGTAGCCGGCGATCCTTGCGGCTGACCGAAGAGCCTCTGCCCTAATCTCGCCAGTAGCTCATCGCGGCGATGGGCGTTGTCGTCCCGGCCGCAACGACCAGGGTCAACTCCAGAAAGCCGGCGAAACGAAGCCCGTCCAGGGCGATGACCTCAACGAGGTAGTCCTGCCCAGAAGGCAGGGTACCGGCCCAGTGATCGCTTTCGGCTCGCTCGTCCAGCAATAGGCTAGCGTCGGCGCCGGATATGCGCAAGCTGGCGCGACCTTGCTCTGGTTGGAGCCGCAGGTCCAGCTGCTGGCCAGCACCCAGGTAGACGATGAACAGCACCGACTGGTTGGCTGGGGCAACAACGGGCAGGCGCTGAGAAGGCTGGGCGGCCGTCAGCTCGACGCGCTGCACTTCGAGTGGCCGGCGGGGCGTCCAGGTGCTCGAAGGGCGAACATGGCCAACCGTCTGGTTGTTCTCGCTGTTGGGCGACGTGGCGGTGCTGAAGCGGCTACTGTTGCCACTGTCGGGGCTCACGGATGCTTGACCTGACAACGGTCCGCTGCCGGCACCCGCTGTCGCCTGGTGCGTGGGGTGGCTGGTACCGGGCAGTGGTCCGTCGGGTGACCTGACACCGCTGGTGCATCCGGCCCCCAGACACAGGGCCATGCATAGTGCCCGGGCTGCCGCGATCGTACCGCTGACCCCCGACCAGCGCCTGGGTGGCACTGGTGCCCTCATACCGCACCGCCCACGACAAGTGGCCGCTGTGGTCAAGCCTGTCGAATCGTGGCTCCCAGGCGGTGGGCCAGAGCGCGAACGATCCGCTCCCGCGCCGCAGCCACCTCATCGTTGGTCAGGGTCCGATCCGGCGCCTGGAAGACGAGCGACCAGGCCAGGCTCTTCTTGCCCTCGCCAATCTGCGGGCCACGGTAGACGTCGAAGAGCGCGAGATCAACGAGCAGGCTGGTGGCGGCGCTCCGAATGGTGGCCGCCACCTCGGCTGCCGGCAAGGCCTCATCCACGACGACCGCCAGGTCCTCCCGGACCGGTGGGAAGGGCGAGAACGGTCGGAAGGTGGCCGGCGTTCCGCCGAGCTGGCACAAGAGATCCAGGTCCAGGTCAGCCAGGGCCACCGGGGCATCGCCGAGATCCCAGCGACGCCGCACGACAGGATGGAGTTCGCCCACCGCGCCAAGAGTCTGGTCCCCGACCGTCAGCCGGGCGGTGCGGGCGGGATGCATGGCCGGGTGCTCGTCTGGCTGCCACTCGGCGGCGACGTTGAGGTTGTTCAGTAGGCCCTCAATTACGCCCTTGACGTCGAAAAAGTCCATCATCCGGCTCTCGGCGGACCGCCAGGTCGCGGCAGTGCCCGGGCCGACCAGGAGCACTCCCAAGCGCCAGTTTTCAACCGGCAGCTCGACGCCCAGTGATTCGAAGACCGGCCCGATCTCAAACAGCGCGAGCCGGTCCGTGTGCCGCAGGTTCTGTTGGGCGGCGTCGAGAAGGCCGGTTAGAATCGAGCGCCGCAAGACCGACCGCTCGGGGCTGATCGGATTGAGCAAGCTGACGTAGCTTGCTGGACAGGGCGGCGCCGTCACGAAAGCAGTTGCCTCATGCTCGATCGAGGTGAGTCGATAGCTGACCACTTCTAGGAGCCCGCTGGCTGCTAGACTGTCCTGGATGGCCCGCTGCACCTGGCTGCGCTGCGACTCGGCGGGCGGCGGCAGGGGATCGGCCACCAGCCGCGCGGGCAGTCGGTCATAGCCAATTAGTCGAGCGACTTCCTCCAGCACATCCGCGGGGCAGGAGACGTCCAGCCGGTGAGGGGGGACGGTAGCCTCCAGTTGGCCGTCGTCGCGGACCAGTACCGCAAATTGCAGCCGCCTCAGCAGGTCGGCCATGGCTGAGGGTGCCAGATCGACGCCCAGCACGCGCTCTGCCTCACCGGCTGGTAGAGTGATGGTTGGCGCCACGACCGGCCGGGGGTAGGCATCCACTATGCCGTCAATGACGCTGCCGCCGGCGATCTGCCGCAAGAGTTCGGCGGCTCTGGTCGAAGCCGGCGCGGCCATGGCCGGATGGACGCCACGGCCGAATCGAGCGGCGCTCTCGCTGGGGATTCTCTGCCGCCGGCTGGTGCGGCGAATGCTAATGAAGTCGAAGGCCGCCGCTTCCAGTAGGACTCGCTTAGTGTCGTCGCTGATCTCGCTCTGGGCACCGCCCATGATCCCGGCTATGGCTAGCGGACCGGCCTCGTCGGTTATCAACAGGCCTTCGGCGTCGAGTTCGCGCTCCACGTCGTCCAGCGTGGTGATCCGCTCACCAGGCCGAGCTCGCCGCACGATGATTCGTGGTCGCTGCCCGCCGGCGCGCTGGCGAAGCACCTCATAGTCGAAGGCGTGCAATGGCTCGCCCCACTCGAGCATCACGTAGTTGGTGATGTCGACTACATTGTTGATCGGTCGCATTCCGGCCAGAGTCAGGCGTCGGGCCATCCAATAGGGTGAGGGTGCGATCTGCAAACCGTCGATGAGGCGCGCTGCGTAACGGGGACAGAGATCCGGGTCAGCAATCTCGACCGCCACATGGGCCTCAAGGTCGCCCGGAACGGTAACCACATCCGGCTCCGGCTCTTCGAAGGCTAGGTCGAGGATGGCCGCGGTCTCACGAGCCACTCCAACGACGCTCATTGCCCGTGCCAGGTTGGGCGTGAGATCCAGGTCAAAGACGGTGTCGGCCAGGACTTCGGTCAGCGGCTTGCCAACCGGAGCGTCGGCGTCAAGCAACAGGATGTCCTCGTGTTCGTCAGCCAGTCCCAGTTCTTTGGCTGAGCAGACCATGGCGTCGCTCATTACTCCCCGCACCGGCCGGCCACGCAGCACGATCTTCACCCAGCCCTCGGCGTGGCCGTCGAACAGCTCGGCGCCCTCCAGGGCAAAGGCCACTTTGAGCGGTTGAGGCAGCTCCCCAGCCTCTCGCAGGCGCACCAGCGCCGGGGCACCTGTCACCACCCGGTGCAGGCTGCCGGCGCCATAGTCGACATCGGCCAGCACAAGCCGATCGGCGTTGGGATGGGGTAGCACCCGGACCACCGCGCCGACGAACAACCGCTGGGGATCCCACCAGTCGCCGTAGTGCTCAATTCCGACCACTTCGAGTCCGGCCAGGGTTAGACGCTCGGCCAGCTCGCTGGCTGAGACATGGCGCGTGTCAACGTACTCCTCCAACCAACTTCGGACTACTCGCATCGTTGCATCTCCTCTTGCGGCTTTCAGCTCAGTTGGGACAGGAAGCGGACATCATTCGCCCAAAAATGGCGAATGTCGTCGATGCCATGAAGTAGCATCGCGATCCGCTCGGTGCCCATACCGAAAGCGAAACCAGTGAAACGATTTGGGTCGTAGCCGCCGTTGGTGAGCACTACTGGGTGCACCATGCCACAGCCCAGGATCTCCAGCCAGCCGGTATGCTTGCAGACGCGACAGCCTGTGCCGCCACAAAGGAAGCACTGAACGTCCATTTCGGCCGAAGGCTCGGTGAAGGGGAAATGGCTAGCCCGAAAGCGAATGGGTCGGCCGGGGCCGAATAGCCGGTGCACGAAGCCAATCAAGGTGCCTCGCAGGTCAGCCATCGTGATCCGCGGCCCGACGGCCAGGCCCTCCACCTGGTTGAATTGGATTTCACTGCGGGGTGTGATCTGCTCGTGACGGTAGCACATCCCCGGTACGATGATCCGCAAGGGCTTGGGGGCGAACTGACGCATGGCCCGGATCTGGCCGGGCGAGGTGTGGGTGCGCAACAGTATCTCATCGCTCACATAGAACGTGTCTTGCATGTCGCGCGCCGGATGGTGCGGCGGTATGTTCAACAGCTCGAAGTTCAGCTCGTCCGTCTCGACATCACGGCTGTGGTAGATCTGGAATCCCATCTCGGTGAGAATGTCACACACTCGTCGGAGAACCCGGATCGCCGGATGGATGCCGCCGCACGGTGGCCAGGTCCCGGGTAGGCTGACGTCAAGGCGCTCATGCTCCAGTTCGGCAGCCAGGGCGCTTGCCGCCAGTCGCTCGCGGGCCGTCTGCAGGGCGGCCTCGAGTTCGGCCTTGGCAGTGTTCACCGCCGATCCGAAGGCTGGACGAGCCGCGGGCGGCAGAGTAGGGATCTGGCGCAGCAGCTGGGTGATCCGACCCTGCTTGCCTAGTTCAGCCTGGCGCCATTCTTCCAGGTCGGCCGGGTTGTTGATTTGCGCCAGCGCCGCCAGCGCCGACTGACAAGCCTGCCGCACGGCGGCCGTGGCGTCCAGGTCGTCGCCCTCCTTGGCGCACGGGTCGCGCCGACGGGCTGCGTTCGCTTCATCGGCTGCCGTGTCAGCCATATCATCGCCTTTGTTCATCGTTCGTACCCCCAATCGGGACTATATGGCGCGGGCGCGTGGCCGTCAAAAGCCGATAGCCCAGGCTGGACCTGAATGAGGCCGTTGGCCTGCCGCATGGCCGGGTATAGCGGCGGCCCGCTGAGCCTTGGCTGTGGCGTCGGTGCCGCTGTCCCCGCTGCCAGAGTCGCCGACGGAGCTGAAGGCATCCTCGCGCCCGGGTGAGCCGCTGTTCCGGCAGCCAGAGTCGCCGCCGGAACTGAAGGCATCCTCGCGCCCGGGTGAGCCGCCCTTCCGGCAGCGGGGGTCGCCGGCTGGCTGCCTCTTCGCCCGCGGCCGGCGGCCCCCTATAATGCGCCCAGGGCCCACACATTGGGCACAACGTCGTTGCCAGCTGCCGCGTTGTAAACCAGTGGCGGCCGGCTGGCGGACTGGAGGGCGGGTCGAGCCATGGAGGGCGCGCAGGAGATCACCATCAGCCAGGTGGCTGAGCATGTCGACGGGCGGGTTTCAATTCGCGGTTGGGTTTACAACCGCACCGACAAGGGGCAGCTTCAATTCGTGTTGTTGCGCGACGGCACCGGCGTCTTGCAGACGGTGGCTTGTGAGCCCGAGCTCTCAGCGGAGGACTGGCAGGCCATCCGGACGGTGAGCCTGGCCTCCAGTGTGGCCGTCTCTGGCCTGGTTCGTGCCGACCGGCGGGCACCCGGTGGCTATGAGCTGTCAGCCGATGGCTTTGAGGTGATCTCGCAGGCCGAGCCTGACTACCCAATCCAGCCGAAGGTCCACGGCACCGGTTTCCTGATGGAGCATCGCCATCTGTGGCTCCAGACACCTCGCCAGGCGGCCATCCTGCGCATTCGGGCCAGCCTGGTGGCCGCCTTGCGGTCCTGGCTCGACGAGCGCGGCTTCGTCAACGTCGACGCGCCGATCCTGACGCCCACGGCCGTGGAGGGGACGACGACGCTGTTCGCCACTGATTACTTCGGTGAACCGGCGTTTCTGACACAGAGCGGCCAGCTGTACAACGAGGCGGCCATTATGGCCGTGCGGCGAGTCTACTGTTTTGGGCCCACCTTCCGTGCCGAGAAGTCCAAAACACGCCGCCACCTGACCGAGTTCTGGATGCTGGAGCCGGAAATCGCGTTCGCCGATTTGGAGGACGCCATGGCCATTGCCGAGGAGCTCGTATCGTCAGCGGTCAAAGATATCGTGGATCGGCATGAGCGGGAGCTGGTTGAGCTCTTGGGGCGCGATGTGGCGGCTCTGCGGCGGGCTGTGCCGCCCTTCCCGCGAATCAGCTACGACGAGGCGGTGGACATCGTGCGCCGCGAGGGGTTCCCTGATTTTGCCTGGGGTGATGACTTTGGCGCGCCCCATGAGACGCTCCTCTCGTCGCATTTTGATCGGCCCGTGTTTATCCACCACTATCCTACCCAGGTGAAGGCCTTCTATATGGACATCGTTCCCGAACGGCCCGAGGTCTGCCGTTCGGTCGATCTGCTGGCCCCCGAGGGCTACGGCGAGATCATTGGCGGCGGCCAGCGAGCAACCTCACTCTCGCTCCTGGAGCGCCGGATCGCTGAGCAGGGCTTGCCGCGACAGGCCTACGAGTGGTATCTGGACTTGCGGCGCTACGGCGCCGTTCCGCATGCCGGGTTCGGACTGGGATTGGAGAGGACCGTTGCCTGGCTATGTGGTCTCGAGCACCTACGCGAGACCATTGCATTTCCGAGGCTCCTGGAGCGGATCTATCCTTAGGCTTGGCTGTAGACTCTCGGGTGAGATGGCGGCAGGCGAGGCCGGGGTTGTCCCCCGCAGTTTGGGCATGGCGCCCCTAGCCCAGCCCCGGCAAAAGGAGTGATGAACATGGTACGACGCGTTGCTCTCGTGGCAGGGCTTGCCGTGCTAGTCGTGGCCCTCTGGCCGGCGGGCATTCCGCCCGCCAGGGCGGCGATCATCCAGACTACTGGGCGGCCACTCGCCCCAGCTATTGCCTTCTCGCCACGCACCAACAGCTATCTCCTGGTGTGGGCTGAAGACCGTGGGCTGGGCACCGGTCTGGACCTCTACGCCACCCGCCTGACGAACACCGGTCTGGCCGTGGGTGCCGCGCTCCCGCTGGTGATGGAGCCGGGCAATCAGAGCGACCCGGCGCTCGCCTGGAGCGAGTTGCAGGGCACCTTCCTGGTGTTCTACACCAATGACGCTTCACCGCCGGGGCCCACCCCCCCGGTGCCGATACCGGTTACCCCTGGGTTGCCGCCGCCCTTCCCGACTTCGCCGCCGCCCATTCCGCTTTCTGGAAAGCTCGCTGGTGGCCTCTGGCCTGTTGGGCTTCATCGCCAGAACATCATCCAACAGCCTACCTTCCCGCCACCCACCTTTCCGCCGCCGGTAACGCCTGGCCCGACGGCAGGGCCCACGGCGCTGCCGACATACGGTGTGACACCGAGCATCACGCCGATCCCCACGCCAGCCACCACTCCGGCCAACCCGCCAGCACCGCCCATTTCGGCCCCCGGCTCGCGAGACATCTATGCGGTGTGGGTGGCGGACGGCGGCCAGGTCCTGAGCCGCACTTTCCCGGTTATCACCTCGCCAGCCGATGACACCTTTCCCGCCGTTGCCTACCGGCCAGCCATGCCCTACGACCTCTGGTCTCTCGTCTGGCGGGAGGTCACCGGCACCACAGTGGCCATCAAGTCGATGCGGCTGACCGGCTATGGCAGCTACCTGGCCATCACCGGCAGCCCGAGCATCGTCACTAGCGGTGGCGACCAGGGGCGGCCGTCGGTGGCCATCGAGGCTTCGGGCGAGGGGCTCGTCGTTTGGTCGGAGACGCCGTCGGGAGCCGCTGCGCGTGACATTCGTGGCCGGCGCATCAACCTGAACGCCTATCCGATCGGTCCATTCCTGGACATCACCTCCGATCCTCACGACCAGGTCTACCCTACGGTGGCCTCGTTGGGCGAGGCAGGCGGCTATCTGGTGGCCTGGGAGAATCGCGAGTCCGGGGCGCCGCCGGACATCCGGCTGCGGCGGCTCAACACCAACGGCATTCCCTTGCGCCTGGTGTACGAGGTGGCCGGCGGACCGCCATTTAGCTTCAGCCCCAATCTACCGTCCAGCGATCGCTCCACGCGGCTGTTGGTCTGGCTGGATCGCAACGCGGCCAGTGACCACTCGATTCTGGGGACCGAGGTCAATCGGGACGGCCGCCGCACCGGGCCCGAGCGGGTGCTGGTGGCCGGGGGATCGGGGCCGGCGGGGGTGACACCGGCCCTGCCGCCCGCGCCTTTCCCGACCTTGCCGCCGTTGCCGCCGGTGCCAACGCCGTAAGGCCGGCAGCCGCCGTTGCCGCTGGTGCCAACGCCGTAAGGCCGACGGCCGACGTTGCCGCCGGTGCCAACGCCGTAAGGCCGGCAGCCGCCGTTGCCGCTGGTGCCAACGCCGTAAGGCCGCCAGCCGCCGTTGCCGCTGATGCCAACGCCGTAAGGCCGGCAGCCGCCGTTGCCGCCGGTGCCAACGCCGTAAGGCCGGCAGCCGCCGTTGCCGCCGGTGCCAACGCCGTAAGGCCAGCGGCCGCCGTTGCCGGCTGGCGCGAGCCCTCAGCCGCGCCGCCTCGCGGGTCGCCAGCGTAGGTGGAGCCCTCAGCGGCGCCGCCCTGGGATTTGCCCGGGCACCCGGAGCGTCTGCGCGCATCGTCACCCCGCGGCTGGCAGCGGGAACTGGAGCTGTTGGCCCCGGCGCCGCCGGGCGGATCACCCGCGGCTGGAGCCTTCAACCCAGCTGCCCGCCTGGAAGTGCCGTTAGCGACAAGGCCCGGTGGTTGTTCGGGCTCTTGCCAGACCGTGTCGCGCGCCTTATGATGGCGGCGTGACGGCGCTGGCGGGCATGGCCCCCGAAGAGCGAAATCGCGCGCTGCGCTCGATGTTCCGTAGCTTAGCGGCGCGCTATGACCTCATGAACGCTCTTCTAAGCCTTGGCCAGGACCAGCTGTGGCGGAGCCGCGCCGCGGCGGCGCTCGACCTGCCCAATGGCGGCTGGGTCCTTGATGTTGGCACGGGCACCGGTGCGCTGGCCCTGGCGGTGAAGAAGGCCTGGCCGCACGCGCAGGTGGCTGGCCTTGACGTCTCGCCGGCAATGTTGGCCCGGGCCAGGGCGGCTGCGCGGGCAGCTCAGGGCTGTGAGCGCCTGACCTGGCTGACCGCCGACGGGTTGCAGCTGCCGTTTGCCGATGACACCTTCGACGCCGTCACCAGCGCCTTCTTGCTGCGCAATATTGGCAACTTGCAGCAGGCCTTCGCCGAGATGGCGCGGGTGACGCGCGACGCCGGCCGGGTGGTGGCGCTGGAGTTCTCGCCCGAGGTCCAGCATCCCTGGGGGAAGCTGGCGCGCCTGTATCTGGGCTATGTTGCCCCGCAGCTGGGGGCCCTGGTGACGGGCGATGGCGCGGCTTACCGCTACCTCTCCGACTCCATTGCCGACTTCGTTGGACCTGGGGTGGTGGCATCCGCCATGCGCCAGGCCGGGCTCCTGCCTCTAAGGCCACGGCGACTGGTTGCCGGACTGGTGGTCATCCATGTGGCAGTTCGCCCGGTGCGCTGCGAGACCGTGCGGGTCCGTCACGATCGCGGGTCCTCGAGCGTACTATAGTTGAGATCAACCGTCGTTGGCGGGCGGCTGGCATGGGGACGGTGGCGCTTTGCCTGCTGAGCGTTGCTAGGCATGATCGGTGGCTGCTGGCGTGAGCCTGTTGTCCCATCCGGCGACGGCATCAGACCAAGGAGCAAACGATGTTGATGCGCGGGCGTGTGATACTGGTGTTGGTACTGGCTTTCTTGATGGCTGCGGTTTTGGGCTCGCCGGTGGCAGCCGGGCCGGCCCAGAGAACGAGCTACTGGCCGACTGATTACGAGGTCTGGCCAGGGAGCAGCATCGGGGTGCAGTTTGCCGAGCAGGTCGATACGGCCAGCGTTGAGGCGGCTTTCTCTCTGCAACCAGAGGCGCCCGGCCAGTTCGTGTGGCAGGACAATCGGTTCGCGTTCGAATACCGGCCGAACGAGCCACTGGCCGCCAAGACTCGCTACACCGTGACCATTGACAACACCGCGCGGAGCGCACGGGGCCGTGCTCTCTTTGAAAGGCCACTGGTCTGGAGCTTTGAGACTGCGGCTGACAATGGCCAGGTTCGCTTCGGCTATGGCATTCCCATCCAGTTCGTCCCGGTCTCGGTCAAAGGCGGGGTGCTCGTTTATCCGAGCTATCCGCGCGTCAGCCTGGATTTCAGCCTGTACGAGCTGGATATCCCGGGCTTCGCCGCGGCCTATCCAGAGCTCGTCGACGGTGATGACGATTACGCCATCCCGGTGGCGGGCCTCCGCAAGGTGGCTAGCTGGCGGGCATACCTCGAGGAGCCCGGTCGTGAGGTGCCCCTGCCTGTGGGTACGGCCGCCGGCCTGTACGTGATCGAGGCCGGTAGTAGCCGGCTGACGCCCGGGCAAGCCATCCTAATCGTCAGCGACATCATGCTCGTGGCCAAGGCGGGCCGGGAGGGCCGTACGGTCTGGGTCGCCCAGCTGCCTGAAGCGACACCGGTGACCGGTGCCACGGTGGTTCTGCGCGACGCCCAGGGCGCCGCTCTGGAGGCCAAGCCCAGCGACCCGGACGGGATCGCGACGTTCACCAGCAACGTGCCGGCCCTGTTCGCCACGGGTGAGCTGGCCGGCCAAACGAGCCTGGTAGTGATGGATGCCTATTGGACTTCCGGCTACTCGTACTACTGGCGCTGGTGGGGAGGTACGCGCTTCCAGCCGCCTGAGTTCGTCGGCCATGTGCACACCGACCGGCCCATCTACCGGCCCGGCCACACGGTGCACTACAAAGCCACGGTGCGGCACATCGAGCGCTATGGCTATTCGGTAGTTGATGGCGCGCTGCCCATCACGGTGCGGATCAAGGACAACCAGGGCAATACCGTTTTCACGGGCGAGAAGCGGGCCGATGCCTTCGGCAGCATCGGCGACCAGTTTGTCCTGGGAACCGACGTTGGCTTGGGCCAGTGGCAGATCGAGGTGTCGGTCGGCGAAGCGACCTTCAGCTGCCCGTTTCAGGTGCAGGAATATGTGAAGCCCGACTATGAGGTGACCGTGAGCACCTCTCGCCCGCACTACGTGCGAGGTGATCGGGCTCTGGTGACGGTTGCCGCTCGCTACTACTTCGGTCAGCCGGTTGCCCAAGGCGAGGTCACGCTCCGGGTTTACCGTGGCTACTACTACTGGTACAGCCGAACCGGCAACCAGGTGGCCGAGCTGCAGGGCACGCTGGACGCCGAGGGCCGTTGGACTGGCCAGGTGGTTCTCGAGGGCAACCCGGACTACAGCGAAAGTTACTTCTTCGAGGCCGAGGTGATGGACGCCAACCGTCGGCCGGTGGTTCAGGAGACCGCCGTGTTGGTCCACCCGGCATCTTTCCAGCTGACCCTCAGCGCCGACCGCTATGGCCTGGAAGCCGGCCAGCCGCTGGTGCTGACGGCTGAGACGGTCGACCACGACGGCCGACCCGTGGCCGGTCGGACGGTCAATCTCATGACCTACGGTTACGACCGCAACGGTCAACGGCTGGCCCATCGGGCCAGGGAGGTCACCGGCCCGGACGGCCGGGCGAAGTTCGAACTGCGGCTCGCTGTGGGTTGGTTCAGCATCGAGGGCACAGCCGTGGATGAGGCCGGACGCACGGCGCGCGCCTGGTCGTATTGCTGGTTCTACAGCCCGCGCCAGCCCTGGTACTGGTGGGGCGGCCTGGAGGTGGCCACCGACAAAGAGAGCTACCAACCGGGCGAGACAGCCCTGGTGGTGATTAAGTCGCCACTTATCGGCAAGGCGCTTCTTACCCTGGAACGGGAAGAGGTCATCGAGTCGCGCCTGATCGAGGTCGATGGCGGCACGACCATCGAGGTGCCCATTCGGGCCGAGTACGCCCCCAATGTCTGGGCCGTGGTTCAGATGTGGGACACGAGGCGCGAGTCGGGCGGTCAGACCGATGCTCAGTTCCTTATGGCCTCAGTGAATCTGGTCGTGCCGGCCGAGACTGAGCGGCTAGCGGTGACCATCGAGCCTGACGCCTCGCAGCATGGACCGCGGGAGGAAGCGCAGTTTGTGGTGCGGGTGCGTGATGCCCAGGGCCTGCCGGTGGAAGCGCAGCTGAGCTTCGCCCTGGTGGACAAGGCAGTCCTGGCGCTGGCTGACGATGCCTCGGGTGACATCTTTGATGCCTTCTGGCGGAGTCGGGACAATGGCGTTGCGACCCACGACACGCTGGCGGTGGAGCGATCCTACGGCCGGGGCTTGCCGGACCTGGCGCCGGCTCCGGGCGGGCGCGATGGCGAGAAGGCCGGCCAGGGCCAGGAGCCGCCGAGCGAAACCTCGCCCCGGCGGGAGTTTCCTGACACCGCTTTCTGGCGTTGGGATCTGGTGACTGATGCTCAAGGCCAGGCGGTGGTCGACCTGACGCTGCCCGACAGCCTGACAACCTGGGTGGCGGTGGCCCGGGCCATCACCAAAGACACCAAGGCTGGCCAGGGCTCGGCTGAGCTTCTGGTCACCAAGTCGATTATTGCCGATCCAGCTTTGCCACGGTTTGCCGTGCAGGGAGACCAGTTCGCCCTTGACGTCCTGAGTCGGAACTACACCGACCATCCCACCGATGGCACCGTGGGCCTGGAAACTCCGGGCCTGGTCCAGCTTGACCCGGGCACACGCGAGTTATCGCTCGGAGTGGGCGAGACGCGCCTGAGTCGCTGGACCGTAGTCGCTTCGAGCCTGGGCGAAGGTCTGGTCACGGCGCGGCTGAATACAACCGCGGGCGGCGATGCCATCGAGCTGCCTCTGCCGGTGGTGCCGTTCTCTGTGCCCGACCGATTCGTGCGCGCTGGCACGGCGGCCGGTGAGGCCGGCGAGGCCTTCGAGGTTCCGTTCAATGCTATCCCTGACTCCTCGACCGTCGAGGTACGTCTGGCGCCCAGCGTGGCTCTCGGCGTGCTGGACGGGCTTGAGGAGCTGATCGGCTATCCCTATGGCTGCATTGAGCAGACGATGAGTCGGATGATGCCCAACGCAGTCATCGGCCGGCTGGTCAGCGAGCTGGATATCCAGGCGCCCGAGATCACCACCAAGTTGCCGCCCATGATGTCGATGGGTCTGCAGAAGATCTACAGCTACCAGAACTCGGATGGCAGCTGGGGTTGGTGGCGCGGCGATGGCAACCTGTACATCAGCACGTACGTGTTGCACGGCCTGTGGCTGACGCAGGAGAGCGGCTACCTGGTGGATAGCCGGGTGCTCGAACGGGGCTACGGCTACCTGAAGGAGGCTCTGCCCAAGGAGACCGACCGGCGTCTCCAGGCCTACGCGGTCTACGTTCTGGCGCTGGCTGATCAGGCCGATGCGGCCGTTGCCACGCGCCTGTTCGACTACCGTCGTGACATGGACGCCTTTTCGCTGGCTGCGCTGGCCATCGCTCTGCAGCGAGTGGAACGTGGCGATCTGGCCGAGCGGGCGATGGACGACCTGGTGAGCCGTGTCGTGGAGACCCCGACCACGGCCAGCTGGCCCCTGCCTGGTGACGCCACGCGTTGGGATAGCTATCGCTGGCGGACCATGGCCTCGACGGAGAAGAACACGGCTATGGCCCTGGAAGCGCTGGCGCTGCTGCGGCCGCAAAGCCCGCTGGCCGCCAAGGCGGCTCGCTGGCTCATGGAGAATCGTTGGGGCTGGAGTGGCGGTTGGTCGAGCACCCAGGCGACTGCTTTCGCTATTCTCAGCCTGACTGACTACCTCGTGACCAGTGGCGAGTTGTGGTCGGAGTTCGACTGGTCGGTGGTGATGGATGGTCGTGAGCTGGCCGCCGGTAGGGTGGACGCAACGAACGTGCGGCAGCGCATAGCGCCGCTGGTGCTTCGGGGGACCGAGCTGACACCGGGGGAACATCAGCTGACCATCATCACCCGTGGTCGGGGCCAGCTGTATTACACGGTGGTGGGCCGGATGGCTCTGTACTATGAGGGCTTTGCCCCGGCCACGGCTCAGGGCTTTGGCCTGAGCCTGAAGCGCCTTTATGAGCCGGTCTCGGGGCGCAGTGATGCCCAGGGATGGCACGCGGGCGACGTGGTCAATGTGCGACTGACGCTGACCACCACCGAGGATCTTCACTACCTGGTGATCGAAGACCAGCTGCCGGCCGGCTTCGAGGCCCTGAACGAGCAGCTGAACACCGAGAGCCGGCGCGTGGAGTCGCCGCCCTGGCTGCGCGGGCGGTGGTATTGGTGGGGCTATGAGCGTAAGGAAGTGCGGGATCAAAAGGTCACCTTCTTCGCCAGCTACCTGCCGGCAGGTGAGCATGTCTTCGACTACGCGGTCCGAGTCGTTACACCTGGCGTGTTCTCGGCGCGCCCGGCGGAGGCCTGGGCCATGTATCGACCGGAGGTGTGGGCCCGCTCGGCCAGTGACCAGGTGAGCGTGGATCCCGAGCGCATCAGGGCCCGGCCACCATTGGCCGGCGATTTCGACCGTGACTGCCGTCTGACGGCTTTCGATGCCTCGCTTGTGGCCGACGCCTGGACTGGTGGCGGACAGCGCGATGTGAACGGTGATGGCCGGCTGGACGTGGCCGATATTGCCATCGCTGCCGGGCGGCGCGGATTGGTGTGCGGCGATACGGTACCCTTGCCACCGGGCCCGGCGGGCGCGGTGACGCTGCAGCTGGCCGTGCCCGGTGCGGTGCGCGAAGGCGAGACCTTCGAGGTCGAAATCTGGCTGGAGGGTACGGGCAATGTCGGCGGTTTCGAGACTACCCTCGCCTGGCCAGGCGGTGCATTTGAGGTGGTTGGCGTAAAGACCACCGACTTCCTGCCGACAGCGGTCAGCCTGCTACGCCCGGGGGACGCGGGCGTGCGGCTGGGCGGCTACGCCCTCGAAGGGCGCGAGCTGGCCGGCCGGTCGCTTCTGGCCCGCCTGACATTGCGCGCCCGGCACTCTGGTGAGGCCGAGGTCGAGGTGACGCAAGCCCAGGTGGTCACCGACAAGGGCGGCGAGTACGAGGTCACGGCCAATGGAACGGTGATCTCGCCCGAGCCTTGGCGGCCAGTGGGCAGGCTCTACCTACCGATCGCGCATACCGCTCGGTAGTTGGGAAGGTGCGCTAGCTCGAGTTTGACAGTCAGAAGACGTTGTGGGCCTCTCCCGGTAACGGAGAGGCCCATTCTTCGCGCTTCCGCACCTCTCGTGGGCCGCGAAGGCATGGTGAAAAGGGAATCGGTAGGCAAGGGGGCCCTTGGACGGCGGTGAGCGCTTTCGCGGTATCGCATGCCGTCGCGTGTTGTCTTGCCATGTACGCACGGTATGTTCGCCTACGTCGCCGTCCGCCGCCAGGGTGACAAGGAGTAACGCTAACTCCAGGTCTGCCATTCCGGGCGTGCCAACGGTCGTCCGCGCCACAAGGTCCTCGGCTCGCTCGGCAACGTGGACCGTCTTTCGCCCCAAGAGCTCGTTGCCCTCATCGCCAGCCTGAGCCGCTTCGCCTCGCCAGAAATGCAGCTGTGCGATGTGGGCGATGCCTTCTGGGTGCTCGAGCCGCCCGTCAAGCTGCGGCCGATGCGGCACCATGCCGAACGGCGCGCACGCAGCCACGTGCTGTTGTGGGTACTGGCCTATCTCCTGGCCAAGATCATGGAGCAGCATCTGCGGCGAGCTGGCATAGCGATGACCGCCGAGGCTGCGCCGGGCCAGCCGGCATAGCGATGACCGCCGAGGCTGCGCTGGGCCA
>FWPV01002751.1_pt1 | contig 41941 bp, 41 predicted proteins | sample 2228371 | NCBI WGS metagenome assembly FWPV01 (sample SAMEA103939776, study PRJEB20133) | metagenome
CCCGGCCGGCCGGCGCGCGCCGGCCCCGCCGCGCCGCCCGCTCCCGCCCGAGTGGGAGGAGACCGCCGGCGGCGTGACGGTCCGTCAGGGAAGCCAGCAATGGCAGTGGGACAAGCGCACGGGGCTGCTGACGGGGTACCGGGTCGGAAATCAGGCGGTCCTCGCCCATCCGCTCGCCCCGACGTTCTGGCGCGCCCCCACCGACAACGACGGCATCAAGCTCTGGACCGGCCAGGAACACAAGCCGCTCGGGCGCTGGCGCGCGCTCGGCCTCGACCGCCTCGCGTGGCGGCGCGCGGGCATGGCGGTCCGCCGCGGCCGCGGGAACGCCGTGACGGTGGCCGTGCGCCTTGACGGCAGCGGCCGCGGCCGCTGGGAGGACTTCGCGGTGCGCCTGGACACGACGGTGCAGGCCGACGGCGCGTGGTCCATTCGGTTCGCCGCCGATTTCGGGCCGGACCTGACCGACCTGCCGCGCGCCGGCCTGTGCCTCGGGCTCGTCCCGGCATTCGCCGCGATCGAGTACTACGGCCGCGGGCCGTGGGAAAACTACCCGGACCGCAACGCCTCGGCCCTGGTGGACGTGTACCGGAAAGCGCTTGCCGACTGCGTCCTGCCCTACGTCATGCCGCAGGAGTACGGCCACCACACGGACGTCCGCTGGCTGCGGCTGCTCGCGCCCGGGGTGTCCCTCATGATCACCGCCGCGGGCCTGTTCGAATTCAACTACCTGCCGCACAGCGCCGCGCAGTTGTACGCCGCCCGGCACCGCGAGGACCTGCCGCCCTCCGTCACCCCGTGGCTGACGCTCGACCTCGCCCACCGCGGCGTCGGCACCGGCAGCTGCGGGCCCGACACCCGCCCGGAATACCGCCTCACCGCCCCCTCCTGCTCCGGCACCTTCCGCTTCCAAATCCGATAATCCGCAACCGTCGCCAACCCCTCATCCGCGCCCCCGCGCCTCCGTGAGGGACCAACAACCATGACCGAATCCATCGCATCCACCGCTGCCCGCGAGGCCCGGCTCGCCCGCTACGAGTCGCTCGCCTACGGGCTGTTCCTCCACTACGGGCTCTACTCGCTGCACGAGCGCGGCGAGTGGGTCCGCTTCCACCACCGGCTCGATCCGGGCGCCTACGACGCCCGCATCCGCGAGTTCACCGCCGCCGGCTTCGACGCGCCCGCGCTGGTGCGCTTCGCCCGGTCGTGCGGTTTCCGCTACATCTGCCTGACCGCCCGCCACCACGAGGGGTTCTCGCTGTACGACACGCGCGGCCTCAACGCCTTCGACGCGCCCCACGCCGCCGCGCGGCGCGACCTCGTCGCCGAGTTCGCCGCCGCCTGCCAGGCCGCGGGCATGGGCTGCTTCCTGTACCACACCACGCTCGACTGGTGGGAGCCGCGCTTCGACACGGACTGGAAGGGCTACCTCGCCTACCTGCGCGACAGCGTCCGCATCCTCTGCACCCACTACGGCCGCATCGACGGCTTCTGGTTCGACGGCAACTGGTCCCGCCCCGACCGCGACTGGGAGGAGGACGCCCTGTACGGAATGATCCGCGAGCTGCAGCCGGACGCCATCATCATCAACAACAGCAGCGTCAACGCGCTCGGCGCGGAGGGCCATCCCGAGCTGGACGCGGTCACCTTCGAGCAGGGGCTGCCGACCCGCGCCACCGGCCGCCGCGTGGCCAAGGAGATGTGCGAGACGCTCACCAGCCACTGGGGCGTCGCCAAGGACGACTTCTCGCACAAGGCGCCGGGCCGCGTCATCGAGACGCTCGCCACCTGCCGCGGTCACGGCGCCAACCTGCTGCTCAACGCCGGCCCGCTGCCCGACGGCGGCCTCGCCGACATCGACCGCGCCACCCTCGCCCGGGTCGGGGACTGGATTCGCGCCACCCTCGGCGACGCCCTCTACACGGCCCGGCCGGCCGGGTTGTCGGCCGCCGGCCGCGACCTTGTATTGAAAAACGGCGACGAGTGGCTCTATTGCGCCTTCGACCTTCCGGTGGCGACCAACTTCCACCTGCACCGCGGGCCGGCCGACTGGGACCGGCGCACCGTGGTCGGCGCGCTGCCGCCGGTGCGGCGCGTCCGCTGGGCCGACTCCGGCGAGGAGCTGCCCTTCATCCAGGACCCGGCCGCCGGGCTGCTCGCCTTCAAGGCCACCCCCCACCCCTATGGCAGCCAGTTCGTGGTCCGCGTCGCCCGCATCGAGCGCTGATGGAGCCCCCGACCCCGCAGATCGGCCGCTGGAACGAGCTGCGCGTGCTGCGCAAGGTCGGCATCGGCTATTATCTCGACGGCGGCGAGCTGGGCGACATCCTGCTGCCCAACAGCATGGCGCCCAAGGCGCCGCCCGAGCGGGACACGCTGCGCGTGTTCCTGTACCACGACTCGGAGAACCGGCTGGTGGCCACCACCCTGCAGCCGCTGGCGCAGGCCGGCGAGGCGGCCGTCCTGCGGGTCAAGGCCGTCACCCCGGCGGGCGCCTTCCTCGACTGGGGCCTGCCCAAGGACCTGCTCGCGCCCTTCAAGGAGCAGAAGCCGCGCATGGAGGCCGGCAAGGCCTACCTCGTCTTCGTCTACCTCGACCCGGCCAGCGAGCGCCTCTGCGCCAGCAGCCGCCTGGACCGCTTCCTCAACCGGACGCCGCCGCCGTTCCGCGCGGGGGACGCGCTCGAGCTGCTCATCGGACACCCGACCCAGCTCGGCTTCACGGCGCTGGCCGGCCCGCGGCACTGGGGCATGCTTTATTTCAACGAGGTGTTCCGCCGCCTCGAGCCGGGCCAGCGGCTGCCGGGCTATGTCAAGCGCATCCGCCCCGACGGCCACATCGACCTCGCGCTGCAGCAGCCTGGCGCCAACCCCGTGCCCGACCTCGGCGAGCGCATCCTCGCCGACCTGCGCGCCGGCGGCGGCTTCCTCTACCTCACCGACAAGACCCCGCCGGTCATCATCTACCAGCGCTACGGCGTCTCCAAGAGGGTGTTCAAGAAGGCCCTTGCCGCCCTCTACGCCGCCCGCAAGGTCGCGCTCGAGCCGGCCGGCGTGCGGCTGGCGGAGTGATCAATCTTGCGGATGAAATCCCGCGCGCCAGGCAGGCTCCAGGCCCCCTCTCTTGAAGTGCCAAATTGGGGTTCCTCGCTACTTTGAGTGGGTATGGCCTTGCGGGCGGGGCACACAGGCGCACCGCGCCAGTGACCCACTCAGAACAGCGACGAACCCAAATTGGCACCTCAAACGGGTGCCTGCGCGCTCAGACGCGTCGATGTAGGCGTTGGCGCCTTGCTTCCGACCCGGAATTCACCGACCATCAGACATGACCATGCAACCCCTGAACACCTACCTCGACGCGGCCATCCTGAAGCCGGAGATGAGCCGCGCGGAGGTCGAGGCGGCCCTCGACCTGTGCCTGAAGTGGCGGCCGTTCACCGCCTGCGTGCGGCCCTGCGACATCGCGCTCGCCCGCGAGCGCCTTGCCGGCTCCGGCATCGGCGTCTGCGTGGTGCTCGGCTTCCCGCACGGCGACCAGCTCAGCGCCAGCAAGGCCGACGAGGCGCGCCGCTACGTCGCCGCCGGCGTGGACGAGATCGACATGGTGGCCAACTTCGGCTGGGCCCGCTCCGGCGACTGGGAGGCCGTCGCCGCCGACATCGCGGCGGTGACGGCCGTCACCCGGCCGGCCGGCGTGCCGCTCAAGGTGATCCTCGAGACCGCGCTGCTGCAGCCCGACGCCATCCGCGGGCTGGTGGAGGCCGGCGTGCGCGCCGGGGCCGACTTCGTGAAGACCTCCACCGGGTTCAACGGCCCGGGCGCCACCGTCGAGGCGGTGCGCCTCATGCTCGAGGCCGCCGCCGGGCGCATCAAGGTCAAGCCGTCCGGCGGTATCCGCGACGCCGCTACCGCGCGCGCGTACCTCGCGATGGGGGCGCACCGGCTGGGCGTCGGCTACAGCTCGGTGCCGGCGCTGTGCGGGGGCGACCCGGGGACCGTGGCGCCGGGCGGCTACTGAGCGGGGCCTCAGAGTTTCCAATGCCTGCCGACGCAGGGACCGCGCCGCGGCGGCCGGAACAGGCTGCCGAGCTCCGAGACGAACGCCAGATAGCGCGCACGGTCGGCCGCGGCAAGGGGAGCAGGCCGGCGCACGGCGGACGGCTTGCGGGAGACGGCCTCGAGCAGTTGCCCGCGTTCAAGGTCTGTCAGGCGCGCCATGGGCCTCCTTCAGGGCGGGCAACTGCTCGCCCAGTCCAAACAGTTCCAGGTAGTCGGCGATCAACTCCCAATCGAGCGGGACGCCGGTTTGTCCCGCCGCGGCCACCAGCAAGCGGATGTCGGCCCAATCCGCGTCCGCCCGGCGCGGGTCGTTCTTCAGCGCCTGGACCTTCAGTCCGACCAGGTCCTCAACCCGGGCGACCCGCACGGACACGCCGGGCATCACCTCGATCCGCAGAGCGCGCTTGAGCATGCCGAGGCTGGGTCCACGGAAGGCGTGCAGGATGGCAATTCGGCCCCACTGCAGGTCCGGCGACTCATAATGGGAGACGTTTTCCGAGCGGAACACCCGCTGGTAGCCCTTGGCGGCAAGCAACGCATCCGCCGCCGGCAGATCCTCCAGCATGACAAGGAAATCCAGATCCATGGTGGCCCGCAGCAGGCCGTGCAGGGCCATCGCGAAACCGCCGATCAGGGCATAACTGATCCCGGCCGATTCCAGCGGCACCACCACCTCGCGGATGACTCGGGGAAAATCCATGCTCACAATCCGGGGCCACTCGGGAGCGCCCCGCGCGCTTCATCAAGCGGGGAATCGGCGAGCAGCCCCGGCTTGCAACGCGATCCGACCGGGCCGCCGCGCCCTCACACGTCGGCCAGGGTCTGGTCGTAGAAGGCGAGGTAGTCGTCGGGGGACGGTCCGGCGCGCCAAGCCATGGCGCTGCGCGGGTGGCGGTTCATCTGGCCGGTGATGTTGTAGGGGATCGAGGGGCCCCAGTCGTATTCCTTGCGCATCGGCAGGATGGTGTGCTGGATGCACGCGAGCACCGGGCGCAGCTTGAACTTGGGGTTGCGCAAAAAGCCGAGCAGCAGCTCCATCGGGCAGTTGCCGGCGCCGCGGCCCAGCCCCATCATGGTGGCGTCGACCCGGTTGCAGCCGAGGATGATCGCCTCGATGGTGTTGGCGAAGGCCAGCTGCAGGTTGTTGTGGGCGTGGATGCCGATCTCCTTGCCGGTGCCCTCGACCGCCTGCTTGTAGGTGGTCACCAGGTTGTCGATCTGCTCGCGGTAGAGGTTGCCGAAGCTGTCCACCACCACGATCACCTGCGCGGGCGTGCGGACCGCGACCTCGAGCGCGGTGGCGATCTCGAGCTCGCTGGCCACCGAGATGGCCATGATGTTGAGGCTGGTCTCGTAGCCGAGCTCGTGGCAATGGTGGACCATCTCCGCGGCCTCGGATATCTGGTGGACGTAGCAGGCCACCCGGATCATGTCCAGGACGCTGTCCTTGGCCGGCAGAATCTGCGTCTGCCAGTCGCTCTTGCCGCCGGCGTCGGCCATGGCCGCGAGCTTCAGCCCGGTCTTTTCGGCGGAATGGTCCCCGACGACGCGGCGCAGGTCCTCCTCGTCGCAGTGGCGCCACGGCCCGTACTTGGACTTGGGAAAGGCCGCATGGGAGTTCTTGTAGCCGATCTCCATGTAGTCGATGCCGGCCGCGATGCAGGCGTCGTACACCGCCCGCACCTGGGCGTCGGTGAACTGCGAGTTGTTGATCAGGCCGCCATCGCGGATGGTGCAGTCGAGCACCCGCAGCTCGGGGCGGTAAGTGATCCATGGGGCCTTTTTCATGACGGCGACCAGCCATGCACCGGCCGCCGCGGGCGGGCAAGCCGAATCTCCGCCTAACCCATGCAGCCGGCCGCGGCATCCCGCCGCTCCGTCAGCAGCTCGGCATCCCGGAGGGATGCCAAACCATAGCCCCGGGTCGAGCGTGCCCCCGCGTAGCGCGAAGCGCGAAGCGGGGCGCTGCGAGACCCGGGGACCCGGAAAACATGGCGGAGACGACCCCGGAGGGGTCGCAGGTCTCCCTCAATCGAGGTATTTCGGATCAAACGCGATCCCGGCCTCTTCCAATAACCCAATCAATTCCTCACGGAAACTGCGGGCACGATGATGGGATTCCTGCCCGGCGATATATTGGCGGACCGTTTCCCGCAAACCGGCGCTTACCGTAAAGGCCGCGTAGCCTTCCTGCCATGCGAACCGGCTCTGCCCCATCTCGCGCTGCGCCCAACCGGTCGAGGCCTTCTTGAGCTCACGGAGGAAGTCCGCCACGCAATGGGTGGCGCGCAAGCCCACCAGCAGGTGAACGTGATCCTCGACACCGTTGACCAGCATGGGGACCCCGCCAAGGCCGCGCGTTGTGCCGCCAAGGTATTGGTGCAGATGAGGCCGCCAGTCCGCGGTGATCGATGGTCGGCGGTATTTGGTGGAGAATACAAGGTGGTAGTTCAGGTCGAGGAAGGTGGATGACATTTCGGGCAGAATGATGCGGGCTGCCGGGCGGAACAGCGCGCGGATTGCCTGAATTTGGGTATTGACATTGCTGCGACCCCTCCGGGGTCGAACGGGATTCTCGACCCCGGGTCCCCGGGTCGAGCGCGGGGCGCGCTCGACCCGGGGCTATGTTTTGGCATCCCTCCGGGATGCCGGATGCGGGATGCCGGGATGCCGGATGCGGGGGGCCATGGATATAGGGGGCCTGGGATTTTGGGAGCCGGCCGGGCTTGCGGTGAACGCGGCGGCGGGCCAGCCTGCCCCCATGCAAGACGCCCAGTTCCAGTGCGACATGGAGGTGCGCGACTACGAGTGCGACCTGCAGGGGATCGTCAACAACGCCAACTACCAGCACTACCTCGAGCACGCCCGCCACCTGTTCCTGCGCGCGCGGGGGTTCGACTTCGCCGCGTTGACGGCGCGCGGCATCCACCTGATCGTGACCCGGATCGAGATCGACTACAAGCACCCGCTGCGGGGCGGCGAGCGCTTCCGGGTGCACCTGCGGCTGGAGCGGCTCACCCGCATCCGGTTCGTGTTCCACCAGGAAATCACGCGGCTGGACGACGGGCGGCTGATCATCCGGGCCCGGGTGGTGACGGCGGCCATGAACCCGCAGGGGCGGCCGATCTTCCCGGAGGAGCTGGAGCGCCTGCTGGAGCCGGGCGTCAGCTCCTGATCCGGCGCTCGGCGAGGAACAGCGCCGGGTCGGAGGCAAAGTGGCCGGGGGCCACCTCGGTCAGCTCGGCGCGCGGCCGATCGGCCGCGCCGGCAAGGAACAGCGGCGAGGGCGGGTCGCCCTCGAGCACCAGCCGGCGGCGGGAACGCTCGACCTCCGGATCCGGCACCGGGATCGCGCTGATGAGCGCCTGGGTGTACGGATGGTAGGGCTGCTCCATGATGACGGTGGCCTCGCCCAGCTCGACAAGGCGTCCGAGGTACATCACCGCGATCCGGTCGGAGATATACTTCACCACCGACAGGTCGTGGGAAATGAACACCAGGGTCAGCCCCATCTCGGCGGCAAGGCGCTTGAGCAGGTTGATGATCTGCGACTGGATCGAGACGTCCAGGGCCGACACCGGCTCGTCGGCGAGAATCAGCTTGGGCTCCGGGGCGAGCGCCCGCGCGATCGCGATGCGCTGGCGCTGCCCGCCCGAGAACTCGTGCGGGTACTTTTTCATCTGCGCCGGGTTGAGGCCGACGGTGCGCATGAGCGCGCCGACCGCCTCGACCAGGGCGCGCCCCGTGCAATCGCGGCGGGTGCGGACCGCCTCGGAGAGGGTGTCGAACACGGTCAGGCGCGGGTTGAGCGAGGCGTACGGGTCCTGGAAAATCATCTGGAAATTGAGGCGCTCGCGCCGCACCGCGGCGGGCGGGAGGCCGGTCAGCTCCTTGCCCTCGAGGAAAATGCGCCCGGCGGTGGCCGGCAGCAGCTGCATGACGGTGCGCGCCAGGGTGGTCTTGCCGCAGCCGGACTCGCCGACCAGGCCGAGGATTTCGCCCTTGCGCAGGGACAGGCTCACGCCGTCGACGGCGCGCACGTGGCCGACGGTGCGCCGGCGGACCAGCCCCCGGGTGACGGGAAACCAGGTGCGCACATCCTCCAGTATCAGAAAATCGCTACCCATGGGGCGCCTCCTCGGGCGGGGGCAGGACGACGTCGGACTCGCGCACCCAGTGGGTGTCCGAGACCTGGACCAGCGGCGGCACGCGGTCCAGCCATTTGCCGCCGCTGCGGATGCCCTCGCGCAGGGCGAAGGCGTCCCCGGGGATCGGCCGCGACAGGTCCGGCGGCAGGCCCGGGATGGTGTACAACGGCCGGCCCTTGACGCCGAGCGACGGGATGCTGCGCTGCAGCGCGACGGTGTAGGGGTGCCGCGCGTCCTTGAAGATGTCGCGCACGGTGCCGGCCTCGACGATGCGGCCCGCGTACATGACGATGACCCGGTCGCACATGCCGGCCACCACCCCGAGGTCGTGGGTGATCAGGATCACCGCGCTGTTGTTGGCGCGGCGCCGCTCGCGGATCAGCTCGAGAATCTGCGCCTGCACGGTGACGTCCAGCGCGGTGGTCGGCTCGTCGGCGATCAGGATTTCCGGGTGGGTGATCATCGCCATGGCGATCATGACGCGCTGGCGCATGCCGCCGGAAAACTCGTGCGGATAGGAATGGACCCGCTTGGCGGCCTCCGGCAGGCCGACCTCCTCGAGCGCGCGGACGGCGCGGTCGAGGGCCTCGCGCCGGCCGATGTCCTCGTGGATGCGCAGGGCCTCGACCAGCTGGGTGGACACCCGCAGGTAGGGGTTGAGCGAGGTCATCGGGTCCTGGAAGATCATCGCGATGCGCTTGCCGCGGATGCGGCGCAGGGCGCGCTCGCCGCAGCGCAGCAGGTCGATCCCGCCGTCGAGGAGGGCGCAACCGCCCTCGATGCGGCCGGGGGGCCGCGGGATCAACCCCATCAGGGAGTAGCAGCAGACGGTCTTGCCGGAGCCGGACTCGCCGACGATGCCGAGGGTCTCGCCGCGCTCCAGCGCGAAGGAGACGCCGTCCACCGCGCGCACCACGCCGTTGCGCGTGTGAAAGTAGGTTTTCAGGTCGCGGACCTCGAGCAGCGGCATGGGCGGTCAGTCCTTGCTGGATTTCGGGTCGAGGGCGTCCCGCAGCCCGTCGCCGAGGAAATTGAGGCAGAACAGCGTCAGCGAGAAAAAGAAGGCCGGTATGATCAGCAGATGCGGATAGAGCTGGATGTTGTCGGCGCCGAGCTTGATCAGGCTGCCCCAGGAGGGCATGGGCGGCTGCACGCCGAGCCCGAGGAAGCTCAGGAAACTCTCGAGCAGGATCACGGCCGGCACGGTGAGGGTGGCGTAGACCACCACCACGCCGAGCACGTTGGGAATGATGTGGCGCAGGATGATGCGCCGCGTCGTCAGCCCCAGCGACACGGCCGCCTCGACGAACTCCTGCTTCTTGATGCTGAGCACCTGGCCGCGCACGATGCGCGCCATGGTCAGCCACTCGACCGCCCCGATCACCACGAACAACAGGACGATGCTGCGCTCGAACAGGGTCATCAGCAGGATCACGAAGATGGTGAACGGCAGTGCGTAGAGCACATCGACCAGGCGCATCATGGCGGCGTCGGTCTTGCCGCCGACATAGGCGGCGGTGGCCCCGTAGACCACGCCGATCAGCAGGGACACGGCGGTCGCGATCAGCCCGACGCCGAGCGACACGCGGCCGCCCACCATCACGCGGGTGAGCTGGTCGCGCCCGAGGTCGTCCGTGCCGAACCAGTGCCGCCAGCCCGGCCCCAGCAGGGTCTGCTCCAGGTTGGTCGCGGCATAGTCGTAGGGCGACAGCAGTGGGCCGACGAAGCAGAACAGCGCCATGAACGCGAGCACCCACAGCGAGCCGACCGCCAGGCGGTTCTGGCGCAGCCGGTGCCAGGCGTCCTGCCAGAGCGAGGTGCCCGACTCGAGCGCGTCGAGATCGACGGGCGGCGCCGGCAGGCGTTGCGCGGACGGGCTCAGGCGCGGCGGCAGCGGGTCCATGGCGGGTCAGGCGTCCTCGAAGCGCAGGCGGGGGTTGAGCACGACCTGCACGATGTCGACGAGCAGGTTGGCGGCGGTGATGAGGGCCGCGTAGAGGATGACGGTGCCGAGCACCAGGGTGTAGTCGCGGTTGAAGGCGGAGGTGACGAACTCGCGCCCCATGCCGGGAATCTGGAAGATGGTCTCCACGACGAAGCTGCCGGAGATGATGCCGGCCAGCGCGGGCCCGAGGAACGAAACCACCGGCAGCAGGCCGCCCTTGAGGGTGTGCACCAGGATGATGCGCGGAAACGGCACGCCCTTGGCCTGGGCGGTGCGGATGAAGTCCTGCGAGAGCACCTCGAGCATGCCGCCGCGGGTGATGCGGGCGATCACCGCCGCATACACGAGCCCGATGGTGGTGGCCGGCAGCACCCGGTCCATCGGCATGAACCACCCGGACACATTGAACCAGCCCAGCCATACGCCGAACACCAGGGCGAGGATCGGCCCCAGCACGAAGGTCGGCAGGCAGATGCCGACCATCGCCAGCGACATCGGCACGTAGTCGGCCAGCGTGTTCCGGAACACGGCGGCCACGATGCCGACGGGCAGCCCGATGCCGAGCGCGATCAGCAGCGCCCAGCTGCCCAGCTCGAAGCTCACCGGGAAGGCGGAGGCGAGAATCTGGTTGACGGAGCGGGTGCCGGTGAACGACGGCCCGAGGTCGCCCTTGAGCAGGTTGCCGAGGTAGCGGCCGTATTGGACCAGCAGGGGCTGGTCCAGGCCGTAGTGCGCCATCAGGCTCTGCTTGATGTGCGCGGGCATCTTGCGCTCGGCGCTGAACGGGTCGCCGGGCGCGAACCGCACCATGAAAAAGGTCACCGTGATGATCACGAACAGCACAATGACGGACTGGACGACGCGCCTGGCGATGAACTTGAACATGGGGGCGGGGCTATTCGGCGAGATAGACGTGCTTCATCGGGCGGTTGTCCAGCAGCTTCGGGTGCCAGCCGCGCACCCGCGGGTCGGTGAGGCGGATGCGGGTGTACCAGTACAGCGGGACAATCGGCAGCTCCTCGAGCAGGATATGCTCGGCCTCGAGCAGGTGGGCGTAGTGCTCCTCCTGGGTGCGCGAGCGAAAGGCGGCGGCGATCAGCTCGTCATAGCGCGCGTTCGACCAGCCGGTGTCGTTGTTGCCGTTGCCGGTGGTGAACATCTCGAGGAACGTGATCGGGTCCATGTAGTCGCCGATCCAGCCGGAGCGCGAGAGGTCGTAGTCGAGGTGGGACTGGGCGTCGAGATAGACCTTCCATTCCTTGTTCTCGAGCTTCATCTCGATGCCGAGGTTGCGGTTCCACATGTCCACCACCGCCTCGGCGATCTTGCGGTGCCCCTCGGAGGTGTTGAACAGCAGGTACAGGGTCGGGAAGCCGGCGCCGCCGGGATAGCCGGCCTCGGCAAGGTAGCGGCGCGCCCGTTCCGGATCGTAGGAGAGCACCTGCGGGGTCGGGTAATCGTTGAAGCCGGCCGGCACGAAGGCGTGGGCCGGCTTCTGCTCCCCGAGCGTCACCCGCTCGACGATCGCGCGCCGGTCGACGGCGTAGTTGAGCGCCTTGCGCACCAACGGATTGTCGAGGGGCGGCCGGGTGACGTTGATGCGGAAGAAGTAGGTGCCGAGGTAATCGTCGATCTGGATGCTGTCCGGCCGGGTGCGGCGCAACACGGGGATGTCGTTGGTCGGCACGGTGCCGGTGACGTGCAGCCGTCCCGAGTCGAACATGCGCTTCTCGGTGTTGTCGTCCTCGACGGGAAAGAAATAAATGGCGTTGAGGCGCACGGTGTCGCGGTCCCAGTAGGTGGGGCTGCGCACCACCCGCAGATACTGGTTGGGCCGCCACGCGTCGAGGATGAACGGGCCGTTGCCGACGAAATTCCCGGGCAGGGTCCATGCGCCGCTCATGTCGAACTTGCCGCCGTGCCTTTCAATGGTCGGCGGATGCACGGGAAACCAGCTGTAGTGCATCAGCATGGTGAGGAAAAAGGGCGTCGGGCCGACCAGCTCCAGCCGCAGGGTGTGGTCGTCGACGGCCTTCACCCCGACCTCGGCAAAGTCGGTGATGCGCCCCTGCTTGTATGCCTCACCATTGCGCAAAACGTACAGCATCTGGCCATATTCGCCTGGAAAGTCCGGGTGGAGCATGCGCTCGTAGGCGTAGACGAAATCGGCCGCAGTGACCGGGTCGCCGTTGCTCCAGCGCGCGTCCGGGCGCAGGTGGAAGGTCCACACGGAGGCGTCCGCGTTGGCCTCCCAGCGCATGGCGACGCCCGGCTCGGCCAGGTTGTCGTCGGTCGGGTGATAGGCGACCAGTCCCTCGATCAGGGTCGAGATGATGTTGTTTTCCGTCACGCCGGTGGCGCGCTGGGGATCAAGCGTCTTCGGTTCCGCGCCGTTGCCGAGCAGCAGGATGCCCTGCGCCACCCCCTCGTCGGCGCTGGGCGGGCCGCCTCCGCAGCCGCCCAGCAGCAGGCCGGCAAGGGCCGCCGCGAACGGGACCGCCGCGGGCCAGCGGGGGCGTTGGGGTTCGTTCCTCATTTTCGGCTCACCGTTCCAGTTTTGTCCGAAAATGCAAATCCGTTTGCGCCTCCGCCCCCAACAGAGAGGGGGGGTCCCCCCCTCCTCCTTGCTCCTGCTCTTGCTCTTGCTCCTGCTCCTGCTCTTGCTCTTGTCCCTGCCCGCGTTCGTATTCAGGAGCAGGAGCAGGAGCAGGAGCAAGAGCATGATTTTGGACTCAAGGCCCCACCGCCGTTTTGACTGCCACTTGCACACGCCGCTGTGCGGGCATGCCACCGGTCAGCCGACCGAGTACGTCGCGGCCGCCGCGGCGCGGGGCATCAGCCTGGTCACCTTCACCTGCCACATTCCGATGGCGGGGGACCGATACGCCCAGCAGGGCATCCGGATGCGGCGCGAGGACCTGCCGCGCTACCGCGAGCTCGTGGCCGAGGCGCGGGAGCACGGCGCGCGCCTCGGGGTCGAGGTCCTCTACGGCATCGAGGCGGAGATCGGCCCGTACCCGGAGGACATGGCGGAAATGGAGGCGCTGCTGGCGCAGGAGCCGTTCGATTTCGTGCTCGGCTCGCTGCATGCCAACCTGCCGGCCTTCCGCGGCTGGGTCCAACAGGGCGGGCACACCACCGACGCCGCCAAGGTGCGCGCCTATTTCACGCTGCTGGCGGAGGCGGCGGCCAGCGGGCGCTACCACAGCATGGCGCACCCGGACGTCATCCGCCTGTACGGCACACTGGAGCAGCGCTTCGATCCGCTGGCCCACAAGGGGCCGATCCTCGAGTTCCTCGACGCGGCCGCCGCGGCCGGCGTCTGCCTGGAGATCAACACCAGCGGACTGATCAAGGGCGACTACGTCGTGCACCCCGACCCGCTGATCATGGAATGGGCGCTGGCCCGCGCCATCCCCTTCACCATCGGCTCGGATTCCCACGCCCCGGGCATGGTCGGCCAGTTCTTCAACGAGGTGCTGGACCGTTTCCATGCCATGGGCCTGCGGCGCCTGCATTACTTCCGGGCCGGCCGCCGCGTCGCGGTCGACCTGTGAGCGGTGCCCCGCCCACGCAAAACAGCCATTGACTGGCCTGCGTCTCGCCCGGCCGGCTGGGAGCCTCCGCGGCTCCGTGAGGGATAATTTCGCTCGCAAAGGGGCCGACCCTTGCGCAAGCTCCGGCCCCATCATGGCTGAGGCGGTGAGGGAATCGTGGAATTCGCGCATCGGGGTGATTCTGGCGGTCTCGGGCAGCGCCGTGGGGCTGGGCAATTTCCTGCGCTTCCCGGGCCAGGTGGCGCAATACGGCGGCGGGGCGTTCATGGTGGCCTATTTCATCTCGTTCCTGCTGATCGGTCTGCCGATCTGCTGGGCGGAGTGGACCATGGGGCGCTACGGCGGCCAGCGGGGGTTCCACACCACCGTCGGCATCTTCCACGTGATCACCCGCCACCCGGCCGGCAAATACCTCGGCATCATCGGCATCATCATCCCGGTGGTGATCTACATGTATTACGTGCTGATCGAGGCATGGTGCCTCGGCTACGCGGTCAATTTCCTTGCCGGCCGCATGCACTTTGCCGCGCCCGGCGAAGTGACGGACTTCTTCGTCGCCTTCACCGGGGCGGCGGCCGACGGCAGCGGGCTCGGCTTCAACGGCATCTCGCAAGTCGGGCTGTTCCTGCTGTTCTGCTTCGCGCTGAATTTCTACCTGATCTGGCGCGGGCTGGCCAAGGGCATCGAATTGTTCTGCAAGTACGCCATGCCGGCGCTGATCCTGCTGGCGCTCATCATCCTCGTGCGGGTGCTCACGCTGGGCACGCCCGACCCGGCCAAGCCGGAGAACTCGATCCATGCCGGGCTCGGGTTCATGTGGAATCCCGGCAAGGTGGTGCTGGTGGAGACCGCCGTCGATCCCGCCACCGGGGCGGCCGTCACCACCGAGCGGCCGGTGTTCGGCAAGCGCTTCATCGCGGCGGCCGAGGCGCGGGCGGCCCGCGAGCCGGGAGTCGCGCTGCGCCGCGTCGGCATCCTCGAGCAGCTGCGCAACCCGCAGCTGTGGCTGGCCGCGGCCGGCCAGATATTCTTTTCGCTGTCGGTCGGGTTCGGCATCATCATGACCTACGCCAGCTATCTGAACCGCAACGACGACGTGGTGCTCAGCGGGCTCGCGGCCACCAGCGCCAACGAGTTCTGCGAGGTGGCCCTCGGCGGGCTGATCACGATCCCGGCCGCGGTGGCGTTTCTCGGGGCGGCCGGCGCGGTGGGCAGCACCTTCGCGCTCGGCTTCAACGTGCTGCCGATGGTGTTCGCGGCGATGCCGGCCGGGGCGTTCTTCGGCTTCCTGTTCTTCTTCCTGCTGTTTCTCGCGGCGGTCACCAGCTCCCTGTCGATGCTGCAGCCGGGCATCGCCTTCCTCGAGAGCGCGCTGCGCATCAACCGGCAGCAATCGGTGGCGATCCTCGGCTTCATCACCGGCATCGGCACGCTGATGGTGGTCTACTTCTCGCGCGACCTCAAGGCCCTGGACACGCTGGACTTCTGGGTCGGCACCTTCCTGATCTTCATTCTGGCGACCGTCCAAATCGTCGTGTTCGCCTGGGTGTTCGGCATTCCGCGGGGCTTCGCCGAGGCGCAGATGGGCGCGGCCATGCGCATCCCCGCGCTGTTCGGGCCGATCATGAAGTACCTCACCCCGGTGTTCCTGCTCGGCATCTTCTTCTTCTGGATGTCGGAAAACCTGTTCGGCTACAACCTGATCACCGGCCAGGCGCAGGCGTCCAGCTATGTCGCGGACCTGTTCGGCGAGCGCCCGAACCAAGTGGCATGGATGGCGATGGCGATCGTCCTGCTGCTGGCCGGGTTCGTGTTTCTCATCGTCAATTCGAGCGCCTACTTCCGCAAGCTGTCCCACGCCGTGGAAAACCAACTGGAGGAGCAATCATGAACACCGGCGGCTGGATCATCATGCTGTTGTCCGTGGGAACCGTGACCCTGCTGTTCGGCTGGTGTATCTGGAAGGTGCTGACCACCCCCGGCGAGACCGAACGCCTCCACGGCTTCGAGCTGGAGACCCCCGACGAGAAGGCCGCCCGCATGGGGAAGCAATAGCATCCTATACCCACTCCCACTCCTACTCATAATCCTACTCGTACTCCTACTCCTACTCCTACTCGTACTCCTCCTCTCCCCCTATCTTGCCGCTGACGGGAATTCCGGTTGCGACGAGGGGTAAGAGAAGAGCAAGGAGGAGGAGTACGAGTAGGAGTAGGAGTAGGAGTACGAGTTTTATGGAGAATGCAAAACAGTACCCTGAACTGCTCGCGACGCTGCGGCGGCTGGACCGGCTGGGCTCGATCGGGGCGCTGCTCGGCTGGGACGAGCAGGTCAACCTGCCGCCCAAAAGCATCGGCCTGCGCGCCGAGCAGAAGGCGCTGTGGACGGAGCTCTACCACCGCGAGGCGACCCGGCCGCGCATCGGCGAATTGCTGGCCGCGCTGGAGGCCGCCCCCGGCCGGCTGACGCCCGAGCAGGCGGCGGTGGTGCGCGATGCCCGCCGCGACTACCACCGCGCCACCCGCATCCCGGCGGAATTCGCGGCGCGCCGCGCCAAGGCCCAGACCCTCTCCTACCAGGCGTGGGTCGAGGCGCGCGCGGCCGACGACTTCGCGCGCTTCCGGCCGTTCCTCGAGGAGCAGCTGGCGCTGGCCAAGGAGGAGGCCGCCTACCTCGGGGCCGCCAACGCCTACGACTATTGGGTGGACCAGTTCGACCCGGGCATGACCTGCGCCGCCATCGAGCCGCTGTTCGCCGAGCTGCTGCCCGAGCTCAAGGGCATCGTCGCGACCATTCTCGCCTGCCCCGACCAGCCCGACCGCTCGATCCTGCGCGGATTCCCGGTGGAGGCGCAGGAGGCCTTCCTGCGCGAGGTGGTGGCCGCCATGGGGTTCGATTTCGAGCGGGGCCGCATCGACACCGCCGTCCACCCGTTCTGCGGCGGCCATGGCCAGGACACGCGCATGACCACCCGCTTCGACCCGGACAACCCGCTGGACTCGCTTTCCAGCGCGATGCACGAGACCGGCCACGCCCTGTACGAGCAGGGCCTGCCCGACGCCTACGCCGGCAGCGCCCTCGGCATGGCCGTGGGCATGGCGGTGCACGAGTCGCAGTCGCGCCTGTGGGAGAACCAGGTGGGCCGCAGCCGGGCGTTTTGGAAGTATTGGGAGCCCCGCTACCGGGAGCGGTTCCCGCGGCAGCTGGCGGGGGTGTCCTTCGAGACGCTGTACCGCGCCATCAACAAGGTGGCGATCACGCCCATCCGGGTGGACGCCGACGAGGTCACCTACAACCTGCACATCATGCTGCGGTTCGAGCTCGAGAAGCGGCTGTTCGACGGCTCGCTGGCGGTCGGGGACCTGCCGCAGGCGTGGAACGAGGCCTCCGCCCGCATCCTCGGCTACACCCCGCGCTCCAACCGCGAGGGCTGCCTGCAGGATGTCCATTGGTCGGGCGGCATGTTCGGTTATTTCCCGTCCTACTGCCTCGGCAACCTGCTCGCCGCCCAATTGTGGTACCGCATCCTGGACGACCTGCCGGACCTTGAGGACCAGCTTGCCGCCGGCCAGTTTCGGCCCCTGCTGCAGTGGCTGCGCGACAACGTTCACTCCCGCGGCCGGCGCCATTACACCGCCGATTTCGCCCGCGAAGTGACCGGGTCGGATCTCGCGCCGCGCTTCCTTGTGCGCTACCTGCGCGAGCGGTATTTGCCCCTTTACAGTGCCGGCTAAAGCCCCAAAAGTCTCGCGGGTATGACGCCACAGCTCGCCCTTTGCGCGGGATGCCTGCTGGCCAGCGCCGCGCTTGCCCAGTCCGGCGCCCCGCTGCTGGTCCAGACCCGTCTGCACCCTTCGGCGCTTCTCGAAGCCGGCCAGTCCATGGAACTGGACCTGCGCGACTTTTTCCAGTTCTACCCGGCGCCCGGCCCGGTGGCGACCGTCACCATCCGCATGCCCGTCGCCGCCGGAAGGCGCAGCTTCGAGCTGAACGGCCGGACCGTGCAGCTGATGACCTACCAGCTCGCCTCCGGGGAATCCTACGACGACCCGTTCGCGGTGCGCGCCGGAGCATTCGCATGGACCGAACAGGCGATCCAGTACCAATTGCTGGCGGACAAGGCCCCGGTGACGGTGGCCAATTTCCTGACTTATGTGGCGGGCGGCTGGTATGCCAACACGATCGTGCACCGCAACGAGTCCACCGGACTGGTGTTCCGCCCGGGCGGCCAGCAGGCGACGTTCCGGCTGCCCATCATCCAAGCGGGCGGCTGGCGCCTGCCGGACAGCGGCCCGCACCTGCTCGAGCTGATCCCCAAGAACCCGCCCATCGTGCTCGAACAGACCATCGACAATTCCCGCGGCACCCTTGCCATGGCCCGCTCCTTGCTGCCGGACACCGCCACCTCGGAATTTTTCATCAACCTCGACGACAACACCAACCGCTTCGGCAAGGCCTACGCCGTGTTCGGCGAGCTGATGGATCCGGACGCCGCCATGGCCGTCCTGACCGCCTTTGCCGACGCCCCGGTGTACGACTTGTCCACGCCCTACCCCAGCGACCCGCCCAATGTCTTCCCCGAGTTGCCCAACGTCTTCCCAAACCTGCCCTTCACCAGTATCCCCCTCTACGCGCCGTTTTGGGACGATCCGGACAGCTACAGCCGCATCGCCGCAATCAGCGTGCCCCCGGGCGACCCCGACGGCGTCAGCTATGCATGGGCCTTCGTCGACGAGGACGGCGTGCAAGGGGTCAGCGAGGAGGAGGCCGCCAACCGCGCGGTCTTCGACATCCGCCTGCAGGGTTCGCTGCTCACGGTGGACCGCACCGACACGGGCGCGGTGACGATTGAGGTCACCGGCACCGGCCATGGCCAGGAAGCGCGCTTCAGCGTCCGCCTGACCGCCTTCCACCCGAACGCCCTCAACGCGCTCGCGGTGTTCGCGGGCGCCGCCGTCAGCCAAGGCGCCCTGCTCAAGAGCGGCTGGTTCGGGCTGTTCAACGCCGACGCTTATCCGTATCTCCGGCACACCCAGCACGGCCACCAATACGTGGGCTCGGCCAGCTCGCCGCTTTGGCAGTTCCTTTATGATTTCAACCTCGGCGAGTGGCTGTATACCACGCCGGCCGCCTATCCTTACCTGTACTCCGCCGCCCGTGATGCGTGGCTTTTCTTCGTGAAGGAAACCGGCGACGGCACCGCCGGTTCGCGCTGGTTCTACGATTCCTCGGCCAAGGAGTGGTTCAGGGGCTGATCGGCCGGCGGCTCCCTTTCCGCCTTCGGCTCCACGGGCGGCTTCCAGCTGATCACCTGCCGGAAGTGCGCGCCCAACTGCTCCTCCATCTGCCGGCGCAGCGCCTCCGGCACCCGGGCGACCGCCTCCTCCAAGCCCAGCAGCGGGGCGGGCGCGGGAATCTCGGACGCCGCGGACGCCTCAGCGCAGTCGGAAGCGTCGGAGCGGTCCGCTGCCCCCGTCGCCCCAAGGAAAATCGGCGTGATGGCCGTGCGCTCCGGCGGGATCAGCCGTTTTTTTTTCCGTCGCTGTCCGGTGCGGCCTTGAGGCCGCGCAGCTCGCGGATCAGGTTGTCGAGGGCGCGCACTTGGCCGGCCTCGACCGCCCGCAGCAGCGCCACCTCAAAGTTGACCTTCTCGGACAGGCCCTTCTGCAGCGCCGGCTCGCTCTGCTGCAGGGCGTCCAGCATGCGCAACAGCGATTCGGTGGCCAGCGGGGCGCCCAAACGCGCCGAGCTGCCGCCCTGTTGGATCGCCTCGAGCAAGGCCTCGCGCAGCAAGGCCTCGACATCCAGCAGCACCCGGTAAAGGTCGCGCCCCTCGGCGCAGAATGCCTCCACCAGCTGCACCAGCGCCGGGTAGTCGGCGCGCGCCATCGCCGCGGCGAGCCGGCTGATCCGGGCCGGGTCCACCAGCCCGTACACATCCAGCACGTCGGCCTCGGAGATTTTTTCCCCGCAAAAGGAAATCATCTGGTCGAGGATCGACTGGGCGTCGCGCATGCCGCCGCCGGCAAGGCGGGCGATCGACTGCAGCGCCCCTTCCGCCACAGTGACCCGCTCGGCAGCCGCGATCTGGCGCAGCCGCTCCACCAGCACGGCCTCCGAAATCGGCCGGAACTCGAACCGCTGGCAGCGCGACACGATGGTCGGCAGCACCTTCTGCGCCTCGGTGGTGGCGAAGATGAACTTCACGTGCGCGGGCGGCTCCTCAAGCGTCTTCAGCAGCGCGTTGAACGCCGAGGCGGACAGCATGTGCACCTCGTCGATGATGTAGATTTTGAAGGTGCACTGGGCCGGCACATACTGGCACGATTCGCGCAGGTCCCGGATTTGGTCCACCGAATTGTTGGAGGCCCCGTCAATCTCGATCACGTCCATGCAGCTGCCGTTCATGATCGCGCGGCTGACCGGCGAGTCGTCCGGCGGATTCACGCTCGGCCCGCCCTCGGCGTTGAGCGCCTTGGCAAACACCCGCGCGGTGGAGGTCTTGCCGGTGCCGCGCGGCCCGACGAACAGGTAGGCGTGGGCGATGCGGCCGGTCTCGATGGCGTTGCGCAGGGTACGGACAATGTGGTCCTGGCCCACGATGTCCTCGAACCGCTGGGGCCGCCAGCGCCGCGCAATTACCTGATAATCCGCCATTCCGGGTCGCCTGCTTCGTTGAGTGGGAAAAGGGGGCCAGGCACCCTACGGCACACGCCGGTTGCGGCTACCGTTGCTGCCTTCCGGCCCTGGCGGGGTTCACCAAACCGGCGTTGCATAGGACCCGGCCCTTGCTGGTCACGCTTCCCCATACCCCATGCGATTTCAACCCTTTTTCCGAAGAACGGGGTGTTTTTGCGCTTGCCACAATGTTACGCTTGCGTTACATTAGCGTGACATTCTGGAAAAGGGAATAGGGAGGCAATGATGAGAGCGAGGTGGTGGATGGGGTGCGTGGTGGCCGCCCTGATGGGCGGGGCGGTGGCAACGGCGCAAAACTCGGACCCGGTGCTGGTGGAAGGGGCCATGCCGAAGTACCCGGCGCAGGCCCGTGTGACAGGCGTGCAGGGCACGGTGGTGGTGGAAGCTTTGATCGACGAGCAGGGACGGGTGTTTGCCGCCGAGGTGGTCGAGTCCGTGTCCAGGGAACTGGATCGGGCGGCGCTTGCGGCCGTTTCCGGGTGGACATTCCAGCCGGCCATGGAGGACGGCAAGCCTGTGATGCGGGTGGTGCGGATTCCGATCCAGTTCGAACTGGTTCACCCGGCAAAGGATTCTATGCTGCGCGGCCGCTGCGGGGCCATGGCCTCCAAATAGGGTCGCGCGGCTGGAAATGATAATCGGATGACGGCGCCCCGTGCGGGGCGCCGTTTTCTTTGGCAAGCCAAACCCCGCCTCGGGTTAGCGACGGAAGGGTTTCCAGCCGGAGTCGCTCCCCTGGAAACGGTAATACCAGCCGACGTTGGCGTTGCCGTAAATCCAGTAGTCGCCGGCGAAGACGTAGGCATAAAAGCCGGAGCGGGAACCGGTCGGGTCGATCCAGAGCCAGGTAAAGCCGGTGGTGTCCCCGATGCCGGCGGCCAGCACGAACGGCCAATGGGAATCATGGATCAAGCCGATGCCGGCATCGGCGGGGTAACCCGCGGCGGTATCGCGCCAGCCTCCGGCGAGGACCGGTGAGAGGCTCCAGAAGCTGGCCGGCGCGGACCCGGGCGCGGGCCCGACCACCTGCACATTGTCAAACAGAAAGGCGCCAAAGCCGATCACCGGCAGGGTGATGCGGAAATACAAGTCCGTTTCCCCGCCTTGCGTCTTGAGGCTCATGGGCGTGCCGAGCTGGTCGTTGGTGAGCACCTGTTGGGTGCCGAACGAGGTGTAGTTGATACCGTCGAGGCTCGCGGACAATTCGATGGTGTCGCCGACGGCAAAGTCGTTGCCGACCGCGAAGGAGAAGACGTAGGTGCCGGCGCCAAAGGTCTGGCCGGCCGGAGCATGTGCGACGAACACCATGCTGCCGTTGCTCGGGTCGGCGGGTCCACCCGCCCCGAAGCTGCCGTCGGAGACGACCAAGTGGTTCTGGCCGGGCTCGCCGGGCAGCGGGTTGGTCATGTCGCCGGGAAACGGCCGCAGCGGCGTCAGGATGTCCGAGTTGGAGTTCAGGCTGAGGAATCCGGCCAGCAGCGAGAACGCGTCGGAATTGTCCACGAAGGTGGAGCCGAACTGGCCGTTGAAGAACAGCGTGCCGCTGGCGCCGGCGTCGGCCTCGCCGTCCTGCGGATACAGGTCGGACATGTTGGCCTTGATGGTGTTGCCGGCAAAGTCCCCCGGGACGTTGGAGAAGCTCCAGCCGGCGATGAGGACATCTTGGGCGTGCGTGGCAAGGGCCGCAACCGTTGCTGCGGCAAGGGTGGTGATCATGCGTTTCATGTTGGATTCAGGTTGCTTTTTAAAAATGGGCGGGCAGGCGCCGCATATGCGGCGCCCGCCCTGTTTTGAACAGAGACTGGGAATCGGTTTCGTGCCTTACAGACGACGGCGGCGACGGATCGCCACAAAGAGCAATCCGCACAACCCAATGAGGGTAGTGACCATTGCCGGCTCAGGCACCGGTGTCGGGCCGACCACCTGGACATTGTCGAACAGGAAGGCGCCAAACCCGATCGTCGGCAGGGTGATCCGGTAGTACAGCGCGGTCTCGCCGCCGAGCGTGTTCAGGGTCATCGACGTGCCCAACTGGTCGTTGGTGAGCACCTGTTGGGTGCCGAACGAGGTGTAGTTGATCCCGTCGAGGCTGGCGGACAATCCAATGGTGTCGCCGACGGCGAAGTCGTTGCCGACCGCGAACGAGAAGACGTAGCTGCCTGGGCCGAAGAACTGGCCGGCCGGGGCATGCGCGACGAACACCATGCTGCCGTTGCTCGGGTCGGCGGGTCCACCCTCCCCGAAGCTGCCGTCGGAGACGACCAAGTGGTTCTGGCCGGGCTCGCCGGGCAGCGGGTCGGTCATGTCGCCGGGAAACGGCCGCGTCGGCGTCAGGATGTCCGAGTTGGAGTCCAGGCTGAGGAATCCGGCCAGCAGCGAGAACGCGTCGGAATTGTCCACGGAGGTGGAGCCGAACTGGCCGTTGAAGAACAGCGTGCCGCTGGCGCCGGCGTCGGCCTCGCCGTCCTGCGGATACAGGTCGGACATGTTGGCCTTGATGGTGTTGCCGGCAAAGTCCCCCGGGACGTTGGAGAAGCTCCAGCCGGCGATCAGCACATTGGCGCTGAGGACGGCAGGCAGAGTGAGGGCGGCCAGGACGGCCGCGGCAAACACGTTGCGTTTCATGGTAATTGCCTCCTTGCTTGAATTACACTGGAGTTACGGGGCGACCAGGTTCTGGTTCAGGCCGTTGTCCACGAGGAAGCCGCTGGTATTGAGCGCGGTCCAGCCGGTGGTCCACAGGATGGCCGCCGGAATACGGGGGAAGGCGCCGCGGTAATTGGCCGTGGTCAGGCCGGCCGGAACCGGGGCGACATTCTGGGTGACCGCCGCCGCGAACGGCACCGGATTGAAGGGCGCCGTGCCCGTGACGCCGCCGTACACACCGTTGTTGCCGAAGGCCGGCACGGTGAGGGCGCCGATCACATTGTTGACCGCGCCGGGCGTCACAGCGGTGTTGTTGGTCAGGATGTTCTGCTCGAACGCGCTGTTGGCGATGCCGGCGACAGTGCCGTCGTTGACCCCGTACCAGGAAGTGCTGAACAGGTTGAGGGTGCCGGCCTTGGCGCGCTCCTGGGAGCGGGCGTCCGGATAGCCGGCGGCAAGCGCCTTGTTGGTCCCGGTGTTGTCGATGCGCAGGCCCTTGTTGCTGGGAACGTAGGCGACCAGGGTGTTCGCAATGTCGCCGCCGAAGCCCTGGCGCAGGCGCATGGCCGCACCGGAAGTCTTCATGTTGGGGTGCCCGACCAGCGTGAAGTTGTAGATGGCGGGCGAGGTGAACGGACGGCCGTCGGCGCTCACATTGAACTGGTCAGCGGAGATGTCGTCGTCGCCGTCCATCTCGAACAGGTTGTCCGTCTTGATGGTCGGATCGTTGCTCGCGATCACCAGTCCGAACTGAATCTTGCCGACATAACCTTGGTCGAGGTCGAGGCCGTCGTCGTCACAGTACGAAAGCGCAACGTACTTCAAGTTGGCGGTGCCGCCGAAAATCTCGATCCCGTCGTCGCCGGAACAGTAAATCTCGATATACTCAAGGGTGGTGCCGGCGCCGACCCCGCCCATGGTCAGGCCCTGAATCTCGTCGCCTTCGGCGAGGATCTGGCCGGAGTGGCGGATCGAGACATAGCGCAGGACGCCCGAATTGTCATTGGGCATGACGCCGCCGTAATACACCCGGGTGGTGTTTTCGCCGCCGACGCCCTCGATCTTGGCGTAGCCGGGCACTGCGGTGGTGAATCCGTCCGGGATGTCCACGGCGCCGGTGTTGGCGGGCGCGTTGCCAAGAATGAGCAGGCCGCCCCAGAGGTTGAGATTCGCCACGCCGCCGGTCGAGGGCGGCAGCGGCGCCGTCTTCGGGGTGGCATCGAGGAACGCATCGCCCGGGTTCCAGCGCTGCCGGTTCGTGTTGGCGGCGGTGGTCATGATGATCGGGTTGGTCGCCGTGCCCGACGCGTTGATGGTGCCGTCCGCGCTGATGCACAGGTAACCGGCCGACAGGCTGCCTTGCGCCGGCTGGAAGCGCAACACGGCCCCGGCGCCGATGGTCAAGCTGCCGCCCTGCGTGACGAACACCGGCCGGTCGATGACCACTTCCGCGTTGGCGGCGATGCTCACCGGGCCGGTGATGTCGTAGGTGTTGTTGAGACCGACGACGATGTCCGAGTCATAGCTCGGATTGATGAGGGTCTGCGCGTTGGCCATGGCGGCCGCCCCGAACAGACCGAGTGCAAGGAACTTATTTTTCATGGTTGGTGATAATCGGATTGGATGGTTATGGTTGCCGGTGTGCCCGGGGCGATCCGGACAGGACCGCCCCGGAACACGCGAAGAGATTGAAGGCGCTGTGCGACGTTTTCCGGGATTTCTGTTGCCAATTGCGTTACAAAATCGGTTTGGGCGGGCCTGCCCCTCAGAACCGATACTCGAGGGCGACCCGCCAGGTGCGCCCGACGCGGTAGCTGAGGCGCTCGTAGGACTGCGCGTAGGCCACCGCTTCATCGTAGCGGATGCTGCGCCGTGAGTCGGTCAGGTTGCCGACCGCGAGCTTCAGGGTGGCGCCCTTGACGAGCCATGCCAGTTCCTGGGCCATGCTGAGCGTCACCTCATGGTAGCTGCCGGTGTACTGGTCCAGGGTGTTCTGGCTGTTGGTCGGGCTGCCGACCCCGACCGCCGCAAGGACGGAGCTTTGCGCGTACACGGAAACCGTGGCGGAAAAGCCCCAGTCCGGGTTGTCGTAGCTGACATCGGCATTGGCGATCCATTCCGGCTGGTCGAACAGGCGCCGGCTGGTCGGCAGGCGCTCCGGGTCGATGCCGTAGCGCGGCCCGTCGGCGCCCACAAACGGCCCGACCACGCTGCGCAACTGGCCGGTGGCCGGAATCAGGGAGAACTGGAAATAGCTGTCGACAAAGGTCGCCGGCACCGGCACCTCGGCATGGATCAGGCTGGCGTTGCCCCCGACCGAGAAGTGCTCCAGCCAGGGCGCCAGCCAGCCGAGCGGGCGCCGCAGCTCGAGTTCGATGCCCTTGATTTCCGCCGTGGCGGGGTTGTTGAAGAACGAGCGGAACGCGATGCTGCTGCCGGACCGCAGCAGGGCCTGCTCGACCGGGTTGGCGACATCCTTGCGGAAAACGCTGAGCGCGGCCACGCCGGCATCCTCGAAGACGTACTCGAGGCGGAAGTCCCAGCTGCGCACGTCCACCAGCTTCAGGTTGGGATTGCCAAGAACGATGTCGCCGGTCTGCGCCTCGCGGTCGAAATACGGGGACAATTCGCGGAAGGACGGACGGGCCACCGTCTCACTGTAGCCGCCGATCAGCTTGAGCGCGGCGGAGGGTTGCCAGACCAGCGAGATTCCCGGGAACAGGCGCGAATCGTCGACTTCGCCGCGCGGGTCTTTGGGGTCGACGAAGCCGATGATTTCCCCGTTGGTGAGGTTCCGGCCGTCGGCGGTGATGCGGCCGCTGCCGCTGCCAAGGAGCTGCGTGAGGCTCGCGCCGCCCGGGCCGATCGAGTCGCCGCCGAGGGCCGAATTGCCGGTGGCGGTCATCTGGATGCGCTCGGCCCGCACGCCGCCGGTGACTTTGAACCCGGCGGGCAGCGGCAGGCTGAGCGAAAGATACCCGGCGGAGATGTCCTGGCTCACTTCCGATTCGGATGGAAAGAACCCGATGGGCGCGCTGGTGACCTCCAATTCGAGGAGGGCGGCGGCGAGCGCGGCCGGCGAGTCGGCGCGGACATTGCTGGCCACCGCTGAGGCATCCAGCACTTGCGAGGCGCCGGTCACGCTGCGTTGCGCGGAGTCGAACAGCCCGCCGGCCCGCACCTGGGCGCCGGCCCGGCTGAAGAAGCGGAAGGGATAGGAAACATCGAGCCGGCCGGCAAATTGGTCCTGGTCGATCGAGCGGGTGATCTCCTGCAGAAAGGCCCCGACCCCGTCGTTGCCGCGGTCGACCCCGAAGCCCGGCTTGATGAAGTCGTAAACGTCCGGGGCGTACCGCAGGTAATTCGAGACCACTTGGCGCGGCAGGTCGCTGGTGGTGGTGGCGTAGGAGGCGCCCCAGCCGATTTTCATCTCGCCCCAGCCGGGCACCACGTGCTCGCCGAGCAGTTGCCATGCGACCAACTGGCGCTCCTCGTACTCGATTTGCTCATTGTAGTAGTAGCCCGCCTCATTGCCGCCCGGCACGCCGATGACCGACTTGTTGGGCGAATACACGCCGGCGTCCGGCACTCCGCCCTCCGGCAGGAATCCCTCGGCAAGGCGGCGCACGGTGCTGTCGGCGGTCTGGCTTACCAGCAGCACGGCGCTGACGCGGCTGAGGCCGTCCTTGTCGAGGTCGAGCGACACGGACCCCAAGCCGCCGATCAGCACGGAGCGCAGCGAGCGGTAGTACTCGAGCAGGCCGCTGGGGGCCAGCTCGCCGGAATACAAGGTGCCGGGCGTGAACAGGCGCGGATTGTGCAAGGGGAAACCGGGGGGGACGCCGCGGCTGCTCAGGCCGAACCAGTCCTGGAAGTGCCCGTCCATCTCGGTCTTCGCGGAACTGTCGTAACTGAGGGCCACCACATAGCCCAGTTTGCGCCGCCACAGGCTCGCCGTGTCGCCGACCCCCGCGCCGAGGGTCAGGCTCAGCGGCGGCGAGGTTTCCGGCGCGAGGAAGGGGGCGTACACCCGCGCGCCGCCCGCCGGAAGATTGGCCGCGAGCGGCCCGCGCTTGCTTTTGCCGGAAGCCAGCGCGTCGCGGCTGGTGTATTCGGGATCGCGCAGGAACAGCTCGCGGGCGTTGGTGTTGAACCGGTAGCCCAGCTTGAACCAGCCCTCGAATGCATCCGGGAACTGCCGGGTCTTCAGTTCGAAGGCGGCGCCGGATGAATTGCCCGGCATGTGCGGCAGGAAGGACTTGTTGGCGACCACCGCCTCCATGATCGAGGTGGGAAACAGGTCGAGCTGCACGCCCTGCCGCAGCGGGTCGGGACTGGGCACCGGCAGCCCGTTGACAAGGGTGCTGCTGAAGCGGTCGCTCAAGCCGCGCACCACCGCGAACTTGCCCTCGACCACATTGACCCCGGGCAGTTTCTGCACGGCGTCCGCAAGGTCGGTCACCGCGAAACGGCTGAAGTCGTCGGCCGTCAGATAATCGACCGTGCCGCTGACCGAGCGGCGCAGGTCGATGAACGCGGCTTCCTGTTTGGAAAGCGCCTCCGCCGAGACGGTGAAGGCCGCCATCTCAAACACATCGAGGTCCCTGAGATCGGCCCCCTCGCGGGCGGCCGCCATCAGCGCGGCAAGGGATTGCAAAGGATAATTGACCCGGCTCTGTTCCCCGGCCCGGATGTCCACCCGCTCCAGCTCGACCAGGCGGTACCCCGCCTTGAACAGACGGACGGAATACGGCCCGACCGGAAGGCCGTCCATGCGGTAGCGCCCCTCGAGGTCGGTCACCGCCGTGAAGGTGGCCCACTCCTGCCCGGCCGGCGGCTCTTCAACGGGGCGCAGGATGACGGTGACGCCGGCCAGCCCGGCGCCGGTTGCCTCGTCGATCAATTGGCCTGCCAGGCTGCCCGTGGCCGCTCCGGCCGGGGCGCCCCACAGGGACACGGCGGCCGTCAGGCCGAGCACCAGGAAAAGCGCGATACGCATCGTTGGCATGGCGGAGTTACGGAATTCAGTCGTTGGCGGGGAGCTTGCCGGCGCCCTTGCGGGCGGCCCGGTCCGCGGCAAGCAGCCCGGGAATGGTTTGCAGAAAATCCGCGCCAGCCGGCCCGTCGGGCCGCTGGTCGAAGCGTCCGAGGATGCGCCCGTTGGCATCGGTCAGCACAAGGGAAGGATTGCCCGCGGGTTCATGGTGCAGGCTGTGCCGGTAGGGCCCCGCAAGGTAAGGGAACATCACCGGCCATGGCAGCCCGGCCGCGGTCACCTCAGCGGTGAGTCGGCCCAGTTCGCAATCGGCCGGGATCACCACCGGCCGCAGGCCGTGGAGGGCCGTCGCGTTGCCGGCCAGAAAGCGGCGCAGCTCCTTGAGCGCCGCGCGCCCCTCCGCGCCGCACGGATCGGTGTAGACAAACAACACATACTCCACACCCGCGAAATCCTGCAGCTTGCACTGCACGGCCCGGTCCTGCTCGAGGTGGAAAAATTTGTTGAACAGGCTGGTCACGAGCAGCCCGTGCCGGCGGGGCGGCTGGTCGCGCAACGCGGCCGCCTGTTGCAGCACGTCCGTGTCTTCAAGCGGCAGGCGCCGGATGCCGTGGCGCCCGAAATCCGCCACCACCTCGGCGCCCTCGACCCTGACCAGCACGGCCTGCCAGCCGGCGGGCAGCGGGGCCGCGGCGCCGGGTGGCGTGTACGGCTGGGCGAGCCGGACCTGTTGCGGCCACCAGTCGGAGCGCGCGTGGAGGATTTCGGCCAGTGCCTCGGCCGCCCCGTGGCAGCCGCACCACCCCAGCAACAGCAAGCCCATGCAAAGCGGTCCGCTTTGCGGCAGCCGGTTCATGGCGGGAATACCGCGCTTGCTGCGGGCGCGGCGTTGCTCAGCGGACCGCGCGGCAGGGACCCGCGGCGGCAACGGGCGCGACGCGCACCGGGCCGTCGTGATTTCCGGAGACCACCCGGATGACCGGCAATTGGACGGGGGCCGCGGCACCCGCCTGCGTGCGACTCTGCAGGGCAACCTCGACCCGGCTGGCATTTTCCGCGCTGACCACCACCCCGGGAAGGTCCAGCGGCACGTACCCGGCCTTGAACACGCGCAGCGTGTAGGTGCCGGCCGGCACATCCTTCAGCTCGAATCTCCCGGAGGCGTCGCTGCGCGCCTTTTCGCAGTCGGCTTCGAGCAGCCCGACCGCGGCTTCCGCGAGGGTCTCGCCACTGGAGGCGTCCACCACAATGCCCGTGACCCGGCCGATCCGATCAGCCTGCACAGCCTGCAGGCCGGCACTGGTGCAAACCAACACGGCGGCCGCCGCGAGGAGGATTTTCAGATCGCTGGAAACCATACGGGTTCTCAACCTTTGCCCGCGGACCCGGCATGCAACACGTTTTTCCCGGCTGCATGAGATTATCACACGACCGTAACCCAACCGTTGAATTGTGACCTGTTCGTCACAAATCACGCGCCGGGGCCGGCCCATGGCCACCGCCATGACCGCCGCCTGCGCTTCAGGCGGAGAACTGGATTTCCACCAGCAGGTCGGCAGCCAGCGCCTCGAGGCTGGCGCGCAGCTCGGGCAGCGGCACGGACTCCGGCACACGCAGGCGGGCCTTGGCCTCGAAAACCGGCGTGCCCGACCAGGGCGCGATGGTCAACCCGGTGTTCAGCTCCTCGACATTGACGCCAAGCCGCTGGCAGACGGCAAACACCGCGTGCACAATGCCCGGATGGTCCTGGCCCGACAGCTCGAGGCGGGCCGCCGCCCCGGCGGTCGCCGTGGCCGGCTCCGGCGCGGCCGCCTCAAGGGTGTGGCGCAGCCCCGCCTGCTCCATGAACCGCGCCAGTTCGGCGGCGAAAGCCATCTGCCGCGCCCCCGGCAGCTCGACCCGCAGCAGCCCGGCAAAGGTGCCGCCCATTCGAATCATGCGGCTCTCCAGCCAGTTGCCGCCGTGCGCCTCGACCAACGCCGCCAGCCGCGCCACGATGCCGGTCGCATCCGGACCGACCAGGGTGATGAGCAGGTGATTCATGGCCGATTCCTAAACGCCCCGGCCCCACCCGCGCAAAGGCAAAATGGCGGGGTTCACCCGCCCGTTGCGGCGAACTCGCGGTCGTCCGTGGCCGGGACCGGCAGGGGCGTCATCCCGTTGAGGACCCCCGGCCCGAAATCCAGCCGCGCCACCAGCACCTCGCCGGGTCGCTCGTTGACCGGGAGGTTGCGCAGGCGCAGCACCGGCGCGGCATCCACCCCCGGACCGTAGCCGGGAATACGGTTCACCAACGTCTCCACCGGCCCGCCGGTGTTCAGCAGGACCGCGCGCCGGGGCCGCCTTGACAGGGACATGACATCGATTGTACCATTTTTCCATGATCACTACCATCGACCATGCGGGGCGGATTGTGGTGCCGAAGGCGTTGCGCGAGCAGCTGCACCTGAAAGGGGGCACGCCCATTGAGATTTTCGCGGAGGGGGACGGCCTGCGGCTGCGGGTGCCGCGGGCGGGACCAAGCTTTGTAGAGAAGGAAGGCGTGCTGGTGCATCGGGGTGATGCGGTGGCGGATGTGGACATCGCCGCGTTCATCAACCAGCAGCGGGCGGAGCGGGCGGTGCAGGCGGGGGAACCGCCGGAGGCTCGATGAGCGGGATATTCTTTGACACCTCGGCGCTGGTGCCGGTGGTGACCGAGCAGTTGCCGCAGCATCCGGCGGCGCATGCACGCTTTGTGAGCGCGTTGCGGGACGGGGAGCGGATGTGCTGCAGCACCCATGGGCTGGCGGAATGCTACGCCACCCTGACGGCGCTGCCGCTGCCGCGCCGCATCTCCGGACCGGAGGCCGCGCGGCTGATCGAGGCCAACTTCATGAACCGCCTCAGCATCATCGAGCTCGGCATCAGCGACTACCGTGGCGCGATTCAATTGTGCGCCGACCTGGGCCTCCCGAGCGGCCAGATTTATGACGCCTTGCATCTGCTGGCGGCGCTGAAGGGCGGTTGCCGGATGATCTGCACCTACAACCACGCGCATTTCACCGCCCTTGCCGGCGGCCGCATCCGGGTTTCGGCCCCGTGAATGTTCTAATACCCCTGCTCAACCCACGAAAAATGGCTCAGCGCCGGCGACGGTACAGCACGCCCCCGAGCGCCGCCATGCCCAGCAACACCGCGACCGTCGCGGGCTCGGGGACGGCGGTTACGGTGCCGTTAATCGTCAGTTCCGGTCCGGAACCGTTTCCAGTAAGGGAGATTGGTCGAGCACCTCGGCCGCTGCGTGTACGGGGGGATACACGAGCCGTCCGCTCCGGATGAAATCGTCTTGGAGGAGGTCGCCGGGATACTCCACAGCCACCGCAAAGGCGTCCCGGTCGAGGAAATGAAAACCGGCGTCGACGAGGCGTTCAGGCGGACATGGAAACGGTGACGGTCGACACGAACGTGGTGGTCCGCCTGCTGGTGAAGGACGACGCGGCCGCCGCGCCCCCGATCTTCGTTTTTCGCCAAAATGCGAACGGTACTGCGGGTGGAGTCCACGGTGCCGCGGCGGCAAAATGGCAAACCGCTGCCGCGACGTCCGAACCGGGCCGAAGCGGGCCGCCGCTGCCGCGGCTCACCCCCGTTTTTGCCCGGGATTCCGTGGGCTCCCCGGCTCGCTGCCGCGCGCCGGGATCACCCAGGGCTAACACTCACGGCGGCGCTCCGCGCCTGTGCCGCGCACCACACCGGTGATCCACTCGGAATAGCGATGAACCCGTAATAGGCCCGCGCAGCCGGGCCAGCAGCTCGGAGTCGCTCGGCTCAGTCCCCGCCGGCACCCGGACCAGCTGGTGGTAATGATTGCTTATCACCGCGTAGTCGAGCACCGCGATCCCGAGGAAGTCCGCCACCCGCCACATCCGGCGCACGAAAACCTCCTTCTCACTCCGCCCCAACCGAAAATCGCCGCCCACCACCCGCGACCTGCAGTGGTACAGGCCCGCCTTGCCCTTGCCCGCCTTGATGCGCGGGGTCCGCATGCCCGCCCCCTTCGCGATCCCCGCGACGCCGGCGGCAAGGCGCGCCGCTAGTCCCCTTAAAACATGCAACCCTTGGAAACCCGCTTGGCGTGGGCTTCCAAGGGTTGGAAAAAGGTCGAGGGCGGAGAATCGGTCAGGCGGCGTGCATCCGGCGCAGCCGACGACGCATCACCATCAGCAGCCCCCCCGCGCCGAGCAGCAGGCCGACCGAGCCGGGCTCGGGGATCGGCGTTGCGTCCACTCGGAATTCCGTGAAACCAATCCAGCGTCGGCTTTGCGAGGGCGTCGGGCTGTACAGGAACATGCCGAAACCATTCAGGTTGTTCAACGCAGATGTAGGGGTGTTGAAATTCAACGTGCCGATAGTGAACCCATAGGCACTCGCCGGGTCCAAAACGGCCCACATCTCGGAAGCAAGCTCTGTCGAGTCGAGCGTTCTGGTGCCCACGTTAGTGTTGGCGATTGAAGTCTGTGAAACATAGAATGTCGTGCCATTCCGTACCATCCAACGGGCTTGTTCAAAATTCTCAAAACGCCCCATCGCTCCGTTGCTATTACCAGAAACTTGCAGATAATTGCCCGCATCTGTCAATTTGTAGGGCTGGGGGCTCGGTGCGGCATAGAAGAACGGCATCATGACAACCCGTCCCGTTTCACCCGTGGCATTCGGCTGATAGCGGAGGTAGAAGCCGTTGGTAGCATCCATCGAGTAATCGCCCGTGTTGCGGTTATTATTGTTAAATGCCTCACCGCGGAATCCACCATAGAGAGCGTAGTGTCCAGAAACCGAACTCCACGCCGTGCCGCCGGGATTGTTGAACCCGAAGTACACGTAGCTGTCATCATTGGAGCTATCGCCATCGAGATCCTGATTTTGGACCATAGTTCTGGCGGCCAGACCACTGACTCCGCTCTCAGTGTCGAAGTTCACCACCAGCGCACCGCTGGCCCACCCCGCCGTCATCGCGACGGCCGCCACTATCGCCAACCACTTCCTGCCCACGACTGCTTCCTTTCTCTTTCCTGTCTTTCCCCGGCGCCCGCCGCACCCCATGCGCGACGAAACACGCCGGTTTTTCTGGCGTTAATTCAGGCACCGCCGCGCACGCGGCGCAAGGGCCATCAGGTGCAGAATTATTGACGAAATGTGCAGGCAGGCGCCTCGCCGCGGTGGCGCGGAGAGCGCGAAGAAAATGAATGGTCGAGGGCGGCGACTCCGCGCACGGCCGATTTCGGCGCGCAAGGATTGCGCGCCCTGCCATCCTTGACCAAGCGGAGGCCACGTTCCGCATGCATCATTTTCTCGTCCCGTCGGCTCCGACTCTCCACGCTAAACTTCCGTCCATGCCGAAACGATCTCGAACGCCGACCGCTCCTCGACCGCGCGAGACGCGCGTCCTGCTCGTCGTGCCGCTGCGCATGCGCTTCGGGCGCGACGTCGCCCGGGGCGTCGCCGCCTTCGCCGAGCGCCGCGGCTGGACCCTGCGCGCCGATGACGATCCGCCGGACATGCTTCGTCCCTATCTGGAAACCCACGGCGGCGAGTACCGCGGGGTCATTGGGGCTTTTTCGGACGAGGCGCTGATCCGCTATCTGGCGAACTGCGGCCTGCCCGCAGTGAATGTCTCCAATCGCGGCGGCAACGACCTCCCCCCGCGCGTCATCAGCGACGACATCGAGGCCGGCCGCCTCGCCGCGCGCCATTTTCTGGCGAAGGGTTATGCCTCCTTCGCGTTCATGGGGTTTGCCGGGCACCGGTATTCCGAGGAGCGGGCGGCGGGATTTTCGGAAGAGCTCGCGGCGCGGGGGCGTTCGTGCAGGCGCATCGAAATCCGGGGCGGCGATTACGATTACGAAAAGGCGCAGGCGGAACGCGCCCGCCGGCTGCGGGCGCTGCCGAAGCCGCTGGCGCTGTTCGCCGCCAACGACATCATGGCCCGGCACGCGGCGCTGGCGTGCCGCGCCGCGCGCCTTGCCGTGCCCGACGAGGTCGCGATCCTGGGCGCGGACGACGACGAGACGGAGAGCTGGCTGGCGGGCGTGCCGCTTTCGAGCGTGCGGATGCCGTTCGAGGCCATCGGCGAGCGCGCGGCGCGGCTGCTGGCGGAGTTGTTGAGGGGCGCGCCGCCGCCCGCCGATCCGATCCGGCTGCCGCCGACGGGCGTGATCGAGCGGCGATCCACGGACGTGGCGGCGGTGGACGATCCGATTCTTTCGCGGGCGCTGCAATACGCGCGCGAGGCGCCGGCGGTGGCCGCGACCCTGCAGGCGGCGGCGGCCCACGCGGGCGTTTCAGTGAGGACGCTGCAATACCGCTGCCGCGCGCGGCTGGGCCGGCGATTTCACGAGGTGGCCCTCGATCTGCGGATGCAGCGGGCGCGGCAAATGCTGATGGAGTCGAATCGGACCGTCGCGGAGGTGGCGGGGGAGTGCGGGCTGGGCGGACCGGCGCAATTCAGCCGCCTGTTCCGCCGGCATTTCGGCGCCGCGCCGGTGGAATTCCGGCGTCTGGCCAGGGGAAAATAGGAAAATAGGGACAGGCAAACTATGTGCGCTACGCGCGGTGCAGCACACCGCGCCGGTGACCCACTCAGAATGGCGACGAACCTAACCCAAGTTCCGCAGTTGTCGAGGGTGGTTTGAGATATGTAGTGGGCTGGCGGGCGATCAGGCCCCGCTTTTCTCCACTACATTCGCGACGATTTTGGAACCCTTGGGCAGGCTGAGGCCGAGGTGGGCGAGCAAAGTGGCGACGTCGGGATCGGGCTTGGCGACGGTGCGCAGGTGCAGCTCGACGGTGGTGTGGCCGCGCTGGACGGGGACCACGACGTCCATGGAGCGGATGGTGGCCACGGCATGGATGAGTTTGCGGGCGTTGTTGCCGAGGCCCTTGCCGAGCAGCCACAGCTCCAGCGAGCGCCACAGGGCCAGGCTGAGGAAGCAGACCAGCAGGTGCGCCTCGACGCGCTCGGTTTTCTGGTGGAAGACGGCGCGCAGGCCGATGTCGGACTTGGCGGTGCGGAAGGCCGCCTCGGCCCGGGTCAGCTGGATGTACCAGCGCCAGAGCTTGGCCGGATCGGTCTCAGTGCAGTTGGTGCGCAGCAGGTAGCTGCCGCAGGCCAGATCCTTGTGGGTGCCGGGCTGCAGCGGGCAGCACAGCCGCAACCCGGCGGCGCGGCCCGCGGCATCGGTGTGGACGCTCACTTCCAGCAGGCGCGGCGGCCGGATAGCGGCCCAGCCAGCGGCCGATGCGCCGCTCGATGCCGCCGGTGTCAGGGCGTTGGCCCCGGCGCGCGCGCAGGGCCGCGTCGATCTTCATCAGGTCGTCGGTCAGGCGGGTCATTTGCCGCTGCAGCATGGCGCGCTCCTTCCCGGAGCGGGGCCGGCTGCGACACAGCAGGTACTGTTCGTCGCCGTTGCCGTCGGGATGGGCGACCATGCGCGCCTCCAGGCCCTCCTGCACCTCGGTCCGGTTTTCCCGCTCGGCCGGCTTGGCGGTGAAGTGGCGCAGCTCGGCTTTCGGGGTGCCCACCAGGTACAGGGCTTTGCGCCGCCGCAAAAACGCGATGTTGGGCTCGCTGACCATGCCGCGGTCCATCACCCAGACCCGCTCGGCTTGCCCAGCGTCGCCACCACCCGCTGCCGCGGCCCCCGCTCCGTGCGCACCGACTCGCACAAGGTCCAGTACTCGTACAGCTCGCCGCCGAAACGCTTGCGGTTCTTCCTCAAAAACATCGCGCCACTATACCGCAGCGCCCAAGGCCCCACAATAGCCGCTTCTCCACTACACGCCCGTCCACCCCAGCCACCCCTCGCCAAGGCCCGGCTTTATGCGGGATCACCGCCGCGGGGGGGGCAAAAAAATCTGGTTTTGCCCGGCGAACTGCGGAACTTGGGCTAATGTTCGAGCGCTACCTGTGCTGGCACAACCCTCTCAGCCCTGAAAATTGGCTGGCTGACCCTCATCATGACGGCCCAACTGCGGTATTTAGGTTGACCGAATAGTGCATACAGGTACTCCCAATGACTGTTTCTTATCTGTATGATTAACCCAAATAATGTCACAGTTTGTTTACCGGCCCGCCTCTGGCGCGGAGTGGCAACCCTGATTGGATTCCCCTTGGGGATACTGAATGCACAGTTAGCGTGGGATCATGTACACCCGTATCCCACAGCCAATCGCTTAAACGCGCTGGCCCATGGTGAGCCAGGATTTGTGGCAGTAGACGCAGCAGGAGGCATCCTGCACAGCCCGGACGGAGCAGCTTGGGAGTACGTGGTTGCCGGGTATGGGGGCAAAATGACACTGAACGATGTATACTATGCGGATGGGCGTTACGTGGCTGTGGGAATCGATTTCCGCGCCTCAGTACGTGGTGAGGCCTTATTTGCGACCAGCACGGATGGGCACAACTGGAAATATTCTCCGAATTCTACGAGCAACGCACAACTTTCTGCAGTGCATTATGCTGCCGGGAAATGGGTGGCCTGTGGCTCCAGCGGAACCTTTTTTTATAGCACCGACGGGGTTACTTGGAATCGTGGCACAGCCGCAAACACCTTATCCGCATGGTTCGGGTCGGTGGCGTACGGCGACGGGAACTTTGTGGCGGTCACTCAGCTGTTCGTATCCGGCAAGAATCAGCTCACGCTGTTTCGCAGTACGGATGGTCAGAACTGGACCAGGGAAGACACCGGGGTGCCCATCAGCGGGATAGGACCGGTCCGCTACGCCAACGGCACCTGGGTGGTAGTCGCCAACAGCCAGAGCCCGTTTGGTACCAAGATTTTGACCAGCACTGACCTGGTACAATGGAATACGGACATCCCAGTGCTCACCGGGGGTACTACCTTTGAAGGCTTGGCATATGGGAATGCAAGGTGGGTCGCGGTGGCAACCACAGCTGGGTGGTCGACTGATGGCGTGACTTGGAGCAGCGTTACGGTGAATCCGAGTACCCCGCCCAGCCAAGCAGTAGCGCTGCACGACATGATCTTTGCCAACGATGAATTCTGGGGGGTTGGTGACCGTGGGGTCATCCGTAAAAGCCCTGACGGGATAAGTTGGACCACGATCTCGAATGGACCCATAGCCAACCTCAATGGCATAGCAACCAACGGCACCCAGTTGGTGGCAGTCGGTGCGGAAGGCGTGATCCTCACCAGTATGGATGCCCAAAATTGGACGCAGCGCGCATCCGGCATCAGCAATCCTACCTTCCGTGACATCATCTATGCTGCAGGGACGTACCTCGCCACTGGGTCGCACACAGCCACCAGTACGGACGGTGTGACGTGGACTGAAGTTCCTGCGGTGGGATTCCCTCGGTCAGCCCGACCTAACGCAGCGGCATATGGGGCAGGCACGTGGGTCCTCGTCGGCGCAGAAAACAACTACTCCTGGTCCACCAATGGCAGGGATTGGACCTTGGCTACAGTGAAACCACCCGGAATCAAGCCACTCAATGACGTGGCTTACGGCAACGGGATTTTTGTTGCAGCGGGCGGCGATTTCATGAACGGGATCTTGGTTTCGAGTGCGAATGGTCGGGAATGGGAGGATCGCACCCCGGCAGGTTCAGGCCAGTTCTACAAGGTAGCCTATGGCAATGGCGTGTTCGTGGTGGCAGGCGCCCCCAAGAGCGGATCCAACTCACCGCAAGTGCTGGTCAGCACCGACGGGGTCACCTGGACGCAGGCATCCGGGAATCCTAACTTCGGCAATGCATCGAGTTTATTTTTCGATGGGGCACGGTTTGTAATTCTGGATCGCGATTACACCCGGGAGTCCAGCGACGGCATCAACTGGCGGTCATTGATACGCCCCCTGCCGATCAGCAACGCGCCGACCGCTGGAGTCCTGCACCATGATTCATACGTAGTCACTGGGTCAGATGGCCTGATAATCGTTGCGCCACGCAACCCACTGGCATTTGCCGACTCCGTGACGGGGGATTGGGGATACGCACAGTGGTTCGGCTACTATCACTTCGGCCTGATACCATGGTTGTACCATTTCACGCTGGGATGGGTCTATGTCAGCTCCGCAGGAGATACATTGTATTTCTTCCGCCCCGGACAAGGTTGGCTATATTCGAGTCGAACGCTATTCCCCTATGCATTTGCCTTCGAATCAGCCAAGTGGCTCTGGTTCGATCTCGAAACCGGGTTATCCTACGAGCTGTAACACACAGGAAAAAAGTGCCCGGAAGCGATTGGGTCCGCCAAGCAGGCGCTGGGTGTGCAGCGTGCTTGCCGGCACTGCGGCGGCGCTACGCGCCGGTGCAGCACACCGCGCCGGTGACTCACGCAGAATGGCGGCGAACCTAAAAACCGGCGGGCGGGACCTCCGCGCTCCTTGACAGACCCGCAAAACCAGACCCGAATTGGTTCATGCGGGTGGTGAACATCCAGGAGGCGAAGACGCACCTGTCGCGGCTGGTGGAGGAGGCGCTGCAGGGGGAAGGGATCGTGGTGGCCAAGGCGGGCAAGCCGCTGGTGCAGTTGGTGCCGGTGGGTTGCGCGGGCGCGCCGCGGCGGCTCGGGCTGCTGGCAGGCCGGGTGCGCGAGGCGCCGGACTGCTGGGCGCCGGACCCGGAGGCGACCGCGTGGTTCGATCCGGCGGATGAGCCGGACTCGGGCATGCAGGCGGCGGAGGACCGGCCGTGAAGCTGTTGCTCGACTCGCACGCGCTGTTGTGGGCGCTGGCGGCGCCGGACAAGCTGTCCGCGGAGGCGGCGGAGGCGATCCGTCGTCCATCCAACGTGGTGTACTACAGCCCGGTGTCGGTGTGGGAACTGGAAATCAAGGCGGCACGGGGCAAACTGGTGCTGCCGCCGGACTGGACCAGCGCGCTGGGGGCCGGCGGGCTTTCTGGAACAGCCGGTCACGACGGTTGACGCGGTGCGGGCGGCCCGGCTGGCCCTGCACCACGCCGACCCGTTTGACCGGATGCTGGCGGCGCAGGCGCTCAACGGCGAGCTGCGACTGGTCACCCGCGACGCCTATGCCACCGCGTACGGCGTGCCGGTGCTGCCGGCGTGACCCGCCATGGTCCATGGCCGGACGGCCATGGCCACACCTGTAGCCGCGCGCGTCAGCGTGCGGTCGGAGGGAATGCGCCTCAGCGGCGGTGACGGGCAAGCACAAGGGCGACCGCCCCGAGCCCCAGCGGCAGGGCGTAAGTGCACGGCTCGGGAATGGCCGCAGCCCGACGCCGTCGGCTTCGGCGGCTGGGCCATCGACCTGCACCCGGCCGACAGGGCCTTCAGCGATCTGCCGTCCGCCATCCAGTACCTGCCGCGGTCGCTGTATCCGGTCCCGTACCGCTGCCTGTACAGCTGCAACGTCGGCAACCTGTTCCTCGCCGGACGGCTGATCAGCGCCTCGCATGTCGCGTTCGGCTCGCTGCGCGTCATGGCCACCCTGTGGGTGCGGACCAACGCGCCCGCAACGCTGCGGTTTGAGTGGCGGATCGCCTCGTGTCCGGGCTCGCATACGATTGTGTCGCGCTTGTTCTGCAAAAAACAAAAGGGCCATGGTAGGCCCAAAAACAACCATCAACACTACCATGACCCCAGATAAGCGAGGCGTGAACGCAATCACGCTGGACCCGGCCGAACGGCGCCTCTGCGGGGGGAATTCAGGCCGGCTCAGCCCCTTGGACTTGCCATGCGGCGGAACCGCCCCACAGTCGGTCCCGTTCGCCTCCGCATCGAAAGGTCCGCCATGAGCCGTTATTCCAGAAACCCCGATCCCGCGCCGATCGACCTTGGCGGGTTCGACCCGCGCCGCTTCCTCGCCCTGCTGCCGGTGGCCATTGTGGTGGCCTTGGTGCTGGTCGGCCTGTTCACCTCCTATTACACCGTGCAGCCGGAGGAGCAGGCGGTGGTCAAGCGCTTCGGGGCGGTGGTCGCGATCCGCGAGCCCGGCCTGCACTTCAAGCTGCCGTTCGGCATCGACCGCGCCTACACCGTGCCGACCGCGCGCGTGCTCAAGGAGGAGTTCGGCTTCCGCACCGCCGGCATGGGCCAGCGCACCCAGTACCGCAAGGACCGTTCCCTGCTGGACGAGTCGCTGATGCTCACCGGCGACCTCAAGGTGATCGACGTCGAGTGGGTGGTGCAGTACCGCATCAGCGACCCGTCGCTGTACCTGCACAAGGCGCGCGACCCGCGCAAGACCCTGCGCGACATCTCCGAGGCGGTCATGCGCCGCATCGTCGGCAACAACCTCGGCAGCGACGTGCTCACCGAGAAGCGCGTCCAGGTCGCCATGCAGGCCCGCGACGAGCTGCAGGAGATCCTCGACTCGTTCAACCTCGGCATCCGCATCAGCACCATCGAGCTGCAGGACGTGACGCCGCCCGAGCCGGTCAAGCCCGCCTTCAACGAGGTCAACCAGGCCGAGCAGGAGCGCGAGCGGCTGATCAACGAGGCGGAGAAGCGGCGCAACCAGGTGATCCCGCGCGCCGAGGGCCAGGCCCGCCAGATCGTCGCGCAGGCCGAGGGCTACGCCGCCGAGCGCGTCAACCGCGCCCTCGGGGAGGCTGCGCGCTTCAGCGCCATCCTCGCCGAGTACCGCAACGCGCCGGAGGTGACGCGCCAGCGCCTCTACCTCGAGATGATCGACAAGGTGCTGCCGCAGCTCGGCCGCATCTACGTCATGGACGAGGGGGGCATGGCCCCCCTGCCCCTGCTCAACCTCTCCGAGGGAACCCTCCAGCCCGCCAAGTAATGAAACATAAACTACACTTTTCCATCGGCCTGCTGGTGGTCGCGGCGCTGGCCGTGTTCGTCGCGGCCGACACCTTCTTCACCATCGACCAGGCCGAGCAGGCCATCGTCGTGCAGTTCGGCGCGCCGGTCGGCGGGCCGATCACCGAGCCCGGCCTGCACGTCAAGCTGCCCTTCATCCAGGAGGTGCGCCGCTTCGACAAGCGCCTGCTGTCGTGGGACGGCGACCCCAACCAGATCCCGACCCGCGGCGAGCAGTTCATCTCGGTGGACACCACCGCGCGCTGGCGCATCGCCGACCCGCTGGTGTTCCTGCAGCGCGTCCAGAACGAGCAGGGCGCCACCCTCCGCCTCAACGATATCCTCGACTCGGTCGTGCGCGACAAGATTTCCGCCAGCGACCTGGTCGAGATCGTCCGCTCCAAGGACTGGAAGGTCTCGCGCGAGGACCTCGAGCGCGCCCAGGCCGCCGACGAGGAGGAGCAGATTCTCCTGCAGGAGGTCAAGAGCGGCCGCGGCGAATTGGTGGCGACGATCCTTGCGACCGCCGGCGCCATCGTCCCCGACTTCGGCATCGAGCTGGTCGACATCCGCATCAAGCGCGTCGACTACGTCAGCGAGGTGCAGCAGCGCGTGTTCGAGCGCATGATCGCCGAGCGCCAGCGCATCGCCGAGCAGTTCCGCTCCGAGGGCCAGGGGCGCGCCGCCGAGATCGACGGCGAGACCCAGATGCTGCTGTCGCGCATCACCTCCGAGGCCCGCCGCCAGGCCGAGGTCATCCGCGGCGAGGCCGACGCCCGCGCCACCGCCATCTACAACGAGGCCTTCGGCGCCGACCCCGAGTTCTACGCCTTCTTCCGCACCCTCGAGAGCTACTCCCAGTCGCTCGGCCCCTCCACCACCCTCATCCTCGGCGCCGACTCCGACTACTTCCGCTACCTCAAGCGCGTCGCCCCGGGCGAGTGATTGACACGCCCGCCGGACCCGCCGCGACGGATGGATCCGCGCCGGTCACGAGCCTGCAAACAGGCGCGGAGCGCCGGGCAATGGTAGCCGTGGCCGAACCCGACGAGCGCAAGCGAGTCGGGAGAGGCCACGGAAAAGTGCCAACAGAATCGAAGCCGCGGCAGCG
>FWPV01002752.1_pt1 | contig 41930 bp, 34 predicted proteins | sample 2228371 | NCBI WGS metagenome assembly FWPV01 (sample SAMEA103939776, study PRJEB20133) | metagenome
GCGCCGGCGCCCCGGCCTTTGCCCTGACCGAGGTGGTCGAAGTGCGCCTGATTTTCGACCGCACCGCGACAGGCGTCATCGCGCTGGATGAGATGGGGGTGCGGCCCTAAACACTCAGGCCTTCACGGTCGCCCGCACAAGCGCACCTGCGCCGGGGGCGCTTTCGATTTCCAACACGCCGCCTAACCGCGTCACCCGCTCCCGCATAGTGTTCAGCCCCAGGTGGCCGGGATAATCGCCCTGCGGGTCAAAGCCCACGCCGTTATCCTGCACTTCCAACGTCAGCGCGTCCGACGCGCAACGCAAACGCAGATCAACCCGGCTGGCCTGTGCGTGTTTGATGAGATTGTTCAACGCCTCTTGCGCCACGCGATAGAGCGCCTCTTTTGCGGTCAAAGATAGCGCCGTTGGCTCTGCACAGAAATCCGTCCGCACATCCACCTTGTGCCGCGTGCGGATGGCTTCGGCTTGTCTGGTCAGCGCGGCGACCAAGCCCTCCTTTTCCAGCGCGTCAGGTCGTAGCTCGAAGATGAGGGCGCGCATCTCGGCCAGGCCGACCTCGGCCAGCGACAGCACGTAATCCAGCGGGTTCGCCAGCATCGTTTTAACCTTGTCATCCAGCGGTTGGCGATTTAGCAGTGCACGCGCCGTTCGCGTACCTAGCGCAATGCCGTAGAGCGCCTGCGAGACCGAGTCGTGCAGTTCACGGGCGATGCGGTTACGCTCAGCGGCGACGGCAGCCTGCTCCACCTGCGCGCGTAGCCGGGCATTTTCGATGGCCAGGGCCACTTGATCGGCAAACGTCTGCGCCAGGTTGATCTGCTCCTCATTCACCTCCAATACCTCGCTGTAGTAAAAGGTGAGGCTGCCGTAGACTTGCTCGCGGATCACCAGCGGCACGGCCAGAAAGGTGCGGTAGCGTTGCATGGTGACGATGCGCCAGCGGCGCACACGCGGGTCGAGGGTGACGTCCTGCTTCAGCCGCTCCAGATAGCGCGCGACGGCCTCGGCCGGCATGGTGTCCCAAAAGGGCCGCCGCTCCAGGATGACCTCATCCACCTTTGAGGAGAGCAGTGGAAAGCCGTCAATATCGGCCAATTCAGCCGGGAAGCCATGCGCTGCGCCGATGGTGACAAAAGCCTGCTCAGCATTGACCTGATGGATGGCGCTGGCTTCAGATCCCAGCAGCCGGCTCGCCTCCGCCACAATGTAATGCAAGATCGTTTCACTTGGGCTATCTGAGTTGAGCAGCTTGAGGATGCCGCGCAGGCTTTCGGCCACCTCGCGGCGCCGTTCAATCTCGCGGGTGCGCTCCACGACGCGCTCCTCCAACGTGCGCCGGGCCTCTTCCAGCGCAACCTCGGCTTGCTTCTGTTCGGTGATGTCAAGAATCAGCCCATTGAAGTGGGTCGGTCGCCCCTGCGCATCAAAGACCGGTCTGGACATCGTATGCACCCACAGCCAGGCCTGCTTCGCCGGATGGTAGACGCGGGTGATTTGATTATAGGGCGCGCCTTCTTGCCACGCGCGGCGATTGGCAGCAATGACCATGGGAGCATCGTCGGGATGGAGCCGTTCAAACCAGGACTCAAAACGATAAGGATCGGCGATCCCCAGGATGTCTTTGATGGACGGGCTGACCAAGATGACGCGCCCACCATAAGGGTGTGTCGGCTCTATCGCCACGCGATAGATCACAAAATCCTGCGCGTTTTCCAGCAGGGAGTTGAAGTCTTGTTCGCGTTCTCTGAGCGCGGTCAGCGTTTGTTCCAGTTGTGCGGCGATGGCATTATCGTCGGGCATACATCCACAATCTCCTGTATGGGTGAAAGGCGCCTCTCCTACTTTAGTCGTAGGCCCAATTTAGGCCAAAGTCTCAGGACAGATCAATCGTTATTCCGATGCGTCGAACCGGCAGTCATACTATAGTGATGATAAAGATTATAGCACATCCAGGAGCAGAAGACGAAATGACGATAAAGTTGCTTTTAGTTGATGACCAGAGTTCGGTGCGCGAGGGATTGAAAATGCACCTGGCACTGGAATCCGATTTACGTGTGGTCGGCGAGGCCGGCAACGGCATGGAAGCCCTGCAAGCAGTACAGACGCTCGCGCCCGATGTAGTGGTGATGGACGTTGAAATGCCACAGCTGGACGGTATTTCTGCGACAAAACTGCTTCGTGCCTTGACGCCGCAGGTCGGCGTGGCGATGCTCAGCATCCATGGCGACGCCGATACCCGCGCGCGGGCACAAGCTGCCGGGGCAGATGCGTTTGTAGAGAAGCAAGCACCTGATGAAATCTTACTCGACGCTATTCATCAAGCGGCACGTATATCAACGGATTAGACTGAGGCTCGATCCAGGAGGTTGTAATGTACGCATTTCTTGGTCGTTTTGTAGAGATTGTGATGCGTCCCGATGTATTTTTCGAGCGCGTCCGGGAAGAAAAAGGTTGGCGCAAACCGTTGCTACACCTGATTGTTCTGGCACTGTGGCTATCCCTTGGTTCTGTCGTTGTATGGCATCTCGACATACCCGGTGACACGCCGATCAATTCATCGCTCGGCGCACAAATGGATGTCTACCCTTATTGGCGGGATACGCTGCTCCCTCAGTATGGCGTGTGGTCCTATCCGCTGGCGATGGGGTTAATTGTGTTGGAGATGCTCATCATCACCGTGATCTGGACACCGATTGTGTTTCTGGCTTTTCGCTACCTGGGCGGGGCTAAAGAACATGGCGGCCTGTTGCGGACGTTTCAGGGGTTTGTCTACGGCCTCACGCCGTGCGCCTTTGGCGGTTTTTTGCCCTACCTGGCGCTCTTCACCGGCGTCTATGCGACCCTGCTGCAATTTGGACGCGGCCCGGCGATCACACTACGCAATCGCACGGCTACACCCTACCTGTTCACCAGTCTTTTCCTGACGCTGGCGATTGCGCGCTATTGGTCTCACGGGCTTTTATGACGAACTCTGGAGAAAGGATAAGATGATGGAAACGCACAGTCATCCCGTAGCATCCACTGCCATCGTAGCATCTCGGCTTGGCCCTTTGCGCGTGTGGTTTGGGATGCTCCTCAAGCCGCGCGCAACGCTGGAGCGCATGAGCCGCGCCCGCCGCATTAGCGCATGGCTGCCCGCCGTGTTGATGAGCGCCGTCGTGTTTTTGGCAACCTACGCGCACAGTTATGCTTACGGGCATTACCTCTACACGGATCAAATGGCCTACTACACGCAACATCCCGAATACGCAACTTTTGCCCCACCGTTAACCACGACCTTGACGGTCAAGGTCTCCGCGGGGCCAGATGACATAAGCCGCCCCTCAGTTCCTGTCGGTGGGGGAGAGAAAGAGGGAGAGCAGCATACCGTCCCTACCTTCTGGCAGCGCGCTGTACAGGTCCTCAAAGGTTTTCTTGGATTTGGAAGTTAATCCTATACGGAGGTATCTATGGCAAAAATGACTTTGGGAGAGATGGACATTTTCTATACCACGCAAGGGAATGGCGACACACTGTTGATTTTCCCGGACAACTTGCACGCCTCTGCGGCATATACCCAAGAGATAGCCTGCTTTGCCTCGCGCTTTCACGTTTTGAGCTTTGACTATCCCGGCGCAGGACGCTCAAGCCGTCAACTTACGTATCAGGACGAGCGCGACTACGACCTGTGGAATTATTATGCTGATTTGGGGTGTCACATACTTCAAAACTTGCAGATCGACACATGCTATGTGCTGGGATCGGGCTTTGGCGCTTGGGCGGCATTGCACTTTGCGGGCAAGCAGGCCCGGCTACATCACATCACCCCACAGGCAGTCATCGCCGACAGTTTCTTGAGCACGGTGGATGCCCGTACCTTGCATCGCACCCTGGATATGCGCGAGCATTATTACGTCCGGCGGGCCGCCTGGCTGGCAGAGCAACACGGCCCAGATTGGCGGCAGGTGGTGGATGCCGATACGGCTTTCCTGCGTCGTCTTGCGGATCATGGCGGTTATGCGTTCCCCGATGGTATCCTCAAAACAATACCTTGTCCGGTTTTGCTAACCGGCGCGTTGCAAGACCTGGTCACGCCGGGCATTGCCGCCGACTATGCGCGCATTTCCGCCCATATTCCAACCTGCAGCCTTTTTCTTGTGCATAGTGCTAACCACCGCTATGGCGACGAACACCCCTTGATGTGGACCGCTCCCGACATTTTCCGCAGTGTTGTGTCTCAATTTCTTCCCTACAGCGCCAGGCTTAAGAGAGACTTGAATGAAAACCAAGGATTTAATCGCCCTGGTCCTGCATAACCTGAAGCGAATGCGCACCCGCGTCATCATGACCGCGTTGGGCGTCGTCATCGGCGCGGCAGCGGTGATCGTGCTCGTCTCGCTCGGTGCGGGGTTGGAGCGGCAATCGCGCGCCTATCTGATGGGCGGCGCTCTGACCGAGCTGCAAATCATCGCGCCGATCCAGTACCAGGAGGCGATCAGCCCGGACGACATGCGCTACCGCAGTCAAGGCTTCCCCGGCGAAGAGGGGCCGAAGTTCCAGGTACTGGATGAGCGTGTGCTCAACGACATCCGCGCGCTGCCCGGCGTGGCGTCGCTCATCGTCTACGAATCGCTGATGGGGCAGACGCAACTCGTCTATGAGGAGCTACGCGGCTATCCCTCGATTTGGGGCGTCGAGCCGGACGCGCTGGCGATGCTGGACCTGCGCGCTGCTTCCGGCAGCCTCGAACTGCGCCACGGGCAGGCCGTCGTTGGCGCGCGCTTTGCGGAGATGGCGCTGTTCGACCCGGCGACGCGCGATACCCGGCGCGGCATCACCCGCACCCAGTCCGCCCCCCCGCCCGACCTGCAAGACGCGGTGGTGCGCCTGCGGATGATCCGCTACAGCGACGCTGGCACGCCTATCGAGAAGACCGTGCGTGTGCATATCGTAGGCGTGCTCGAACCGGCGGGATGGCAGCACGATACCACCTTCTATATGCCGCTGCGCGACGTGCTCGAATACAACACGTGGATCAACGGCAAACGCCGCGATCCAGGGCGGCAAGGGTACGGCAAAGTCGTCGTCAAGGCAAAGGACATCCAACAGACCATCGCCCTGGAAGGGACGCTGCGCGAGATGGGCTTCGAGCCGTTCTCGCAACGCCAGGAGGCGGAATCGGCCAATGCGTATTTCGCCACGGTACAGGCCGTCCTGGGCGGCATCGGCGGCGTGGCGCTGCTGGTGGCGGCATTCGGCATCGCCAACACGATGCTGATGGCGATTTACGAGCGCACCCGTGAGATCGGCCCGATGAAGGCCATCGGCGCGACGCATCGCACTGTGATGGCGGTCTTTCTGGCGGAGGCCGGCGGCATTGGCCTGCTCGGCGGCGTGGGGGGCGTGGCGCTCGGCCTACTGGTGAGTGCTGTGATCAACCTCATCGCGGGAATCGTGAAAGCCGAACAGGTGGCCGCGGGCGCAATGCCCGGCCCGGAGATGGGCATTGTCTACACGCCGTTGTGGCTGCCGTGCTTCGCCGTGGTGTTTGCCGTGCTGGTCGGCGTCGCCTCGGGTGCGTATCCCGCCAACCGCGCGGCGAAGCTGGAACCGCTGCGCGCGCTCAAGTACGAATGAAGTGCTTCAGGAAAAGTTTCGCGTTTACAACTTTAGTCCAGGACAAAATTCGCCTTTGGCCCGATGCGCAGCGCCGCGTCTGGGGGTATGCTAAGGGCGTAGTTTGATCACCATTCAGAGAAAGGAGACAATGCAATGAAAACCCGAACCATTTTTTACGTCTGCAGTTTCGTGATGATCCTGGCGCTACTCTTGAGCGGTTGCGCCACCGCGCCAGGAGACGCAGCGACCGCGCCTTCGCCGACCGCTACCCCGGCTTCGCCTGTTGGCGAACCGGCTGCGCCCGCCGAACCGGGTGCGCCTGGCGATTGGCAAACCTTTTCCGACAACGTCTACGGCTTTAACCTGGCCTATCCTGCCGGTTGGCAATATAAAGTGCAGGATATGAGCGGATCAGGGATGCCCGACGATTGGCCGGTCAAAGCGGCGGTGAGTTTCTTCCCGGAATCGCTGGCCGAAGCGATGAACCGGCAAGGCCCGCCCGATCCCAATGCGCCGCCCGCGATCCCTCCCTTCAGCGTCGAAGTCTTTGTCGGCGCTACAGAAGAATTCCGCCGCGCTTACCCGGAACCAGGTCTGATCGAAGAGGAGAGGGAGATCAACGGCGCGAGTGTGGTGGTGGAACGCGATACCTATGAGGACTTCAACACTGTGCGCTACGTCTACACCCATCCCACCGCCCCGAACGTGCGCGTGGTGCTGCTGGATGTCATCAGCGGCTTTACGGACCGCGCCGCCGCCAATCCGGAATACCTGGACGTGATTGCGCGCGTCGTTGCCAGCCTCGAATTCATCGGCGCGCCATCGCCGGCCGCCGAGGTTGCGTACACGCCGGTGACGCTCCCTGAGGCCGGCCTGATAGTAGAGCTGCCAGTAGACTGGCGCCCTGTCGCCGGCGACATGGCCTGGACGCCAACTGAAAAGGAATGGCCTTGTGTGGGCGTCAATTGGGTCGCTCTCCAACCTGCACAAGAAGTAGAGCCAGCTTTGCTCCCTAATCACGCTCTGGTGGTGGACTCCAGAGACGTGACACTCGGCTGGGGGACCGGTCGCAGTTACATGGTGGAGGTCTACGCACCAGCCGCCCAGGGTGGCAATGGCGCAGCCGAGGTCGAGTCCGTAGAGTGGCATACGATTATTATCGCAGCTCAGGATGGGAACCGCCGGGCTTATGATCTCTACGCCCGTGGTCAGGATGTCAATCAATTAGACAGCATTATGCCGGTTTATGAACAGCTGCTAAATTCCAGTGTGTTAGCGATGCTGCCGGCAAATCCGTTGGACGCCATCCGTTTCGCAGTCGCGGCGCAGCTTAACGCCGATCCCAACACGCTCGACCTGCTCTTGCAAGTCGCCGAGTTCCCCGATGGCTGCCTCGGCATGCCGGCGGAAGGGGAAATCTGCGCGCAAGTGCTGACGCCCGGTTACGGCGGTCAGGTCAAGGTTGGCGACAAGGTCTACGAGGTCCGCGCCAGCCAGGACGGGCAGCGCGTCATCGTCTGCGATGGGCCGGCGTGTACGAAATAGCACCCGATTGCCTGTGGCTTAAGCCCTTGGGATAAAACTCCCCGGTGCGCCGGTCGCACCGGGGAGTTTACGTATATCCCGCTGGCGGTCACGGTATCTCCATCATCGGCCATGGTTGCCGGTGGGGCGGGGATGTGTTCCAGATTCTGCTCTGGAGACGGGACTTCAAGGATGAGAGGCCTTGCGCCAGGTTCAGAGGCCGATCTCATCCAGCGAAATCAGCCCGTTTTTCAGCGCATAGAGCGCGGCCTGCGTGCGGCTGGCGAGGCCGAGTTTGCCGAGGATGTTGCTGACGTGCGCCTTCACCGTGCGCTCGGAGATAAACAAGGCGTCGGCGATTTCGCTGTTGGAAAGGCCGCGCGTCAGGGCCAGCAGCACATCTGTCTCCCGCTCGGTGAGCGTCTCCGGGCTTTCGGGCGCGCGAATTTCGCGCATCAGCCGCGCCGCGACTTCCGGCGAGAGCTGCACCTGTCCTACCGCCGCTGCTTTGATGGCCTCGCACAATTTATGCGATTCGGTATCCTTGAGCAGATACCCCGTCGCCCCCTCGCGGATCGCGTCGAAGATGGCTTTGTCTTCCAGCACGCTGGTCAGCGCGACGATCTCGATCTCCGGCATCTCGCGCTTGATCGCCTTGATGGCGTCAACGCCGTTCATCTCCGGCATCAACAGGTCCATCAACACGACGTCGGGCCGCAGTTCCCGCGCGCGCAGCAACGCCTCGCGTCCGTTTTCCGCTTCACCAACGACTTCGATGTCTGAATCGAGGGCCAGGAACATCTGCAAGCCCTGGCGCACCACGCTATGATCGTCTACGATAAGGACTCGAATCGTCATAATCCCTCCGATCGTTACACTACAACTTTAGTCGTAGTCCCAAACGCACCAAAAGTCGGACTACACTTTTATCTTTATCCCGATGTATGCCCGGTGCAGTTAAGCTATAGTAGAGCGTAGATAGAGATTATAGCATGAGTTCTACGAAAATATCGCACGCAGATAAAGGGGAAGCGATGATCAAAATACTTCTAGTGGATGACCAACCAACAGTGCGCGAAGGGTTAAAGATGCGGTTTGCGTTGGAGCCAGATTTGCAGGTGATAGGCGAGGCCGGGAACGGGCTGGAAGCAGTGTGGGCTGCCCACGCCCTCGCGCCGGATGTGATGGTGATGGATGTGGAGATGCCCGTGATGGACGGCATCACGGCGGCGCGGCAGGTGCAGGCAAAGCTGCCGCACATCGGTATTGTGATGCTCAGCATCCACGGCGACCCCGAAACCCGCGCCTGGGCGCAAGAAGCCGGCGCGGCGACTTTCGTGGAAAAGGAAGGTGCGGTGGAAAATTTGCTGGAAGCGATTCGTTGGTTGCACCGCATTCTCGTCTCGTTAAAGATTCAACCCGGTCCATAGGGATGCTTCCACAAGCTCCGCCGTCTGCTCTATTCGTTGCCCGCGGCTCCGGTCAGGTGAGTCAGAATCAGCGTCAAAACTGCGTCGAGGGCGGGATCTGGAGCACGCTAACCGGAGAATGATAAGCCCTTGTCGTCGTTGTTGCTCTTATACCCCGTCTGAAGTAGAATAGCGCACAGAGGTTGGCGATGAACGATTCCTATCCCGAACTTTTGCAACAAGATGCACAACGTCCGGGCGTGCTCTTATTCGGCGGCGTGCGCATGGCGTTGCTCGATATCGAGGCCGGCTTTTGGGCGCTACGCCAGCACCTTGAGGCGTTGGTTGGTCGGCGACTGGCCGATGCCGTGTTGCAACAAGCAGGGGCCGTAGGCGGCGCGTCTTTCGCGCGCACTTTTATTGACCCGCAACAAGATAACAGCGCGAGCGCGCTGCGGGACTGTATTGCAGCCTACCAGGCCGCCGGATTTGGCCGCTTCGAGGTTGAGACGCTCGACTGGCCGATCGGCCGGGCGGTCATCCGCGCCACAAATGCTTTCGAGGCCTGGGCCGCCACCCGCCACGGCGTGGAACAATTCTCCTGCGCCTACACCGCCGGCGTGCTCGTCGGCTTCGTCAACGTTGTCGCCGGTCGCAGTGACGTGGTCTGCGTGGAGCGCGCCTGCCAGGCCCACGGGAGTGATGCGTGTATCTTCGAGCTACTGCCTGCTGAAGTCGCCGGCAACGCGCCTACCGTCGCCCTGACACCCGATCCGGCCATGCGTGGGCAACTCGGCCTGCTCGAAATCCTCTTCGAACGTATGCCGATGGGCATCGCCATCTTCGATCGCGATTGCCGACTGCGCCGTTGCAATCTCACCTGGAAAGAGTATGTGGCGCGCTACACGCCTACCCCGCCGGTTCAGGTGACGCCCGGCAAGCCCTGGTTCGAGATTGTCCCAGGCTCCGCAAAAGAGCTGCTCCCTGTTCTGGATCGCTTGCTCGCCGGCGAGACCGTGCGTCAAGAGGCGCTGCGCCTGGATAGCGGCGGCATCGCCTCATATTGGGACACCGTCTGGAGCCCGTTGGTAGAAAACGGCGCGGTGATCGGCATCGTCGACGTGACGATTGATGCCACAGCGCGCGTCCAGGCCCTTGAGGAGTTGGCGCGCACAGTTGACGTACTACGTGAGCGCGAAGAGCGCCTGGGGCTTGTCTTGCGCGGCACGAACGACGGCGTCTGGGACTGGAACGTCGAAACCGGCCAGGTCTATTATTCGCCACGCTGGAAGGAAATGCTCGGCTACGCCGACGATGAAATCGCTAACACCTTTGACGCCTGGCGCGCGTTGATTCATCCAGACGACAGCGCGCAGGCTGTCGGGGCGGTCGAGGCCTACCTGGCCGGCGCATCGCCACACTTCTGGCTCGAACATCGCCTGCGCCACAAGGATGGCTCCTACCGCTGGATTCTGGCGCGGGGCGCGGCAGTGCGGAATGAGGCCGGACGGCCAACGCGCATGGTCGGCTCGCACACCGACATCACGACCCGCAAGCTGGCCGAGGCGTCACTGCAACGGCAGGTCGCATTCGAGAACATTGTCACCGCGATCTCCACCAAGTTCATCAACCTGGAGCCTGAAGAGGTCGATCAAGGCATCCGCGACGCCCTCCAAACGCTCGGCGAGTTTGCCGGCGTGGACCGCAGTTACGTCTTCCTCTTTTCCGGTGATCGTGTCATGATGAGCTGCACCCACGAGTGGTGCGCCGAGGGCAGCGCGTCGCAAATCGCGCGGATGCAGGATGTGCCGGTGGACGCGCTGCCGTGGTCGAGCCGGCGCTTGCTCAACCTGGAAACCTTGTACATCCCTGACCTGGATGATTTGCCGCCCGAGGCCGCCGCCGAACGCGCCGAGTTCACACAGCAGGGCAACCGGTCGCTGGTGGCCGTCCCGATGGCCTACCGGGGCGCACCGGTCGGCTTTCTCGGCTTCGATGCGGTGCGCGCCCCCAAAACGTGGTCGGAGCGCGACCTGGCGTTGCTCAAGATTGTAGGCGAGATCGTGGTCAATGCGCTCGAACACCGGCGCGCCCAAGCGATTCAGAATGGGCAGCGCCAGTTCCTGGAGCTGCTGGCAACCGGCGGCGGCTTCTCCGAGACATTGCACACGCTGGTACGCCTCATTGAGGAGCAGTGGCCGGGGATGCAAGGGCTGATATTGTTACTGGATGAGGACGGTGTGCATCTCCATATTGGTGCAGCCGTCACTCTGCCAGAGGAGTATACCGCCTCGATCGAGGGACTGGAGATCGGGCCGTTGGTCGGTTCGTGCGGTACAGCGTGTTACACGCGCAAACGGGTCATCGTCGAGAACATCCACACCGACCCGCGCTGGGACGGGCTGCGCGATCTGGCGGTCAAATACGGCCTGGGCGCGTGCTGGTCGGAGCCGGTGCTGGACGCGGATGGGCAAGTGCTCGGTACGTTCGCTATGTACTATCGTCAGCCGCGCGCGCCGACCGAGGCCGAGCTGCGCACTATAGAGACTGCTGCGCACCTGGTCGGCATCGCCATCAAGCATCAGCGAGCCAGACAAGAGATCGCGCAAGCCTACCGGTTGCTCGAACAGCGCGTGCAAGCGCGCACGCACGAATTGACCACCCTGCTCCAGGTCGGCCAGAACGTGGTTTCGACGCTGGAACTGGACCAGCTCCTTGGCGTCATCCTTGATCAACTTAACGCTGTGATTCACTATGACGGCGCTTCGATTTTTAGCTTGGAGGATAATACACTCTCCGTTATCGCTTATCGCGGCCCGTTGGAAATAGCGCAGGCATTACAAATTCGTTTTTCGTTGGATACAATGTGGCTCAATCGGCGCGTGATCGAATGGAGAACGCCGGTGATTATCCCCGATATATACGACAATTCGGAGTTGGCGCAGCTCTTTCGGCAGTCGGCCGGTGACGAGTTGAACACAACGTATGCTTACATCCGCGCCTGGATGGGGCTGCCGCTGATCGTCCAGGGGCGCGTCATCGGCATGTTGACCCTGGATCACTGTGAGCCGAACGCCTATAGCGCGCAACAGGCTGAACTGGCGCTGGCCTTTGCCCATCAGGCGGCCATCGCTCTGGAAAATGCCCGCCTGTACCAGCAGGCAGAACAGGCCGCCGTCTCCGCCGAACGCAACCGCATCGCCCGCGAACTGCACGACTCGGTTTCGCAGGCGCTCTACGGCATCGCGTTGGGCACACGCACGGCCTGTACGCTATTGGACCGCCAACCGGTGGATGAAAAAATCAAAGCCGCGTTGGCGAATCCGCTGGACTATGTCCTTTCGCTGGCCGACGCGGGACTGGCGGAAATGCGCGCCCTCATCTTCGAGCTGCGGCCCGACGCGTTGGAGAAAGAGGGCCTGGTCGTCGCGCTGACCAAGCAGGCCGAAGCCGTCCGCGCCCGCCATAAGTTGGACATGCACATCGAGTTATGCGAAGAGCCGCCAATGTTGTCGCTGACCAGCAAAGAGGCGTTGTATCGCGTGGCGCAGGAGGCGCTCAACAACCTCATCAAACACGCCCACGCGAAAAGGGTTGATCTGCGCTTGCATTGCGTGGAAGATGCGCTAACGTTGGAAGTCCAGGATGACGGCGTGGGCTTTGATCCGCAGGCCGAATATCCCGGACATCTGGGCCTGCACACGATGCGCGAGCGCGTCGTGCGGTTAGGCGGCGCGCTGCACATTGAGAGCGCGCCGGGCCAGGGGACAACGGTCCGGGCATCAATTCCTTTCAAACTTTAGGGGCGTAAAAGTATAATTTCGCATTGTGGCAAAAGTAACACAGCGACGCTCCCGTCCCCGTCTCGGGGACGGCCTGTGGTTGCCGGGGTATGCCCTTGGCGCGCCCCGGGATGGGGGCGCTGAGCATAGACGGGTGGCTTTTGCCTTAATACGATATCCCTGAGTTAGACAGGGTGAACGCTTTTTTGCAGACTTTATGGCTGCGGACTATACACCAACGTCGCCACGCCGCCGGCGGGCAGCAGCACGCTTTCGCCCTCCATCTGCGCCGGGCGGCTCAGGAGGCCGTCCTGCGATACCCAGGCTGCGGTGAGCGCGCCAACGCCGGTGCAGGAAACCAGACGCGATTTTCCCGCGTTGTACAGCACCACAGCCACCGTCCCGTCGGGATTGTCGAACGCCACACTCAGAAGGTCCGCCTCGGAGGTCGTCGCCACGCGGACCGCGCCCGGCTGGGCCGCGCGGTAGAAGTGGCGCGACACGGCGTAGCGCGCGGTCGCCTGATTGTCCACCACCAGCCCAAACTTCGCGTTGGCTGAGGTTTCGGCCAGCGTCCACCACACCCAGGCCGAGGCGTTCCCGTAGACCAGCGCGTTGTAGATGTTGCCGAACAAAGTTTCCGCGCCTGACCAGGTGTCGGCGTGACCGCTGGTTTCGGTCATCCAGACCTGACGCAGGCGAGCCTCATTAGCCCACTTCGCTATACTGCTCCACTCCTGCGCGCCGGGGCCACCCACCCGGATGCCGTCGGCGTCGTAGTTGTGAATGGCGATGATGTCCACGCCCTGGCTTGCGACGGGCAGCAGGTCGAGCTGCCGGATGTATTCGTGGATGCCGCCCTGCGCCGGTAGGGCTTCGGGCATGAAGAGTTTCGTCTGGATGCCCTCCGCCGCAAATCGGGCCGCAACAACGTGCAGCACGCGCGCCATCCTTTCCGGCGGCAGCAGCGCCGAGGCGTAAGGTTCGTTGAACTGTGGTTCGTTCTGCACCGAAATGGCATACAGGTCAATGTCGGTGTGTTCCTTGATGACCCGCACAATCGCCGCCAGGAACTCCGCGTATTCCTCATCATACCGCTCTTCGACGAAGTTGTCCCCTGAGGTGGAAAGCGCGGCCTGTGTGCGGTTCTTCTTCATCCAGGCCGGCGGACTCCAGACGGTGAGGATGAACTTGTCAATGGCCGTTTCCGCTTTCAGCCGGCGCATCCAGTCGAGGGGAATGGCGGCGGTGTCGAAGGCGCTGAAATCGGTGACGTAGGGGTTGGCGTTGTCGTTGCGCGGCTCGAAGTCTACATCAATGATGCCGAACCGCGCGACGGTGACGCCCAAATCCTGGACGAAAGGCAGCGTCAGGTCTTGCCGGGCCGTATGCCACACGCCGGTCCCCAGAAACGCGCCGAAGCCGTCTATGGTCTGGAAGCGGGCGCTGCGATCCACGGCGACCAGGGTGGCGTCGCCTGGATCGGGAATCAGCACGTCTATGGATTTCTCGGCCTGGCGGTTCGCCTGACCGGAAACCGTGATTTTCAGTCGGGTCGTCCCCACGACGTTAGGCCTGGCGCGCAGGGTCAGCAGCAGATTGTCGCCCTGGGGCGCAACTTCCGCCGCAGCGAGCAGTTGGGGATCGGCGCCGGTCAGTTCGACCCGGTCGCCGTCCGTCATCCCGGAAACGGGGAGTCGCTCGGTGATGGCGCCGCCTGGCAGCAGCGTGAGGCGCACAGGCGCCCTGATCACCAGCGGCGGCGGCGCGGCGCGCACTTCCGCATCGCTGCCGACTTTCAGATCGTCCAACCAGAACGTCCCCTTGTGCAACAGGCCGGGGGCGAAGTTGATCAGCAGCGATTTGATGCGCGAAAAATCCACCGTTTTTCCTTCGGCATCCAGGTTTTTGCCGGAAAAATCCAGCGTGTAGTCTTTCCACTCCGTACCGACCAGCGCGGTGGCCGTCCCGGCGGTGTTGTAGACGTCGTTGGCGTCCCACAGGAAAATCAGCATGGCCGTCTCTTTGTCGGCCTTCATGCGCAGCGTGATGATGGGATTGGCGCTGAGGTCGAGTTCGGTCGGCAAGGCGTACCACAGGCCGGCCCACTGGTTGTTGGTGGCGTATTTATCAATCTCCACCCGCAAGGCGCCGTCCTCGATCGAGAGTGTGTGCGCGCCTTCGCCGCTGCCGGCCAGCGTGGAATCCACCTCCGGCCCGTCGAAGGTATCGGTCAGCCCGGTGATGGGCGGCCGGACGATGCTGACCGAGACGGCGCGGGTGAAGGCGGCATTGCCCTGGTTGCGTGCGTTGCCGCCGTCGTCGGTTGCGGTGACGTTCACGGTTGCGGCGCCCACGATGTCCGGAGCTGCCCGGAGCGCCAGTGCGCCGTCTTCTATGGCGGCGGTCAGACCGGGCGTATCGGAGCGCGCGGTGAGCGTCACCCGGTCATCGGGTTCGCCGCCGGAGATGCCGGTGATAGCCTGTCGCGCTTCGCCGCCGGTGTTGATGACGATAGGCGCGAGGCTATCGAAGACCGGCGGCTGATTGATCTCCGGGTAAACGCCCACGTCGAAAGTCTGGCTCGTGCTGGCGCCCCGGTCATCGGTGAGCGTGACGGCGACCCGGGTGGTTCCGGCGGCTGTAGCCTTGAGCTTCAGCCTGGCCCAACGGCTGACGTTGTCATATTCGATCCTTTCCACAGAGGCGATAGCCACGTCCTGGCTTGCCGCCGTCAGCGTGAGGCGTTGCGCCGAGGCCGGGTCGCCATCATCCAGGCCGGTCAGCTGCAGGTCGGCGAGGTCGCCTACGGCGAGGATCTGCCCGGCAATCTCGTTCAGCACGGGCGGTTGGTTCTCCGAAACGGTCAACTCGAAGGCCAGGCGGGCGGTTTTGCCGTCCTTTTCGCCGTGCAGAACCACCGTCCCGCTGCCGGGCGCGCCGGTCAGCGTGTAGACGAACTGACCGTCCACAAATTCGCCGCTCTTGACGATGTCCGGTGGGAATTCCGCGCGCCAGGTCGCATCGGCGTCCGCCGCGGTCAGTGGGTAAGGTGTGACCGGGCGGGGCGCATCGCCGAGCGTCACCTCCACATCCGGCAGGGGCGCGTAGTTCAGCCCGCGCACAGCCCCGCCGCCAAGCAGAATGTCGCGCAGCAAGAATTTCGCGCGGCATACCGGCGCGCCGCGATTGCAGGCGATGCGCATGCCGGTAATCCGCGTGAGGTCGACCGACAGCCTGGCGAGGTCGAAGCTGTGGGTCAGCGGGTGCAGGCCGTGGGCCATCTCTTGATTGCCCACGTTGCCCGGTATCCAGGCTGCTTTGCCGGAAGCATCCACCAGGCCCACGGTGATGTTGGCGGAGATGTCGGAGAGGGCCGTCAGGCTGGCAAAGGGCGCGCCGCTGATATCCATGGCGGGGAAGGTCGTTTCGATATAGCCGTTTTCGATGACTTTGTTGGCCTGCACGTACAGTCCGTCAGCGTGGATTTCGAGCGCGTAGTCGTTGCCGCCCTGCCATAGAGAGAGGTCGGCGGAGCCATTCCAGGTGGGAACAGGGGTTGCGGTTGGCGTTGGTTGCGGCGTCGGCGAAGCGGTTGGGGTGGGCGTGGTTTGCGCGCCGCAACCGGAGAGTAAGCTGAGCGTCAAGATGGATGCGAGGAACAACAAACTATATCTGGAAAATCGTTTCATAATGGACATCATTCACACTTCCTCCGGCCTAATGTGCATATTGAGTGCAAGCACAATTCCTAAGATAGAACCAAAACGTCACACTCATGATACTCCTCATCGTCAGCTTGTATACTGACCACCTATATTGAAATGGCCATTTCCATCAGCAGACACCATGAACTTCGTTCTCCACCAAAGATGAAAATGAATGTTGTCCCTCATCGTGTATTCCTCTTGACATTCACAGAGTTTTGTGCTAATATGGTAAGCGTACCAGGAAAACGGTACCATATCCCTGTTTTTATCGAAGCCATGGCCACCATCCGTGATGTCGCCAAACGGGCAGGCGTTGCCCCCATAACGGTTTCGCGCGTGATCAACAATTCCGGTTACGTGAACGAACAAACCCGTGCCCGGGTGGAAGCCGCTATTGCCGAGCTGGGGTATGTGCCCAACGTGTTGGCCCGCAGCCTGCGCTCACGGCGCACCGATACGCTGGGATTGATTTTGACCGACATTTCTAACCCTTTCTGGACCACGGTCGCGCGTGGGGTGGAGGACGCCGCCAGCGACGCCGGTTTCAACGTGATCTTGTGCAACACCGACGAGTCGGAGGTTGAGCAAGACAAGTATCTGCACGTGCTCTTGCAAAAGCAGGTGGATGGTGTGCTGTTGGTGCCTGCGCGCAGTGCGGTTGACCCTATCAAGTTTGTGCAGAGCCAGAATACACCCGTGGTGGTGCTGGACCGCCGGATTCCTGATTCCCAGACCGATGTGGTGCGTTGCGACTCCGAAGATGGCGCCTATCAATTGACACGCTTGCTCTTGTCGTTGGGCCATCGGCGCATCGCCATGTTAAGTGGGCCGCGAGGGGTCTCCACGGCTGAGGATCGCGTAGCCGGCTACCGGCGTGCACTGGCAGAAGTCGGGCTGGATGTTGATCCGACGCTGATCTACTATGGCAAGTTCTCGCTGGAAAGTGGTTACACGATGACGCAGCAAGTGTTGACGGCCACGCCGCATCCAAGTGCTTTGTTCGCCGGCAACAACTTTATCGCCATCGGCGCTTTGCGGGCTTTGCGGGATGCCGGTCTGCGCGTGCCGGAGGATCTGGCTGCCGCCCGGTTTGATGATTTGCCCGCGGACCTGGTCGTGGATCCATTCCTGACGGTTGCCGCTCAGCCCGCCTACGAGATGGGGCGGCAAGCCACCGAGTTGCTGTTGGCGCGCCTGGCCGGAGAAGCGCCGCCCGATTATCAAGAGATTGTTTTGCCGACCGTGATCGTTGTTCGGGAATCGAGCGGCCCGGCGCCGGTATAGTGGAACGGTTAGCAGCCAATCTGGTGTCCGCTTTTGGGGCATTTTTCTTTTAATTTCGTATGGTAACGATACCACACAAAGTCTCTTTGCATGTTCCGGCAATCGTTTCTCTTTTGATCCGATATGGCAACGATACCATACGAGCTCTTTGAACGCTACCCATGCTTGAGGATGACAGTCAGGACCGCAAAGGAAGCCGGTCCACAAAGTCGGTGCACTGGATTCTACGTTTATGGAAATAAAAAGCGCATCACCTACACAAGAGATCATTCTTGAGGTTGAAAACGTCTCCAAGAGCTTTCCGGGCGTGAAGGCACTTGATAGCGTTTCGTTTGACCTGCGGCGGGGCGAAGTCCATGCTTTGGTTGGTGAAAATGGAGCAGGCAAGTCGACGCTTATGAAAATCTTGAGCGGGGTCTACCAGCCTGACGAGGGGGTGATCCGCTATAAGGGAAAACAGGTTTCTTTCAGCAATGTGACCCAGGCCCGTGAAGCCGGCATCGCGATTATCTACCAGGAACTGAATCTGATCCCCCATCTCTCGGTAGCAGCCAACATTTTTATCGGCAGGGAGCCCCTGACCCGCTTTGGGACGCTCGATGAGAAGAAGATGAACGCCGACGCCGTGGCGACGCTTGCCCGCCTCAATGTTGCGTTGGATCCGACGATCAAACTAAATCAGCTACCCGTCTCCAAGCAGCAGATGGTAGAGATCGCCAAGGCCATTTCTTTCGACTCGGAAGTGCTCATTATGGATGAGCCGACGAGTGCGTTGACGGAATCCGAGATCAAGGAGCTTTTCCGCATCATCCATACGCTGCGTGATCACGGTGTCGCTATCATTTACATTTCTCATCGTCTCGATGAATTGAAGCACATCGTGGACCGTATCTCCATTCTCCGCGATGGCCGCTCGGTCAGCACCGACGATTATAACGCCATCAGCATGGGGGAAATTGTGAACCGCATGGTAGGGCGAAAACTCGAGAACAAATTCCCGCCGAAGCAAAACATCCCCACCACGGAGAAGATCCTGGAGGTTCGCCATCTTGTGCGCACAGGCATTCTGCACGATATTTCCTTCGACCTCTATCGAGGTGAAATCCTAGGTATAGCCGGTCTCATGGGCGCGGGACGCTCGGAGTTGGGGAGAGCGATCTTTGGCGCCGACCCGCTTGATGGGGGTGAGGTGATCATGAACAACCGCAAACTCGTGTTACGTTCACCTGCCGACGCCATCAAAGCGGGGATTGCCTACCTCTCGGAGAACCGCAAGGAAGAGGGATTGGCGGTAAAAATGACACTTGCCGAGAACGTCACGATGGCCAATGTGCTGGAGGTTTGTCGGCGTTTCGGTGTGCTCTCGCGCAGCCAAGAGATGGCCGTCACGCAGCGGTACGTCAAGAGCCTCACGATCAGGACTCCTAGCCTCTCTCAGATTGTGAACAATCTCTCCGGTGGCAATCAGCAGAAAGTGGTCGTCGCCAAGTGGTTGTTCTGCGATTCGAAGATTCTGATCTTCGACGAACCGACACGTGGCATAGATGTCGGCACTAAATACGCGATTTATGAATTGATCGGTAGGCTGGCGCGTGAGGGGCGGGGAATCATCATGATCTCCTCCGATCTGCCGGAGATCCTCGGCTTGACGGACCGCGTCCTGGTGCTCCACGAGGGGAAGCTCGCCGCGACGCTCACGACCGCCCAAACGACGCAGGAAGAGATACTCAATTACGCAGCCGGTATTGCCTAGTCACGCGAAGGAGGGGAGCTGTCCTAATGGGACGGCGCCGTTAATCGAAGTTCTGCCACAGAGCAGACAGAGTTTTTTTCTTTCTCTGTGTCCTCGGTGGCTATTTTCAGAGGAGACGCACGTATGTTTGATCGAAAATTAAGCCGAACGGGAGAGCAGGTATGAATGAGATGACGTCGGAACAAATCGAGAAAAAGTCCCCCGAGATCAAAGAAAAGCCAGAAAAATCCAGTCTGGCCCTTGATAGGTTTATTACTTTCGCCGCCGTGATCGTGCTGTTCACGTTCTTTTCGATAACGGCGCGGAATTTTTTCACCATGCGCAGCATTCTCAGCCTGGCTTTGCAGACCAGCACGATAACGTTGATGGGCATCGGTGTGACCTTTGTCATCATTACGGGCGGCATTGACCTCTCCATCGGCTCCGTCGTTGCCTTTTCGGGGACGATTGCCGTGATTGCAGCACGGGCCGGGCTTCCGATCTGGCTCAGTATGCTCATCGGTTTGCTTGTGGGACTTGTCACCGGTTTGCTCAACGGGCTGATGATCACCCGCTTGAAGCTCCCGCCGTTCATTGCAACGCTTGGCACGATGATGGTCACGCGGGGCGTGGCCCTCACCATTACGAACGCCAACGCATGGCCGGCTCCGCAAGCCTTTGGCAAGCTGGGCAACGGCACCATCTTTGGACTGGGGCCGCAATTTCCCGGCATTCCCTACCCGGTGCTGATCATGATCGCGGTGGCTCTCGTTTTTGGTTTTATCCTGCGGAAAACGCGGTTGGGGCGGTACACTTATGCCATTGGCTCGAATCAGGAGGCCGCGCGGCTTTCGGGGATCAAAGTCAACCAGGTTAAGATTATCAACTATGTCTTTTGTGGTGTGCTGGCGGCTTTGGTCGGTGTCATCCTGGCCTCGCGGATGGCTACCTCCCAGCCCAACAGTGCGACGGGCTATGAGATGAACGCCATTGCCTCCGCCGTGATCGGCGGCACAAGTCTCATGGGAGGCGTGGGCACGGTGGGCGGCACTGTCATCGGGTCGTTTATCATCGGCATCCTCACGGTGGGGCTTACCATGGCGGGGGCGAATTATTTTATGCAGCAGATTGTTATCGGACTTGTCGTCATTGGTGCAGTGACGGTTGATCAACTTAGAGGCCGCAAGTAAAACACACGGCCCCCGCCTGCCTGCTGATTGAGGTTCAGGCCTGAACGTGCAGATGGCGGATCCAATTTTATAAACCAGACTACAAAACAGAAAGGAGAGTATGAGAGATGAAGCTTTTTAGAATTATAACCAGTCTGATTTTCGTGGTACTCCTGGTTAGCTGCGCTCGCCCGACAGCGGAACCCCAGACGATAGTTGTCACCAAAGAGGTCATTAAGGAAGTCACCAAGGAAGTTACCAAGGAAGTCATCAAGGAAGTCGAAAAGGAAGGTCCGATTGAGATCGCCGTCATTGTCAAGACCAGCAACTCCAGTTTCTGGCAGAATGTGCAGACCGGGGCCTTTGCGGCTCAGGCCGAGCTTAAGCAAAAGACGCCCAAGCTCTCGGTTACCTTCCTTGGCGCTCAGTCCGAGAGCCACATCAACGAGCAGATCAACATCGTCGAGAGTGCGATTGATCGCGGCGTCAAGGCGATTGTGCTTGCGCCCTCGGACGTGAATGCCCTCATCGCACCGGTGGAGAAGGCAAAAGCTGCCGGCATTCCCGTCGTCATCATTGACTCGCTTCTCGCCGGCCCTGAGGACAACTATGTCTCCTTCCTCGCCACCAACAACGATGCCGCCGGTAGAGCCTGTGCGGCGAGATTGATCGAGGAAGTAAAGGCCAAGACCGGCAGTGACAGTGGCAAGATCGCCATTATGTCCTACGTTGCCGGCGTCGGTTCTGAAATCGGGCGCGTGGGTGGATTTGAGGACTATATCGCGAAGAACTCAAATTTGCAGGTTGTGACCAAGCAGTACTCCAATGCAGACATGCCGACTGCGCTTGATCAGACCACGAACGTGCTCGCTGCCAACCCGGACCTGGTGGGCATCTTTGGCGCCAACGAGCCGACCGCCATCGGTATGGGGCGCGCGATCGAGCAGGCGGGACTGGCCGGGAAGATCGTGGCGATTGGCTTCGACGGCAACCAGGTTCTCCAGGAGATGGTCAGGAACGGCACGCTTCAGGCTATTGCGGTGCAAAGCTCCTTCAACATGGGCTACCTGGGCGTCAAGACCGCCTACGAAGTTGCCATCGAGGGGAAGCAGGTTGAACACTTTGTGGACACCGGCTTCATTATGGTGGACAAAAACAACATTGATAGCGAAGCAGCACAGAATGTACTCTATTGATTTTCACTGATCATGCCTATTGACGACAAGTACCCTGGATATACGGTTCGTGCTTGGGTGTGCGAACCGTATATCTTTAACAAGCAGATTTCGTGTTATACTACCCTGCATACTCAATTCGAAGGAGGACGAGTTCGATGAGTGAGAATCGCAAAGCAAAGGATGTCTTGAAAAAGGACGATTTGATCGTCATCACCGGCGCCGGTGGGTTCATTGCCGGGGCGTTGACCCAATATTTTCATGATCAGGGATTCACCCGCATCCGTGCCGTTGACAAGAAGCCACTGCCCAAGTGGTACCGGCGGGTGGAGGGTGTGGAGAGCCTGTGTTTGGATCTGAGTGATCGGGATAATTGTGTGCGGGCCTGTGAAGGCGCCGTTGAGGTCTACAATCTGGCCGCCGATATGGGAGGTATGGGCTTTATCGAGCACTTTCGGATCGAGTGCCTGCGCAGTATCTTGATCAATACGCACATGATCGAAGCGGCCTATCGCGCGGGTGTGGAACGCTACTTTTTCTCTTCGTCGGCCTGTGCTTACAATGTGATGCTACAACAGGATCCCAACGTCAGGGCGCTGAAGGAGTCGGACGCCTATCCGGCGATGGCCGAGCGCGGCTATGGTTGGGAAAAGCTGATGTCGGAGATGTTCTGCCAGGAATACTGGGCCGAACGCCGACTGAAGACGGCCATTGCCCGCTTTCACAATGTCTATGGCCCGTATGGCACCTGGGATGGTGGACGGGAGAAAGCTCCCGCGGCGTTATGCCGCAAGGTGATCGAGGCGCAGGAATCCGGCAATCTGGAGATCACCATCTGGGGCGATGGTCATCAGACGCGCAGTTTTATGTACATTGATGACTGTGTCCAGGGGATTGATATGATCATGCACTGCGACGATCTGATTGCGACCCCTATCAATTTGGGGTCGAGTGAACTGGTTTCGATCAACGCCCTGGTTGATATGATCGAGGAGATCGCCGGGGTGAAACTCACCCGCAAGTATGATCTCACGGCGCCGCGGGGTGTGGCGGGGCGCAATAGCGACAATACGTTCATCAAGCAGGTGTTGGGTTGGGAACCGAGCACGCCGTTGCGGGATGGAATGGCCAAAACCTACGCCTGGATCAAGCAGCAGTATGCGGACAGGAAAGCCGGCAAGCCGACACCGGCAAGCGACAGCCGGGATTAGGACTGCCAACGAGTAAGTAATCAGTAACGAGTAATCAGTAATCAGTAACCAGTAATCAGTAACCAGTAATCAGTAACGAGTAACGAGTAATGAGTAACGAGTAACCGGCAACCATTTTCAAACGACTACCAGACTATTTTATACGAGGAGTATCCATGGCCTTGGAAATAACGGATGTTATCGGCAAAATGCCTTATCGGATGCAGTTGCCGGGCGGCTGGATTGATCAGCCGTTCGTGTCACGGCATAATCCTGCGCCGCCCGGTTCGATGGTGGTTGTGGCGTTGGAACCGATCTGCCACTTTATGAATCGTTGTGGAATGGGGACCAGCACGCGCAAGGTCGCTATGGCGCTGTGGGGTGAGACCCTACCGGAGGGTGATCCCGCCAGGCTGGTCAGGGAATTGTATGCCGCCGAGAATGCAGGGTCGGAGGAGCCATCGGGTTCGCAGGATATGGCCGGCATCATCTATCCCGGCATCAACCGGCTTGATTACGATTTTGCCTATGAAGGTGGCTATTTCCCTGTGCATGTCGAATCGAACAACGACCCGGACGTGGCGCACTGGTTGGAGAGCGTGGTTCACATGTTGCCGATTGCTCAACGTCCCCTCGGCTACAATCCCCTGGGGGAAAAGAATCTGGACCCGGCGTGGATCAGGCGCTTGGGGCAGTCGGGCAAAGATTGCTTCGCTGCCATCATCAATCAAGATATTGAGGGGTTGGGCGAATCAATGAACGAGTGTATGAGATGCTGGGAGGCCATCCTGCCCCATACGGTGCGGCATCCGACCATTACCGAGGATCTGCTGGCGATCCTGCGCTACTATCAATCCCGCTATGAGGGGGCGATGTACTCAGGTTCTGGCGGCGGCTACCTCTATGTGGTGTCGGAGGAAGAGGTGCCCGGCTCGTTTCATGTGAAGGTCAGAATTGCGGCATAAAAGGCAGCGGTTGAAACAACGATGAAAAAAGCCGTCGTAATGGGAAGTTTTGATGATCTGAGAACGCGCGATGTTCGATTTTTGGAAGAGGCGTCGCAGCTGGGAAGCCTGCAAGTGCTGTTATGGTCCGATGAGACCATACGCCGGCTAGAAGGAAAATCCCCTAAATTTCCCCAAGAAGAGCGGATATACCTGCTTCAAGCGATTCGCTATGTTGATGCGCTGACGTTGGTGACAGGCCCTGTTGAGCGGGACGCTATACCCAACATCGAGGCTATCCGGCCGGATGTCTGGGTGGTGGATGAGAGGAACGATAACGGCCAGAAACGCGCGTACTGCGAGGCCCGTGGGATAGCATATTACGTCGTGGAGGAGGATGTTCTGCGACGCCTACCTGCTGCATCAATCGAAATCGGTGATGAGCAAACGCTGCGCAAGAAAGTGATCGTCACGGGCAGCTTCGATTGGCTACATTCGGGCCATGTGCGGTTCTTTGAGGAAACGGCCGAGTTGGGGGATTTGTACGTTGTGGTTGGGCATGATGATAACATCAAGCTCTTGAAAGGGGAGGGACACCCTCTGTTTCCTCAGGATGAGCGAAGGTATCTCGTGCAATCAATCCGTTACGTCAAACAGGCGTTGATTTCATCGGGACACGGTTGGATGGACGCCGAACCCGAAATCGCCCGGATCAAGCCGGATATCTATGCGGTGAACGAAGACGGCGACCGACCGGAGAAGCGGGCGTTCTGTGCGGAACACGGTCTGACGTATGTGGTGTTGAAGCGGGTGCCTAAGGAAGGTTTGCCGAGAAGACAAAGTACGCTGCTGCGTGGATTCTGAGGGGTTTCCATTGGAGAAGCCACGCTGGCGATAAAGAAGATTTCTAAACCACGGGGACACGGAGAACACAGAGTTTTTTGAATCATCCCCGTGTCCTTTGTGGAGGAAGCCGTATTTCCTCTTGGTGCTGCCGTTTGTCGGCGTTATCCCCGGCTTGCAACTTTCCTCATTCGCCTTACACTTAAGGGCGTTTCCCGCTTTTTGCTCATCATGATTGGAAGTCCAGGAGGTTTTCTATGGCTTTACTACATTGTAACTTTTGGTCTGAGGTGTTGCAGCTTTCGTGCTCGATGGATGTGATTTTGCCCGAGCCGAAGCGTTCGCCGGCCGGTGAGATACTGACGCCGCCGCGCCTGTATCCCACGCTGTATCTGCTCCACGGCTTGTCGGACGATCACACCATCTGGCAGAGACGCACGTCCATCGAACGGTACGTGGCGGAAATGGACCTGGCCGTCGTGATGCCGGCAGTGGATCGCAGCTTCTACACGGATATGGCAGCGGGCAACCGCTATTGGACATTTATCAGCGCCGAGTTGCCCGCGTTGGCGCGCGCCTTGTTCCCCCTCTCGCCCGCGCGGGAAGACAATTTCGTGGCGGGTCTTTCGATGGGCGGCTACGGCGCGTTCAAGCTGGCGCTGAGTCACCCGGAGCGTTTCGCTGCGGCAGCGAGCCTATCCGGTGCGGTGAACATCGCCGAGTTACGCCGTGTGCCCGATCCCGTATGGCGCGCCGAGTTCAAGCGCATTTTCGGCAGCTTGCGGCAATTGCCCGGCAGTCGTCACGATTTGCTCCACCTGGCCGAAGAAGTCGCGGCCTCGGCGTGGAAAGAGAAACTGGCGCTGTTCCAGTGGTGCGGCACGGAGGATTTTCTTTATGCTGACAACCTCATCTTCCGCGACCATGCCCTGGCGCTGGGACTGAACCTGACCTACAGCGAAGGGCCGGGCGGCCATACCTGGGATATGTGGGACGCGCAAATCCAGCGCGTGCTGGCGTGGCTGCCGCTCGTGCGCCCGGTGGTGAAGAGCGAAGCGGCCCACCCAGACCCAGATCAACCAGAAGAAGAATAGGATTATCCCTTGAGCCGTTTTTCATTACCGAGGTGGATGATGATCGTTATCGCAGGATTGACCGCCTGTACTGCAACAGAACTGCCAACAGCCGCGCCTACCGCGACATCCACGCCGTCGCCCACTGCCGCCGTACCGCTGACCGCCGACGTCTTCTTCGTTGCGCCAGACGGCGACGACGCCAATCCCGGCACATTCGAACAGCCGTGGGCCACCGTCAACCACGCGGCGCAGGTGCTCCAGGCCGGGCAAACCGTCTACGTGCGCGGCGGCCTCTACGCGCTGCCCCGCCAAGTGCTACCGGCGAACTCCGGGCGTCAGGATGCCTGGATCACCTATCGCGCCTACCCCGGCGAAGAACCCGTGCTGGACGCCGCCGCGATTGACAACGACCCGCCCGGCCACTTCTCTCACGATGCCGGGAGCTTCAATATCGAGCGCAAGGCTTACATCCGCGTGATCGGTCTCACCGTGCAGAACTCGCACCAGGCCGGCTTTATGGTGCGCGATTCGCAGCACATCGAACTCATCAACAACACCACTGACACAACGTTCAGCCCCGGCATCGGCGTCTGGCGCACGCACGGCACGGACGGCATCACCGCGCACATCAAAATCCTCGGCAACACCGTCACCAATGCTAATACCTGGGCCATGCTGCCGAAAGGGTACGTCCGCGAAGGCGAGCCGCCGCACGAGGCGATCAGCATCGCCGGGGCGCGCCATTTCGAGGTCGCCTACAATCACGTCTACGATTGCGACAAAGAGGGCATTGACGTGAAGGAGACCAGCGCGCACGGGCGCGTGCATCACAACTACATCCACCATCTGGACCGCCAGGGTTTGTACGTGGATAGCTGGTTCGGCGTGCTGGAAGACGTCGAAGTGGATCACAACGTCGTTCACGATTGCCGGGGCGCGGGTATGGCGATTTCCGTGGAAGGCGGGCACGAGGCGCGGAACGTCCACATTCACCACAACCTGCTCCACAACAACCGGGGCACGGGGATTCTGTTTGGGCGTTGGGGCGGCGACGGGCTGCGCACCGGTATCTACATTTACAACAACACCGTGCATCACAACGGCTACGGCCCGGCGAACCCGCCCACGCCGTATCACTGGATCACCGGTGGGCTGTACCTCTTTTCCGCCAACCTGCGCAATGTCGAAATCCGCGACAACATCATCAGCGATAACAAAGGCTTCCAGATCGGCTACAGCGACCGCTATCTGCAAGAGGGCGACGACATCGCAGCGATCTTGGCGCAGAAGCAGATCAGCATCACGCACAACCTGATTTACGACGCGAACAACGTCACCTACCCCATCCGCGCCGGGTGGACGGACAACTTCGCCGACATCTACGCCTTCAACGGGGATGACGCGCTCACCGGCGCGCCGCTGTTTGTGTCATCGGCGGAAGGCAACTTCTATCTGCAAGCGGATTCTCCCGGCAGCGACACGGGTGCGTTTCCTGTCGGAACGCCGGTGGATTTTTGGTGGAAGGAGGACTTTCCGCCAAAATTCGTGGTTGAGGGCTCGACCGTTGTATTTTGACGTTTTAGCCCCTTGCATACAAGTTAAGGGTTAGCTGAAGATAAGGCTGAGGAAGCGTGACTTTCCTCTGTTTTTCTGCTATACTGTAAAGCAGAAAGGAGTGACGATGTCCGAAATAACCGTACAGATGACCGACCGGGGTGTGAGCACTCTCCCCAAGAAGTTGCGCGATGCCTGTCATCTGCGCGGCGGCGCCAATCTGACGCTGCTTGACCTGGGCGGTGTCTTTGTCCTCAGCCCACAGCCTTCCCGCATTGATGCCCTCGCCGATCGAGTCGCCGAGCAGTGGGCCGCCGACGGACAGACGGAAGTGTGAAATGCGTTGGCAGGAGATCCGTGAACAATACCCCGACCAATGGTTGGTCGTGGAAGCCCTGGAAGCTCACACAGAAGGGCAACAACGTTGTCTGGATCGCATCGCCGTGATAGAACGTTGTCCTGACGGCAGTGTGGCTTTGCAGCGCTATCGCCAACTACACCGGGAATACGCCATGCGCGAATTCTACTTTGTCCATACGTCGCGTGAAACGTTGGACATCCGCGAACGGCAATGGTTGGGCATTCGGAGAAATTATGCGTCTTACGCTGCGCGATAATCTCCTCTTCGTTGCCGTTACGGCTGTGATGCAAGACCGACAAATTGAGATACCTGATGTCGTCATAGACACAGGTTCGGCCAGCACCTTGTTATCGGCCGATAGTCTGGCAGCCGTCGGCATAGCACCCAATCCAGACGATGTACTGTACACTGTGCGCGGCGTCGGCGGCGCCGAAGTCGTCTTTGCGCGACAAATAGACCAGTTGTGCATCGGCTCATACAGCGTTCCGAATTTCGAGATTGAAGTAGGCGGCATGGATTACGGTTTTGCCATTAACGGAATTATCGGGACGGATTTTCTCCTGTTGACAGGCGCTGTCATTGACTTGAACGGGCTTTCACTGGAATTCCTGAAGTAGATGTTGCCGGCGCCTTTGCTCATCCGCTGCAACCGACGGCGTGTGGTGCAAAGCCTCCCAGGCCTTCTGAATGTGTTCCGGTGTGCGCAACAGGTTGGTCAACGCCTCCCAGATAAGCGATTCAACGACAGCAGCACGCACGCAGCGGGTGTGGCGAGGAACATCCACAGGGTGGCGCGCTCCCCCATACACACAGGAGTAACGCACAATGCCCCCTTTGTCCGTCCGTCCCTGCAGCGCGTGGCCACATGTATCACAGACAAGTAAACCGGACTCAGTTCTAGCTTGTGTTGGCGAGTTTGGCACTGTGTTGGTCAGCGCGTCCAGAGTTATCAGCGGGTGAGTTTACCCTGCCCCGTTGCTGATGGTTGTGCAGACAGCAACGGTGGTTTCGGGGGCGCTCACACGCCCAGAGCATCCTTACTCCCTCCTATGCGCGTGACGATGATGAATATCCGGCATGTGCGGATGTACGTGTTCCGTCGCTTCGTGGTTGTGTTCGTGCGCGTGGCTCACATCCGGCGCAACCTCTCCCGCGTGCTGATGCGCATGGTGTCCGTCGTCGTGCCGGTGACGATGAGTGTGCTGCAGTGAAGGGTGCGTATGGGAATGAGTGTGCTCTTCTCTCAACAGCAACGCCGCCCCAACGGTCATAATCACAAAGGCCACGACAAACGATGGCAGCACCTGATCTCGGAACAAGATGAACGACAGGAACGCGCCGACGAAAGGCGCAGTACCGTAGAGCGCGCCGGTACGCGCCGCACCCAGGCCGCGCAACGCGAGGATAAAAAGCACAATCCCCAGTCCATAGCTGACGCTGCCCAAAAGCATAGCCGCCAGGATCGTCGTCCACTGCGGAAACGGATTGCGTAACGCCAACGCCAGCAACAACGAGAAGCCACCGGCGCCTAATCCCTTGATGGTTACCGTCAAGGACGGGTCTTTCGCCGATACGTTGCGGGTCAGATTGTTGTCCAATCCCCAAAGCGCGCACGCGCCCAGCACGCCGATTGCGCCCCACGAAATCCCCCATCCCTCGCTCGCATCCCAGGTAAGGATGACGCTGGCTAAGGTGATCAACGCGACCGCCCACCACACGCGACGTCCAAGAGCCTCTTTGAACACCCAGGCCGCGATCATCGCCGTCGCCACGCCCTCAAAGTTGAGCAACAATGAGGCTGTGGCGGCCGGCGTTGCGCGCAGGCTGAACATAAGCACGATCGGCGCAATCACGCCGCCGGACAACACCGCCCCGAAAATCCACGGTAGATCCGCCTGGCCGATTTGCGCCTCTGCGGCGGCGGAGTGCGGACTTGCGCGGCGCAGACTCCGGTAAACGGTCAGCCCGATGCCGCTGCCGAGATAGAGAAACGCCGCCAGGGGAACAGGCGCGATCTCATCCAACAGCAATTTGGCAAGCGGTGCGCTCGCGCCGAAGAGCACGGCTGCGAGCAATGCCTGAATGATGGGATAGATGGATGTTCGCCTCATGCTCTAACTCCACGGCAGAACGGCGCACAAGTTGTGCGCCGTTTTGTCGTTGAACAAAAATGTGGCGCAAAAGGTAGCGGACGCAGATTCACGCTGATTTTCGCGGATCGAGGAAAATTATCTGCGCAAATCTGCAAAAATCTGCGTCCCTATTTCTGCACTAACTCCACAACCGGTCGTGGCTGAAGTCCCTGTCCCAGGCGTCCGTCGGCTCCCACAGCCCCGGCTCGTTGGGGTCAAGGTGCGCGGCGATGACCTCGTCGTTGAGCGATTCGATGCTCAGGCCGGGCGTGTCGGGCACGTCAATGAAGCCGTTCTGGATAATCGGCTTGGGCAAGCCGTTGACGATGTCATCCCACCAGGGCGTGTCAATCGAGTGGTTCTCCAGCGCCAGGAAGTTCTCGGTGGCGGCGACGCTGTGGACGGCGGCCATACACGCAATCGGCGATTCGGCCATGTGGACGGCCATCGCCACGCCGTACTCCTGCGCCAGGTCGCCGATCTTCTTGTTCTCGTAGATGCCGCCCGACGTTAGCAGGTCGGGGTGAATCACCGACACGCCGCCCGACTCCAGCAGCGGCTTGAAGTTCTCCTTCAGGTAGATGTCCTCACCGGTGCAGATCGGCGTGGTACACGATTGTGCCAGCCGCACATATTGCTCCGTCATCTGCCAGGGGAGCATGTCCTCGTACCAGGCCAGGTTGAACTTGTCCAGCCGCCGCGCGATCTTGATGCAGTCCTGCAACCCGATGTGGCCGAAGTGGTCGGCCGCCAGCGGCACTTCATAACCGATGACGGCGCGCACGTCGGCAACGTACTGCTCCAGATAGTCCAGTCCCAGCTCGGTGACGTGGATGCCGGTGAACGGGTGCATGACGTTTTGCGTCTCCATGAACTGGTGGCGCATTTCCCATTGTGTCTGGGGATCGGCGTTGCGCATCTGCTCCCAGACCTCATGCGGCGGCATCAGCTTGTGGATGAAGTCCGTCATGCCGGAGAGCGCGCCCGGCACGTCGCGCAGCAGTCCAATGCCCACGTCCATCTTGAGGAAGGTGAACCCCTTCGCCATGCGCTCCTTGAGCGCCTCGCCCATCGCCGTGCCGGTGTTGCGCCCGTGGACGTCGGTATCGCAGTAGATGCGCACCTTATCGCGGAACTTGCCGCCGAGCATCGCATAGACGGGCACGCCGTAGGCCTTACCCGCCAAATCCCACAGCGCCACCTCGACGCCGCAGACGCCGCCACCCTGCCGCGCGTGTCCGCCGAACTGCTTGATGCGGCGGAAAATTTTATCAATATTGCACGGGTTTTCGCCCAGTATGCGGTTTTTGAGCATCAGGGCGTAGCGCGCGCTGGCCCCGTCGCGCACCTCGCCGTAGCCCTCGATGCCCTGGTTCGTGCTGATCTTGATGAGCGGGCAGCGCATCGGCGCGCCGACAATCGTCGCCACCCGCATATCCGTGATGCGCAGCGCGGAGGGGCGGGAGTAGGTGTTGACATGGTCAAGTGTTTCTTCGTAAGTGGTCATGATGTTCTCCTCTTCTGAAAAATAGTTGCAGGTTACAAGTTGAAAGTTGAGAAAGATGCATTCTGATCGTCATTGTGCATTCTGACTTTCTTCACCACAGCCGCGAATCGGGCACATCCAGCCAGACGCCACCGTTGGCGATGGACTGTTGACTCACCAGGCCCGGCAGCGTCATATCCATGGCTTCGTGGATGCCGATAGGGCACGGTGTACCGGTTACAATGCTGTTGATGAAGTCCAGCACCTCGAAGTAGTCACCGCCACCATGCCCGGCCTTGAGTGCCGCTTCCGGCGGATGACGCCATATTTCCGGCAGGTACTCCGCTTCCAAGTCCGACAGGTCCAGCCACGTCTCTTTATCCCGACAGAGATCGGCCAGCCAGATTTTGTGGCGTTCCCCCGGCCCTCGGGTCGATTCATAGCAACCCTTCGTCCCCTGTAAGGTATAATTGCTCATCGCGTGAGGACGCTCCGAGAGCATGTCTACACGGATTTTGATCAGGCCGCCCCGCGCAGTTTTGCCCAGCATCACACAGCTATCCTGATTCTCATAGAAATTTCCACGCGGGTCGCGGTAGTGATGCCCGCTACCTTCACAGCATACACGCACGACGCGCTCCGGCGCCTGTCCTGCTTCCGCCGTGAACCATTGCAGGATCGGGCCCAGGCTATGCGTGCCATAGGTGATGCCGTCAATGCCGGTCTGCCAGCATCGCCGCCAGGGTGTGATTTCGTTGAGGGCCTTCAGTTCGTGGAGGTACTCACCTTCGGCATAGTAAACCGTGCCGAACAGCCCCTGTCGCACCAACGCTTTGACCAGCACGTTAGATTTAGCGTAGGTGTAGTTTTCCGCCATCATATACACGGCCGATGAGCGTTTGGCGGTTTCTACCAGCGCGCGGCACTCATCTATGGACACCCCCGCCGTGACCTCGCTCAGGACATGGAGGTTACGTTCCAGCGCCGCAATTGCCTGTGGCGCATGGAATTGCATCGGCGTGCCGATGACAACGGCGTCAAGCTCGGATTTGACCAGCATCTCTTCGTAGTCGGTGTACATTTCCGTCGCGCCCAACGTATGGGCCGTTTCCTGCAGGGTGTCCTGGCGCACATCGCAAACGGCATGGATGCGCGTCAGCGGATGGGCGTCGAAGGCTGCTCGAAAACTGGCCCCACGCCCCGCCGCTCCCACAATCCCAATGTTCAATTTTTCGATCAACGCCATGGTATGCTCCTCATTATGACCGCTTATGCCTCGTATATGGAAGTGCCGGCCCCCTTGACTTGACAACGCCGGCACTCTCCGGCATCCTGAGGGCTGGCCTGGGGAGTGCATCGCCATTCCTTCATACTTTACTCCTTACTCTTTACTCCTTACTCCTTACTCTTTACTCCTTACTCCTTACTCCCCCCATCTCCGCGCGTTTTCCAAGTCTGCCTGCATCTGGGCCACGAGGGCTTCCACCGAGGCAAAGCGCAGTTCCGGGCGTAGCCGCTGTAGGAAATCGAGTTTCAGCACCGTTCCGTAGATGTCCTGCGCAAAGTCGAGCAGGTGAGCTTCGACGGTCAGCTTATCCTGGTCGAAGGTGGGCCGCGTGCCGATGTTGACCAGGGCCACGTGATGGGTGGTGTGCAGATGGGCCTGGCAGATGTAGACGCCGTGCGCCGGCAAAAGCTGTTCGGCGTGGACACGCACATTCGCCGTCGGAAATCCCAAGCGGCGTCCCCGCTGATCGCCATGCTCGACGACGCCGGTTAGCCGATAGGGGCGTCCTAAACAAGTGTTGGCCTGCGCCAGGTCGCCGTCCAGCAAGGCGCGTCGGATGCGGCTGCTGCGCACAGGGGCCCCATCCAGGTGGATCGTCTCGGCCAGGACGTGCACCGCAAATCCATATTGCGCTCCTAGTGTCTTGAGAAATGGGACGTTGCCTTCGTGGTTGTGGCCTAGCGCAAAATCCGGGCCAACCCACAGCGCACGCAACGCCAGTCGTTCGACAAGCCAGGCCACGAAATCCGTTGCCGAGATGCGCGCGACCCGGCGGTTGAAGGGCTGCACGACCACCCCATCCGGCCCCAAGGTCTCCAGAAATTCGAGTTTGTCCTCGAGGGGAGAAAGGATGCCGTGGCGGTTGTGCCCCAGAACCCGGCTGGGCAGTGGATCAAAGGTGAGCACAACGGCTTGCATGCCGGCCTGGTGAGCTTCGGACACCATGCGTCGAATCAAGGCCTGGTGTCCGAGATGAACGCCGTCGAAGGCCCCGATGGTCAGGCCGGTCGGTCCGGTCAGGGTTAGGGATTCGGTAGCGTGTTGAAGCCACATAGGTCAGTCGGATAGGCGGATAGTCTTGTCGTCGGGTGGTCTTAAAGTTGAATGGTTTTGTGGGCGCATGGTTTTTAAGGTGACGTAGGGTTTGTCGGCGGGCTGGGCTGCGATCCTGGAAGGAAGGCGCTCAGGCAGCTTTGTGGCACAGCACCAGCAGGCTCGCTCCTTTATCGCGCTTGCGTTTCTCGATGCGTAAGAGCTTCGCGGCCCGGATGGTTTTTTCCAGTCGGGTGATGGGGGTGGAACCGGCCACGACCCATATCGTGCCCTCCGGGGCAAGTTGCGCGGCGGCCTGCTGGATCAGCAATGCTGCCGCCGACGGGCCTTCTTCTTCGCGGATGATCGCGGCAATCAGATCAACGGGTTGGTGCGCCGGTTGCAGGGATAAACCAACCTGATGTACCGCTTGAATGGTCGAGGCGGGACAGCCGTTCTGGATAAGGTTTTCCTGCGCATAACGTAAGCTCAACAAATCGCGATCTATCAGCACGATGGTCGTCGGTTGTAGCAATTTCCATAAGAAGACCGGAATGTGCCCCTGACCCGGATTGAAAATCACCGCACGGTTGACCTTGATGTTGCGCCGGGTGGCCAGACCTTCCGCCAATAACACGCTGCGGTAGTCCAGGCTATCAAATTCCGGCAAGCCACGCGCGGTTTGCATTGGAAAGGTCAGTGTGCCGATGGAGACCGTCAGCTTTTCGCGGTGATACAATCCGCTTGAAAAACCGTCCGCAAAAGGCGGCCGGCGGAGGCGATACCCCTCCGCAAAGCGGTAATGAAAAATCGCATGACCGGCGCGTGTTTCTTGAAAGACAATTTCGATGTCCGGCTCGCTCAAAATCTGCTTCACGGTAGCCTCTAACGCCGCCACCACGACGATGGCCACCATGCCATCGGGTTTGAGGAAATGGCAGGCATCCCGCAACAGGCCGGCGATAACCGCCTCACCGGCCTTGCCGGGGATGTTGGAGATGATGAGGTCGAAATCCCGCTCCACCACATCATCGTATCCCAGACTGCCGTAGCTATGCACATCCGCAATGCCGTTGAGCGCTGCATTCTGACGGGTATAGTCCACGGCCAGCGCGTCGCGGTCCACCAGATGAACGATGCTGTCAGGCTGCAATTTCTTGAGCGTCAACCCCAGAGGCCCATAACCGCAGCCGAGGTCCAGGATCTTGTGAAAAGAGCGGGTTGTGTCGAGGCTGTGCAATAACCGCGCCGTGCCCACGTCAACCTGATGGCTGCTGAACAAATCCTGACTGACATGGAATTTCAGTGTTTGCCCGGCGTGGAAGAAGTCAATAGTTTTCTTGTAATAAACATCGCCCATTTACGTCTCCTGGTCTGAAAATAAACCGGTTGTTAGACGAGCGCCGCATTTTCATACTTTAGGGTGACCGTGGGGCATGTTGAACTGGACTGTCGGCGGGAAGACCAGTTTCGGACGCCACAGGCCCGGCGACACCGCTACCAGTACGGCCAGGAGTTGTCCGGCAGCATTCTGCGCCTGGAGCAGCGTGGCATCGGTGGTGACGCTCAACGGGAACGTTTGTCCCTGCCTGGCGGCCGCTTCCTGTTCTGCGGTAAGGGTGACGGCAGGCAATCCCGTCAGGGCCGCTTGAGGGGGCAACAAGACCTCGTTCAACCGGCCGGCTTGGGCCAATGGCAGTAAGGCTTCCAGGGTAAGACTTTGCGCCAGGGTGAAATGGCCTGCCGCAGTGCGCGTAAGGGCGCGCAGATGAGCGCCGCACCCGAGCACCTGCCCCACGTCGTGGGCTAGGCTGCGAATGTACGTGCCTGCCGAGCATACTACCTCGATGGTCACTTCGGGCAGGGTACAGTCGAGGAGTTCCAGCCGATGGATCGTGACCGGCCGCGGTGCGCGCGCCACTTCTTGTCCGCGGTGGGCCAGTTTGTAGAGTCTCTGCCCCTTGACTCTGACGGCGGAGTGCATAGGCGGGATTTGCGCGATTGAACCTCGAAATTGTGCCAGCGCCGCTTCGACTGCGGCCCGGCCTACCGTCACCGCACGGCGCTCCACGATGGGCCCATCGGCGTCATAGGTTGTCGTGGTTTCCCCCAGCCGCAGCACGGCGCGATAGGTTTTGGGGCCGTCGCCGATAAATTGCGCCAGCCGCGTGGCTGCCCCGATGAGCACCACCAGCACCCCCGTTGCCGACGGATCGAGTGTGCCGGCATGGCCCACCCGGCGCGTCCCGGTCATCTGTCGCACGGCATTGACCACGTCATGCGAGGTCATGCCGGCAGGTTTGTTGATGATGAGCAGGCCATCCATCGTCGAGATGCCGTTCAGCTACAAGCACGGTTAAGTTCGGCGCGCGCCAGCGGCAGTACTTGATCTTGTGCCATGCGTAAAGTCCCCGTGATGGAACAACCGGCAGCTTGCTGATGACCACCGCCTCCCAGGGCTTTGGCAATGTGCGCTACATTGTAGCCGGCGCGCGAGCGCAGACTGACTTTCACCGTGCCGTCGCGCATCGCCAAAAAGGTCACCATAATCTTCGCTTCGGCGAGCCGGCTGAGGAGATTGCCCAAGTCGAGATCGTCATAATCCTCGATGCCCAGTTTTCGCTTTTCTTCCAGCGGGAACGTTGTCCATGCCAAGCCGTCCTCAAGCTGGAGGCGTTCCAACGCCACGCCCCAGCCGCGCATTTGCCGGTAGGGGATCGAGTCCAGGCTTTTCTCCATCACACCGCTATAGTCGCCGCCGGCCTCTATGAGCCGGCCGACCAGGCGAAGCACGTCAGGGGAGGTGTTCGCGGTCCGCAGGCCGCGGGTATCGGTCAATATACCGGCGAGCAGACATGTCGCTATGTCACCGTCTAGCGGTACACCGAGGGCCTCGATGAGCGTCGTCATCGGCAAAGCCGTTGCCGCCGCCTCCGGATAGACAAGATTGACATCCCCGAAGTGGTCATTGGTCTCGTGATGATCAATCACCAACAACGGGAATTGGGTGCGCCAGGCTTCCTGGTAAAGTCCTCCACTGCGGTTCAGGTCGCTCAGGTCAACGGCGATAACGAGGTCGAAGTCCAGGCCAGGGGACACGGCAGTGCGGTAAGTGTCGGCGCCCGGCAGATAAGTCAGATTTGACGGCAACGGATGCACACAGAGCAGAGTTGGGATTTTGCCCAGGTGCAGCAAGGCCAGACGCAACGCCAGGGCGCTGCCGACCGTATCGCCATCGGGACGGGGATGAGAAATGAGCAAGGGACATTGATGCGTTTTGAGCAATGTCACAGCCTGCGGAAGTGCTCCATCATTCGACGAGATCGTCGGCATCGAAGTTTTCTTCCTCCTCTGCTTCTACCGTGTTCTCACCGTTATCGCCGGCCATGCGCCGTTCCCGTTGTTGTTGCAGGAGTTCTTCGATCCGTGCGCCGTGCGCCAATGAAGGATCATAGGTGAACACCAGCCGCGGAATATTACGCAGGCGCAAGGTGGGAGCCATTTCGTTGCGCAACCAGCCCGCCGCTCCGTCCAGGACAGTCTGGAGCTCGGCGATCTCTTCCGCCGAACCGATGATACTGTAATACACTTCGGCGCGCGTGGTATCGCGATTGACATCAACATCGGTGATGGTGATGTTGGCCAGCCGCGGATCGTTGCTTTCTTCGAGCAACAGTTGGGTTATCTTGCGCCGGATCAACTGATTCACGCGGCCCAAGTATTTTCTGCCCATCCTTTACCTCCTGGGTGTAAGACTCAACATGTAACCTATAGCATAAAACGCCGGAAAACATTTGCGTTTTCCATCTTATGCGGCAACACGTTCCATCACGTAAAACTGCAAGCGATCCCCCGGCTCGACGGCATCATAGCCTTCGATCTTAACGCCACATTCAAAGCTTTGGCGTACCTCGCGCACATCCTTCTCGAAGCGCTTGAGCGAGTTGAGCGTTCCTTCGTGGACCATCTGATTGTTGCGGAACACGCGCACCTTTGCATTGCGTTGGATCACCCCGTCTGTGACGTAACAGCCCGCCACACGTCCCACTTTGGGAATGTCAAAAATTTGCCGCACTTGCGCTTCTCCGATAATTTTCTCTTGATAAACCGGCGCAAGCATGCCTTTCATTGCGCGCTCAACATCCTCAACAATCTCGTAGATAACGTCGTACACATGGATTGGCATGTCTTCCATGTCCGCCATGCGACGCGCTGCCGAATCCGGGTTGACGCGGAAACCGATGACGATAGCTTCAGAAGCCAGCGCCAGGTTAATATCCGATTCGGTGATGTTGCCGGCAGCCGCATGAATAACTTTCACCTTGACTTGATCGTTGCTCAGACGTTCCAGACTGGTGACGATAGGCTCAATGGAACCTTGCACGTCGGTTTTGAGGACAATATTGAATTCTTTGACCTGTCCTTCTCGGATGCGGTTGGAGATATCATCCAACGAGAGAGGCCGCGCGACACGGGCCAGATCTTTGGCGCGGGCCTCTTCCTGGCGTTTCTGGGCAATCGCCCGCGCCACACGTTCATCTTTGACCACCTCAAGGCGGTCGCCGGCTTCGGGCACATCGTGCAGACCCACAATGACCGTAGGTGTGGCCGGCGGCGCGGTGCGGTGTCGGCGGCCGTTCTCATCTTGCAGGGCACGCACCTTGCCCCATGTCTTGCCTACCACCACAATATCATCGGTATGCAGGGTTCCATTTTGGACCAAAACGGTTGCCAAGGGGCCTTGCCGTTTGTCCAACCGGCCTTCCAGCACCGTCCCTACGGCTTCGCGGTTGGGATTGGCCTTGACACCGATCTCATCGGCGACCAGGAGAATGGCTTCCAGGAGGTCGTCCAAACCGATTTGTTTTCGGGCAGAAACCGGGATCATCAAGGTTGTTCCGCCCCACTCGTCCGGCAGTAACCCCAAGTCGCTCAACTGCCGCTTGACGACTTCTACCTGAGCATTGGGTTTGTCGATCTTGTTCAAAGCCACGATGATCGGCACATGAGCGGCACGGGCATGGTTGATGGCCTCGATCGTTTGTGGTTGTACGCCGTCATCGGCAGCGACGACAAGCACGGCAATGTCGGTGGTGTTGGCGCCGCGGGCGCGCATAGCCGTAAATGCCTCATGCCCCGGCGTGTCCAGGAAGGTGATCCGCCGACCGTTATGTTTGATCTGATAGGCGCCGATGTGTTGGGTGATGCCGCCGCTTTCCTGGCTGGCCACATTGGTGTGGCGAATGGCATCCAAGAGCGAAGTTTTGCCATGGTCCACGTGACCCAGAACGGTGACGACCGGCGGACGGCTCGAAAGGTCCTCCGGTGCTTCCGCTGAGAGAAGGATTTGCCAGGCAGAGAGTTCTGTTTCGGCATCTTTTTCGAGTTCGGCATAGGGTTGTTTAGCCTCGAATCCAAACTCACTGGCGATGACGGCGGCAGTATCAAAATCAATCTGTTGGTTAATACTGGCCAGCACCCCATTACTCATCAAGATTTTGATGATCTTGATCGGTGTCTCGCCCAACAATTCGGCCAAATCACGCACGGTGATGATTTCAGGAATGATGATTTCCTTCTCTCCCATATCTAGTCCTCCTTTACTGAATTTTCAAAGCCGGCGCGCTCTGTTCTTTCCGCTTCCAGCGTCTCCGGCAGAGTCGCCGCATAGCGCTGCAACTCCGTTATTTCCTCTGCCGACAGATTTGTGCGCAAGGCTTGGTTAAGCGCACCGCGTTTCAAGGCGAGGGTCCAACACGCCTGCTGACGGCACAAATAGGCTCCGCGCCCCTTGCGTTTCCCGGTCTCGTCTACGACGACCCCGCCTTCGGTGAGATGAACGATCCGTACCAGATCGCGCTTCGCGCGGCGTGTGCGGCACAGTACGCATGTCCGTTCCGGGATATGTTTTTGTCGTGGTTGTGGCTTCTTCTTCATTTGTGACTTCACCTTGTATCCCAATACATTGCCATGAGCGACGTTCTCACCGCAAGCCCGCTACCGTCGCAAGAGAGCGGTCTTATATCGAAAAATTGCGCGTTTCCACCGACAACAAAAGGGACGCCAGCAATCTCTCTGGCGTCCCTCATGTCTTCAGGACTATGAGTATCCCGCTAGGATAGTCTTAACGTCGCTCTTGCATCATACAATGCATTCCCGACGGCAATCAGGACTGAGATAAAGATTGCATAGCAATCATCAACCTAAAGCTAGAACTCGTCACTAAAATCTTCCCACATGTCCTTGTGACGACGACGTTTGCGCACCACAAAGGTCTCACCGGTTTTATCGTCGAAAACGATCGGGCGACCCTTCTTTTTCTTGCGCTTGCCTTTACGATCCTCCTCGTCCTCAAGGAACTCCTCATCTTCGAAGATATCGGCATAATTTTCGATCAAGGTGATCTTACCCAGCTCGGCTTCGAGCGGCTTCGGCGCGATCAGGTCAGAAGCAGGTTCAGCTTCGGCCGGGCTTTCCGGTTCCTCGAGCGCGCCAGCGGCTACTTCCTCGGCCTCGACGGTTATTTCCTCGACGCCGGCGACCTCTAGGGCCTGAACATCGGTTGCTATCTCCGGTAGTTCAACCGGCCGTTCGGCTTCTTCTGGCAAGACAGGAGTGGGCGACGGGGCTTCAGCAGCCTCGAATTTGGCCTCTTCCGGCTGTGGCGGCACTTCAGCCACCTCGAGAAGCTGAAAGCCGCTAGCTTCTACCGCATCCTTAATCTCACGCAGCGCCTTCACGCCGATACCCTGGATCACCAACAACTCTTCATCGCCCAAGGCCAGACGTTCCAGCACAGCACCGATATTGGTCACGCCACTGCCGATAAGGTGGCTATAGACCTTATCCGACAGCTTAAGCTCGCGGAGGTCATGGGCATAGGCCGCATGCGGCACCCGTGCCCGCGCGGTCTGTTGGGCTTTGCGGCGCTCGGCCTCCGCCTTTTCCTGGGCTGTGCGTCGCGCACGGGCCTGACGCAGCGCCGGGCGATCGGCATCCCGCCGGTTGATGAGCGCGATGCGTACGGCTTCTACTATTGTCTTGATGATGCGCCGTTCTTCATCGGTATAGGGATAATGATCCGTTTCGTGAGTGCGCATAATGGCAGCCAGACGCGGAATCAAAGGCGCAACACCCTTGAGCAGGTCCAGAAGTTCGGGCGTGGCATTGACTTGTTCCAAGGCCCATAAGGCGGCTTCGGTTGCGCCCTGGATATCAATTCGCCAACCGGTCAACTTTGCAGCTAAGCGTGCGTTTTGCCCTGAACGGCCGATCGCCAAGGAGAGTTGATCATCGAGGACAACCACCGAGGCAGTGCGACCACCGGGATTGTTTTCATCCAGGACCACGCTGAATACGTCCTTCATACTCAAAGCATTGGCGATATAAATGGCCGGGTCCTTGTTCCATTCTATGATGTCAATGCGCTCGCCGTGCAGTTCGTTGGAGATCGTTTGAATGCGAATACCCCGCATTCCTACACACGCGCCGACCGGATCGAGGCCGGGCTGGCGGGTGGAGACGGCAACTTTGGCCCGCACACCCGCTTCGCGCGCCACGGCGTTGATCTCCACCTGTCCGGCGCGAATTTCCGGCACTTCGAGTTCCAGTAGACGCCGCAACATCAAGGGGTGGCTACGGCTGACGATAATTTCCGGGCCGCGAGTAGTGCGCTTGACTTCCAGAACGTAGACGCGGATTTTTTGATGCAGGGCATAGCGTTCCCCTGGAATCTGTTCGCGCCGCGGCATGTGGGCTTCTTCTGTGCGTTCCAGGTGCAAGGTGACGCTATTGGGGGTCACGGATTGAATCGTGCCGATGATGATCTCGTTTTCCTGGTGGCTGAGACGGTTGAATTGACTCTCGCGTTCCGCCTCACGCAGGCGTTGGGTAATCACTTGCTTCGCGGTTTGCGCCGCGACCCGACCGAAGTTGTGGGGTGTCACATCCACCATCAGTAACTCATCGAGCTGTACACTCGGTTTTAGACTGCGCGCTTCTTTGAGTGAGATCTGGGTAATGGGGTCTTCTACTTTTTCCACGGTGACCTTTTCTACAAAGATGCGCGCCATGCCTGTCTCCAGACTGATATCGGCAGTGACATTTTGCAGTGCCCCGACCTTCCAGTCGCGTCGGTAAGCAGTTACCAGCGCCGCACGAACGGCCTCCAGCACAACCTCCCTTGGCAAACTATATTCAGCGCATATTTGATTAAACGCCAGGGAGAACTCACTTTTCATGCCCCATTTGCCTCCATCCTACCTCTTCATGTTCAATTACAAAGAAAAGTGGGGGACCTCCCCACTTTTCCGGTGCACAGTAGCACATTCAATTCCCTTGTTTCTTAAATTATAACACACATATCCGGTTTGTGCAAGGGTAGCAAAGGACATTCGCGGCAACTGACTAACGAAACGTTGCCTCAAACCAGCCCATTTATCTCACCCTAGTTCACCATGCCCCCGGGCACCATAAAACATGAAAATGCGGCAGTCGCCTAACAACCGCTTTGTTTTCAGACCAGAAATTATAAAATCTCTGCGCCCTTTGCGTGCTCAGCCTATTTTCCGCACATTTCCAACCGAATAGAGAGCCGAGTTCACCTGTCCAACGGGCATACCGGGGTCGTGTGGGGCAG